>Ga0256845_1000803_pt1 | contig 27344 bp, 28 predicted proteins | sample RiftiametaG_FD_189101 | JGI IMG/M metagenome (GOLD analysis project Ga0256845, IMG submission 189101) | Tube worm associated microbial communities from hydrothermal vent at the East Pacific Rise, Pacific Ocean - Riftia | ecosystem: Host-associated > Annelida > Integument > Unclassified ... | reverse complement strand
ACCATAGATTTTGACTGCAAGTTCTGCAGACACACCTTCAAGGAGTTCTTCTATACGCATAGCTATAGGCTGTGTGGGTACAAACTGTAAGAAGTTAAACTCTTTCTTGAGTCTATGTGTCATCTCTTTACCCAGTGCTTCAATCTCTTTAAACTCTGGGTTGAGTGTGAGGAGTACTTCCATGTAGTTACCTTGTGCGGTTTCACCTTTTTCACTACGTCCTATCATTGAGAGTACGGAAGTCACTTGTTTTGGATAGGTTTTAAGTATAAAATTCTCTATGGCTTGTGCATTTTCTACACTTTGTGTAAGCGCAGTACCTGGAATGGCTATGACTCTGTACATGATGGACTCTTCATTAAGCGCTGGCATAAACTCTCTACCTTGTTGGCTGAGTAAGCCTGCAAGCAAAAAGAAAACAAGGAAGGTAATAGCCACAAGCTTTTTAGCATGCTGTAGTGAAAAGCTAAGTAGAGGAGTATAGACAGACTTAATGGCAGTCATGAGAGGGCTGTTAGCATGTTTTCCTTTTTTGAGCAATATATAGGAGAGTACGGGTACCAGTAAAAGTGCCACAGCCAGTGAACCAAGCATCACAAAGACAATGTCAAGTGCCATAGGTGTATAGAGTTTTCCTGCTAAACCCTCAAGACTAAGGAGAGGGATGAATACCACAGCGATGATAAGTAAGGCAAAGAGTACAGGTTTTGCTACCTCTGCTGTGGCTTGTGCTATGACTTCAACTCTAGAAGCCTTTGGGTTGTCATGTAGAAGTCTAAATGAGTTCTCTACCACAACAATGGTTCCATCAACTATCATCCCTATGGCTATGGCAAGTCCTGAGAGTGACATAAGGTTTGCTGAAATACCGTACTCTTTCATCATCAAAAAGGCGATGAGTAAAGAGATGGGCAGTGAGAGTATCACGATAAAAGCAGAACGTAGTTCAAAGAGGAATAAAAAGAGAACAATAGCCACTAAAACAGAACCTGTTAGCAGTGCAGAGTTCATCGTTGAGACAGCTTTATGTGTGATTTCTGTTCTATCATAGATAATGTCTAAGCTTACACCTTTTGGTAAAGCAGCATCGACAAGAGGCATTTTAGCTTTGATGAGCTCTACTACCTTTGCAGCATTGGTACCTGAACGTTGCAGTACCATCCCAAAGACACGTTCTTTTCCATCTACAGAGACTGCTCCAAAACGTGGTGCTTTTCCCTCTTGCACAATGGCTACATCATTGATGGTGACTGCTTTTGCATCTTTGGTACGTATGACTGTATTTCTGATGTCATCCATGCTTTGGTAGAGTCCTGCTCCACGTATGAGGTATTGTTCACGGTTAAACTCTAAGTATTGCCCACCTACAGATTGGTTAGATTTTTCCAATGCAATAATGATATCATTGTAGGTAACATCTACACTTTGTAGACGTTTAGGGTCTATAAGTACTTCATACTGCTTTTCAAAACCACCCCATGAAATGACCTCTTCTACCCCATCTACTGATTTGAGTAGGGGAGTGACAGCGTACTCGTGCATTTGACGAAGTTGGCTTGGTGTGTACTGGTTCTTCTCATCTTTAAGTGCATACCATAGTACTTGTCCAAGACCTGTGGTATTTGGACCCATGACAGGGACTCCCCAACCTTTGGGTATGTCTATAGTGTTGAGTCTCTCAGTAACAAGCTGACGCAAAAGATAAGTATCATACTCATCTTCAAAAAAGATACTCACATATGAGAGTCCAAACATAGAGTTGGAGAGTATCATCTTCACCCCAGGGAGTCCTGACATAGCAGACTCTATAGGGTAGGTGATGAGCTTTTCTATGTCTTCAGCAGAGTTACCTACAGACTCTGTGTAAATAACCACTTGTTTAGGTGTGATGTCGGGAAAGGCATCTACAGGTATGTCTTGGTAGGCTTTATAGCCAAATCCTGAAATAGCTATAAAAAGTGCAATGATGAGAAATTTATACTCTATAAGTAATTTAAAAAATGAATGCATCATACGCTCCTAGTGACCATGTCCGCCAAGAGAAGACTTTAAGAGCATAGATTTTACAAAGTAAACACCCTCACTCACATACTCTTCATGTTGGGCTAAACCTTTAATGGCAATATACTCTCCTGTATAGGCGATGATTTCAACTACTTTTGCTTCATAAGGAGCATCTTCTTCATGTTCATCATGTTTGTGTTCATCTTCCTCTTCTTCATGCTCATCATCAGCATGTGTTTCATGACTTTCACCTTCTTCATGTGCATCATGGTCATGTTCTTCATGCTCAGCTTCTTCTTCATTATGGGGTTCGTCTTCATGTTCTTTCTCTACAAAAACAACCCACTCCCCTTTAAAGAGAGTTAAGGCAGATTTTTTGACCATTATGACATTTTGTGTAGGTGCTAGAGAGATAACCATCTGTGTATAGGCACCTAAAAGTAAATTTGCTGGACTTTTCTCTATTTGGAAGAGTACTTTAGCACGTTGTGTCTCTTGATCTATATTTGGTAAAAGTTGTACAAAACTTGAAGGGTACTGTCTGTTGGCTATATTTACCCAACCTTTTGTAGTGTCAGATACTTTCATGACATCGTCTACTCCTAAGTAAGCTACGGCATAGTAGCCACTTTGGTTCACTAAAGTAACCAATGGTGTTTGTGCATTGACATTTGAGTGTAGGGGTGCAAGTATCTTGCCTACAACCCCATCAGCATGTGCATAGAGTACAAATTGATCTGTAGGCTCTTTGAGATTAACTGGGTTGATATTCATAGATTTAAGTTGTGATGCTAAGGCACTCTGTTTAGAGCGTATCTCTTCTAATGCGATGATAGCAGAGCTAACATCATTTTGAGAAGCAAGACCTTTTTTATGGAGTGTCATGGCTGTGTTTTTTTGCTCTTGCACTGCTTTTAGCTGTTGAACAAGGGCGATATACTCTGCAGTCATTTTGGAGAACGCTATAGATTCTATAAGTACCACTTTATCACCATCTTTTACATATTCTCCTGGTTCGATATAGTATGCTTCTAGATGTCCAGAGAGACGTGAAACGATGGTTTGCTTCTGATTAGAGAGTTGGGTAATCTGTGCATTGGTTTTAATGATTTTCCCTAGAGGTTTTAGTTCTGCGTGTTCCATTTTAATGGCAGTTGCAAAACCTAATAGTGGTAAAAGGAGTAGTAAGTATTTAGTCATTGTATTGTCCTTGTATAAAACGTAAATCTATTTTTTTATTGTTGATATTCTTTTGTGTTTGAAGTAAAGATTTTTGTGTTTGAATGAGTCTATTTTTAGCATTCATCATGATAAAGATAGACCCTTGAGAAATTTTATATCCCTCTTGTAGTAAATCATTGAGGAGTTGTTGTTCTTTTTTAAGCGTTTTAAGTGCTTGGTATTGATTGTTTAGTTCTTTGATTGAAGATTTCAACCTCTCTTTTTGCGTAAAAATATCAATTTCTAACTGTTCACTATCAAGCGTAAGTTGTTCTCTTTGAAGTTTTGCCAACATCTTTTCTTCTGACTTGTCATTGAAAATAGGTAAAGGTATAGAAATACCTACTCTAACTATGGACTGATCTGGCTCATCTTCTATACTACTATAGAGATCATAACTCTCTATGCTACTCTCATTCATACGTATTTGACTCTCAAGAAGTTTCTCTTTAGCTTGAAGTATCTGTTGCTTCGGATTTGTATGACTACTTGTTAGTATCTGTGAAGAGATAGGGTAAATAAACTGCTTCTCTAAATGTACCTTTTTTGTAAGTCCTGCGATGGCTAAAAGTTGATAATATAAAGCATTCATCTCTTGTTTTGTAGTAAACATTTCTGTTTTAAGAGAGAGCGTATCTGTTTTTACCTGTAAGTAAGCTACTTTGTTTTCAGAACCATTTTCATAACGTTGTTTAACAATATTATTTACTTTATTTGAAAGCTTGTACTCCTCTTGTAGAAGTGAAAGTAGTTTACTTTGATACACATATTCTGTATAGAAGTTTTCAAGTGTTCTCATGTATCCTGCTTTACCATCTAGAACATAGGCTTGCTGGAGTAGGGTATTTGCGTCGGCTTTATCTTCAAGTCCACTATAGTAGTTACCTGTACGTATCGTTTGTGAAATACTTCCTGAGTATTGAAAACTAGAGTCTAATCCTTTAGGATTAAAGCGTGAGGCTTCAAGTCCAAATATAGGATTTTGTGAACGAAGAAGTATTTTATTTTGTTCTTGTGTTGTTTGTAGGCTAAGTACTTGGCTTTGCAGTACTTTTGCGTTTTTTTGTGTATATTTTTTGAACTTTTCATAACTCATGCCATAAGCACTAAGCCCCAAAGTTAAAAAAATCATAATGATTTTTCTCATAGGTATCCCTGTAATAATATATTTTTGAATGTGTGTTCTAAAGAGAACTAGGATGTGGTAGTACGTTTAAGCTATAGGAGGTTTAATATTTGTTTGTTTAAAGGGAGGTGTATAACGGGTGGTTTTATGTGTAAGTGTTGTTTGACTAAAAGGTGTTTCTAAAGCCAGAATAGGTGCATCAATAATAGCCATGAAATGAAAAAGATGATGCATATCACAAAGATCACCACATTCTGCAGTCTCACTTTGCTCTAAGACATACTCATGCACAGATTCATGATGACACTCATCTTCCATAGCGATGATAGAGGCATGGGTAATATTAAAGAAGAGTGAACATAACAATAATAGTTGTATGAATTTCTTTTTCAATGCTTTGCCTTTATAGTTTGGGTTAGTGTAGCTTAAAATGTTCAATATGTAAAGTTATGAACAACAAGACCCACCACCACAATCATCTTTTTTTTCAAAGTAGGGTTTCGCTATAAATAAAAGTAAAAATCCCCATAAGATTATAGAAGAAAGTGTAGAGATGAGTCCTGCTTCTTCATGTAAGTGTATAAGTGATGCAGGGTCAATAGATGAAACATTGAAGATATAATCAAGTCCTAGTCCAAAGAGTATGCTACCTACAATAATGCTTCCAAGGTAAATAATGAGAGACTTTGTTCCAAGCATCTTTTTCACTACACCTATGGTTACCGTATTTGTAGCAGGTCCAGCAGAGAGAAAGACAAATGCTGCTCCTGCACTGACACCACTTAGCATAAGTCCTGCGGCTATAGGAAGTGAAGCTGTGGCACAAACGTACATCGGTACAGCAATGATGATGACTATGAGGTAAGAGAGCCATGCCTTGTCTTTGAGTAACTCTGCTAAGTTTTCTGGTATGGCTACGGTGATGAGTGCCCCTAAAAGCAGACCCCAAAAGAGTGGTTTTGCAATGTCACCTAAGAGTGTGACAAAAGCATATTTGAGTGTAGCTACAAAAGAAAATCCTTTTTTCTCATCATTTGGAGTACTACAACAGCTTCCTTCTCCTGTAGTACATGACTCTTCTTGCTTAGGGAGAGTATGCATAGAAAATGATGTTGTTGTTTGAGGTGCTACAGCTGAAAAGGTAGGTTTACTATCAGACAAGGCTACTGAGCTTGTCGAAGTATCTTTATCAAAGATATTCGTAAGTATCCCTGCAACCATGGCGATAATCATAGATGTAACAGCACGATAGAGTGTAAATATCCATCCAAAGATACCATAGGTAGCCATAATAGAGTCTATACCAGTAATAGGGGTAGAGATGAGAAAAGAGAGTGTTGCACCTTTAGATGCACCAGATTTTTTGATGGAAGTGGCAAGTGGTATGACTCCACAAGAACAGACAGGAAGAGGGATGCCAAAGACTGTAGACTTTACAACAGAAGAGATATTGTCTTTACCTAAATGTTTGGTAACGATGCTATCTGGGACTAACTCATGAAGTACACCTGCGAAGAGTAGACCAAAAAGTATATAAGGAGCCATAGCAAGACTAAGTTGCCAAAGGGCTTCAAAAAAGTACGTGATTTCCATCTAAGACCTTTTTTATCCTAATATAACAAAAAGTTACTTAAACGCAAATCTCTTGTTTTGTCTTTTCTTGGTTGAGTTTTTTAATGAGTTTAGCTGAGAGCTCACCATAACGTTCTTCGTCAAGACTAAGTTGCTTTTGAACCTCTTCTATATCTGTACCTTCTGCCCATGCTTTAAGTAGTTTTAACTCTTTTTTAGTGAGTTTAAGTTTAAGTATTTCAAGTAATGTATCTTCGTTCTTAAGAGGGTTTACTAGCTTTTTGATGTGTTTTTCTATTTCTATGCTAAGTGTTAACAAGTTATTTCCTATTTTGAGATTTGCATAATGAGTATATATCCTATCCCTGCAAAGAGAATAGTACCAAATAAATTGAGTGCCATGTTGGCAAAGGCTTGTACATAATGCCCAGATTCTAGTAGAAAAAAACTTTCTATAGCAAATGTTGAGTAGGTTGTCAATGCACCTAAAACACCTGTCACCATAAAAGTTTTTAGGTGAGGAGAGAGCGTAGTGTTCAAGTGAAAGTAGGCAAATAGCATACCGATAAGTAGTGAGCCTATAAGGTTGACAGTTAATGTTCCTAAGGGTAAGGCATGAACAAAGTGTTTATTGACTGTCGTGTTGATGTATAGCCGTAAGGTTGCCCCTATAGCTCCACCACTAGCGACTGCGATTATTGTGAGTAAGTTCATTATCTATAACCTTTTGCATATCATCTCTAAGTACTTCGTACCAATCTTCTTCAGCTTTACTAACATCAATAGTAGGTAAAAAATGATAGTGCACTATAGCAGAGTGGGCTGTTTTATTGTGTTCATTGAGTAGTTTTTTACTACCTGTAATCACAATGGGTTGTACCTTAAGCCCCAACTTCTCCGCAATAAGCTTAGTACCCTTTTTAAAAGAGAGTAGTTCTTGTTTAGCGGTTCTTGTACCTTCTGGAAAGATGGCTACAGGACGTTTGTAGACATCTCTGGACTCTTCAACATCTGTAATGAATTTACGTAAAGAAGACTTACTCCCTCTGTCGATGGAAATCATCTCTCCATGACTTAAGAGGTTACCAAACCATAAGGTATCAAAAAGTTCTTTTTTTGCTGCCCATCTCATATGGTTGTTTTGTACAGCTTCAAGTCCTATAATATCTACAATCCCTTGATGATTCATCACGTACATATTGGCACTTGTATCTATTTTACCTTTTTTGAGGGCTATACCACCCATCATCCAAAGTGTCAAAGAGTTGATATGATGAACAATAGTACTTTTATATTTACCAAAAAGCATCAATGCGGGTATCATTAAGACAGCCGTATTGAATGAGATAACAAAAGCACCCCAGTAAAACCTAATTTTGGCAAAGATCTTCATTTTTTATCCATCCTATGATTCCTTCTTTGTACTCTACTTTTTTATAGCCTTCACGCTCTCCAAGTAGAAGTGTATCAAGCTTTTCATCTATTTTGGTACTTGTGGTACTTGTTGCTGTTGGTATGATGTACAGTGGTGCCCCTTGCTGTACACAGATCTTTTTATGTGGTATAAAAAGTGTTAGCAGTGTGATAAATGAAATCACAGCAAAGACAAGATAAAAGAAGTCACGTTTCAATAAAAACATAAGTAAGAAGAAGAAAGAAAATGTAATAAGTGCATACTTTTTAAGTTTCTCAAAACTATCTTCTTTAGGGTTTAAATCAGACTGTGTACTCACAGAAGCATCTTCGAGTACGATGGGCACTTCTATAAATACATACTGCTTTTTAATGGTATTGAAGTAGGTAAATTTTAAAAGTTTATTTTCTACGGGAACAACAAAATAAAACTCTGCACGTACTTTGGCAAAATGACGTTTAATATTCTCTATGCCAGACTCAACGACACCCTTAAGAGACATATCTTCCATATTTGCTTCAAATGCTTCTATAGAAAGGGTGACAATATGGTTTTTTTCATCATAGTTTGAGACTTGAGAATTCTTTATCTTCATATCTGCGGCAAGTATATTACAGAAATCTTCTCTTTTTTTAAGTGTATTTATAAAGATATTTTGTGAAGGAAATGTGTTCTCTATAGTTGGAGAAGATATAAATAAAGGGGGTATACGAATATCTTTTTCTTTTGCCTGAAAATAGAAGGTATAAAAACTATCATTACCATTGCGTATGACAAGAGGTTTTTGAAAAAGAGGCTGAATTTGACTTGATGTATCAAAAGTAAATTCAGGCATATATGTACCTGTATCACCTATCCCTATAATGGTGACAGGGAAAAGTTGGTTTTCATACACTTTTTTAGGTACATATGAATATTTATATTCACTGTTTGCATTAAGCAGGTTTGTAAAAATAAGTACAAACCCTAGCAGAAGATAAACAGTGCGTAGATGTTGCATTAGGCGTCAAAACCTTTTAGCATACGTACACCATCTTCTGAACCTAATAATGCTTCTAAAGCACGCTCAGGGTGAGGCATAAGACCAAATACGTTTTTAGCTTCATTACATACACCAGCGATAGAAGTTACTGAACCATTGACTACAACAGGGTTACCTTCACTGTCTGAGTAACGAAGTAAAATTTGTTCATTCTCTTCAAGCTTCTTAAACCCTGCATCATCAATGTAGTAGTTACCATCAGCATGAGCGATAGGAATGTTAAGTACTTCACCTTTGTTACATTTATTTAAAAATGCATTGTCATTGTTGATGACACAAAGATTTTGGTGTTTAGAGATGAAGTGTAGGTCGTTGTTACGCTTTAATGCACCGGGAAGTAGTCCTGCTTCTGTAAGGATTTGAAAACCATTACAGATACCAAGTACTTTTCCCCCATCATTTGCATAAGAAGTAACGGCTTTCATTACAGGAGAAAAACGTGCAATAGAACCTGAACGTAAGTAATCTCCATAAGAAAATCCACCAGGAACTACAACGAGGTCAATACCTGTAGGGAGTTTCTCATTTTCATGCCAAACAAGTTCAGTGGTATGCCCAAGCTTTTCAAATGCGTACTGGGTATCAAACTCACAGTTTGTTCCAGGAAATCTTAATACTGCTACTTTCATCTTAGTTAATCTCTATAGTATAGTCTTCAATTACTGTATTTGCAAGAAGTGTCTCACACATCTCTTTTACTTCAGCTTCAGCCTTAGCTTTGTCCTGAGTATCAAGTTTGATGATGATTTGTTTACCAATACGTACATCCTCAACACCTGCAAAACCTAAAGAGTCTAGTGCGTGGTGTGCTGCTTTTCCTTGTGGGTCAAGTACGCCATCTTTTAAAAATACGTTTACTGTTGCTGTCATGTCTATCCTTATTTATTTCTGTTTTGAATTCTGTTTAATACTTGTTGGTACGCTTCCGTAAGTCCACCCAAGCCTTGTCTAAATCTATCTTTGTCTAACTTCTCATCTGTCTTCGCATCCCAAAGTCTAAAGTTGTCTGGACTAAGTTCATCAATGAGGATGATGTTACCATCTTTATCTCTACCAAACTCTAATTTAAAGTCTACTACTTTGATGTCTAGTTCTGCATAAAATGCTGAGAGTAGGGTATTGATACGTCTAGCCATAAATCTAATGTAGTCAAGCTCATCCGTATTATTCACAAGGTCTAAGATAAGACAGTGTTGGTCATTGAGCTTTGGGTCACCAAGTTCATCATTTTTGTAGTCAAACTCTACAAGTGTAAATGGAAGTACTGTTTTGTCTGCAATACCAAGGTTTTTACTGAGACTTCCTGTGGCGATATTTCTTACAATGACTTCAATATAGATAACTTCTGCACGTTTGTGAAGCATGTTATTGTCATCAATAGTGTCTACGTAATGGGTAGGGATACCTTTCTCATCTAAGAATTTAAAAAGCTCTGTTGAAATTTTGTTATTTAAAGCACCTTTTCCCGCTTCACTTGACTTTTTTTCGCCATTAAACGCTGTGAGGCTGTCTTTAAATTCAGAGATAAGTAGATTTTCATCTGTAGTTTCCCAAATTTTCTTTGCTTTTCCTTCATAAAGAAGTTTTGTCTTTTCCATTAATGTTTTCCTTTGTTTGTAATAATGAGTGCTTTTAAAATGTCTACAGCTGATTTAAGCTGAGCATCTTTATACATTTGTTCTTCAGTGATGATGGTGTCATCTATTTTCGTTTCATTATTTTCTGAAGAACTGTTTGTATCTACAGGATTTGTTGTATTGACATCTATTTTAGAAAGTTCACTCTGAAGGTGCTTTTTAAGATCTCTCTCTTTGAGCATGATAGGGTCTTCTTTGACTTCTATTTTCCCTAAGTGTACTTTGATGTCTGGTGTAACACCTACAGCTTGAATGGTACGACCACTTGGTAAATAGTAACGTGCTACAGTAAGTTTAAGTGCTTCATCTTCACCTATAGGCATTACCACTTGTACAGAACCCTTTCCAAAGGTCTTTTCTCCTACAACTATAGAACGATTAAAGTCTTGTAACGCACCTGAAACAATTTCTGAGGCACTAGCACTTCCACCATTAACCAGTACAACAATAGGGGTATCTGTATCAGAATCTTCTGCGTGAGCTTTATAGTCTAAGTTTTCAGTTTTCATTTTACCTTTTTGACTAACAATAACGCCATCATCAACAAAAAGGTCTACAAGTCCTACGGCTTGATCAAGTAAGCCACCTGGGTTATTTCTTAAATCCAAAACAATCCCTTGTGTATTGTTATGGTCTTTGATGGCACCTTTAACACCCTCAACCACTTTTTGATCGAATGATGTTACATGTACATAAAGAATATTGTCTTCAATCTTTTTTGCATACACCGATTGAATCTTGATAATATCTCTGGTGATTTTAATTTTAAGAGGTTTAGGTTCTTTTTTTCTGATGATAGTTAAAACAAGGCTAGTCTTTGGTTTCCCTCGCATGAGTTTCACTGATTCATCTATGTTCATACCAATGGTTGCTACATCGTCTATTTTGAGGATAATATCGCCAGATTTTACACCAGCTCTAAAAGCAGGTGTACCATCAATAGGAGCGATAACAGTCAGTGCACCATCTTTCATACCTATAGAGATTCCAAGTCCACCAAATTCACCTTTGGTTTGCACTGAGAGATCTTTATAGGCTTTAGTATCCATAAAAGTAGAGTGTGCATCAAGGTTTGTCATAAGTCCTTTAAGTGCTTTATCTACAAGATCTGTAGTATTGACATCGTCAACATATTGACTCTCTATGACATTAAGAATTTGCGTAAACTTGATGTATGCTTCTAGTTTCTCTTTTGCAGTAGAGGGAGTATGTTTTCCTGTAGTGTCTTTTGCTTGTGCAAAAGAACCAAATAAATATGCGGCAGTTACAGTAGACACGAGTCCTGCAACAATAATTTTTTTACTTTTTTTAATCATGTAGGTGATATCTCCAAATTGGTTTATAATTTTAGTTAAAAACATCTAAAAAGTTGCTTTTATATGCTATCTAGTACTATATCTCGGCAAAGTTAACCATTATTATTTTTTATCAAAATGATAAATAGAATTTTTCTCATTAGGTTTCTGGTCTGTCCAGCCTAAATAAGATGATTTAAGATGTTTCCCTCCATTAGAAAACTCTATAATAATCTGATGTATATGGTCTTCTTTATCGTTACAAAGTTTTGTACGCATGTCACAGTTAAAGATGATTTTCTCTTTTGTTGTCTTGTTTAAGTCAAGTATAAATTGAGGTTGGTTCATTTTAGTACAGTAGTGTGTGGCTAAAATTTGAGAACAATCCACATAATCATCACAATGGTACATGGTTACCATCTGTTTTTTAGTATCAGGCAAGAGGTCTTCTTGTAAAGTAGAGCCGTATCCTATATATTTATACGATATACCTGTAGCTTCTGTACCTACTAAGGGGAGTACATACGGATGTTTATAAGCATCTGTAGTACCTATTTGCTTATCTGCAGCAGAGAGCTTCCAGTCTCCGTTTAGAGAGGTTTTTATATATTCAAATAAATCTTCAGGATCCATATCTGTTGCTTGTATTGTAGTTGTAGGCATAAGTACAGTTAAAGAGAGTGCAAGTAGTCTGTTTTTTATCATTTATATATCCTAAAAGTAAAAGATTTTTTAAATTATATCAAAGTTTTTAAAAAGCTTAGAAATAGTAAATTTAATAAATTTATTAAGTAAACTTGACAACAAGTGACTAAAGGTTGTATAATAATTAAAATTCATACATTTAAGGAGTTATTCTATGAGTATATTAGAAAAATTAACCAATCAAATGCAAGGGACCATCGAATCAGGTGTCTCACTTGCTTTACATAACAAAAACCAAGAAGTAGACCCTATACACCTCGTATGGGCATTACTTACGAACTCTGGGAGTATTTTACATCAGGCATTGACTAAAATGAATGTAGATAAAGCTGCCATAGAGTTAGAGACAAAATCTTTAGCAAATAAATTACCACAAGTCTCTACTGTAACCAAAGAGAGCATTAAACTAGGGCAAAACTTAGTACGTACACTACAAAATGCAGAAGGTGTGATGACTGCTAATGGTGATCAGTACCTTGCTGTAGATGCATGGCTTATGGCAAATGTAGGTGAGAGTTTTATAAAAGATACGATGGGTAAATACCTTGATGTCTCTGAGTTTGAAAAAACGTTAGAGAGTATACGTGGGGGTAAACAGATAGACTCACAATCAGGTGATGAAACATTGGAAGCTTTGGCTCAGTATGCTGAAGACTTGAACCAGAAAGCACTAGATGGTAAGCTTGACCCTGTTATAGGTAGAGATGAAGAAGTGCAACGTATGATGCAGATACTTATACGTAAGACTAAAAACAACCCTATACTCATCGGTGAACCAGGTACGGGTAAAACGGCTATCGTTGAAGGGCTTGCACAACGTATTGTGAATAAAGAAGTGCCTTTGAGTCTTCAAAATATGCGTGTGATGAGCTTGGATATGAACAGACTCATAGCTGGAGCCAAATACCGTGGTGAGTTTGAAGATAGACTCAAAGCAGTCATTGATGAAGTGAAAGAATCAGCTAATGTTATTTTATTTATAGATGAGATACATACCATCGTAGGTGCAGGAGCCTCTGAAGGTGGAAATGATGCGGCGAACATACTTAAACCAGCACTTGCTCGTGGTGAGTTGCATACCATTGGGGCTACAACACTAAAAGAGTATAGAAAATACTTTGAGAAAGATACTGCCTTACAACGTCGTTTTCAACCTGTAAAAGTAGATGAGCCAAGCATCAATGAAGCACTACAGATACTTAGAGGAATTAAAGGTAGACTGGAAACACACCATAACGTTATCATTACCGATGCAGCACTGGTAGCTTCTGCAAAGCTTAGTGATCGTTATATTACAGACCGTTTCTTACCTGATAAAGCTATTGACCTCATAGATGAAGCAGCAGCAGAGCTTAAAATGCAGATAGAGTCTGAACCTAAAGATCTTTCTAAAGCAAAACGTGAGATAAGCACGCTTCAGGTAGAAAAAGAAGCGTTGAAGATGGAAGAGAGTGATAAGAATGCATCACGACTTGAAGAGATAGAAAAAGAGATAGCAGATTTAGAAGAGAAGCGTATGTCACTTCAAAGTCAGTTTGACAATGAAAAAGAGGTTTTCAATCAGATAGCAGAAGTAAAAAGTACTATTGAGTCTCTCAAAACGCAGGCTGAACATGTGAAACGTGATGGTGACTTTAACAAAGCAGCAGAGATAGAATATGGACAAATACCTGCTGAAGAAGCAAAGCTTAAAGCACTTGAAGACAAATGGACACAAATGATGTCTGAAGGAACATTACTTAAAAACTCTGTAGATGAAGAGATGATAGCAAGTATTGTGAGCCGTTGGACAGGTATCTCAGTGTCAAAAATGCTTCAAGGTGAAAAAGAGAAAATTTTAGCCATTGAAAGCATCTTAAAAGAAGAAGTTGTAGGACAAGAAGAGGCACTTAAAGCAGTGGCTCGTGCCATCAAGCGTAACAAAGCAGGGCTTTCGGATTTGAACAGACCCATAGGAAGCTTTATGTTCTTAGGACCTACAGGTGTAGGTAAAACACAAGTGGCTAAAACTTTAGCTAAGTTCTTGTTTGACTCTGAAAAAGCACTTATACGTATAGATATGTCTGAGTATATGGAGAAACATGCAGCTTCACGTTTAGTAGGAGCACCTCCAGGCTATGTAGGGTATGAAGAGGGTGGACAGCTCACTGAAGCAGTACGTCGTAAACCATACTCAGTGGTACTCTTTGATGAGATAGAAAAGGCACATCCTGATGTGTTTAACACACTTTTACAAGTACTAGATGATGGACGTTTGACGGATAATAAAGGGGTAACGGTAGACTTTAAAAATACCATTATCATTATGACGTCAAACATTGCGTCAGATAAGATTATGACGATTACCGATAAAGAAGAGAGACGAGAAGCCGTACAAGAAGAGCTCAAACGCAACTTTAAGCCAGAGTTCCTCAACAGACTAGATGAGCAAGTGATATTTAATCCGCTAGATTTAGAGGCAATTACGAGTATCGTAGATATTATGTTTAAAGATATTCAGAAAAAACTTGCAGAGCGTGATATTACACTGACGCTTACTGAAGGTGCAAAAGCATACATTGCAGAAGCAGGATTTGACCCAGTGTATGGGGCTAGACCATTAAAACGTGCCTTATATGAAGTGGTAGAAGACAGACTAGCAGAGCTTATACTTGAAGATAAAGTAGTTGAAGGTTCATCTGTTGCATTTGATGTTGTGGATGGGGAGATAGAAGTTAAAATAGATTAGAAGGTTGTTTAGATTTAATTATTATAAATAGTAACGCTAAGAAATAAAAATAACTATAGTATATTAAGGGATTGATTTTAAATATAGAGGATAAGTTGACTAATTCCCAACAAGGAAGTTGGGAATTAAAAAAGACAAACTACCAACATAGGGGGGAAAGTAGTTGCTGCAAATAAGGAAGTTATTTGTTATTTATCTTTTGGAGTTTCTGATTCAGTTTCGTTTGTATCACCTTCTGTTGGTGCTGGTGCTGGTGCTTCAGTATCCATAGAAATCACAGTTCCTTCTGGTTGAATATCACTTGCTTGTGCTGTCATCGCTGTCATTGCCATTGCAGCAATTAAAATCATAATTTTTTTCATATTCTATCCTTTTTTATGTAGGTTATAAACCTTTTTTTGTTGTCGAATATCTTATTCGAACAAGACAATTATAATGTACAAGAGTGACTTGAATCTTACTTTTTTATTACCAGAGTATTACCATTTATGCTAAAAGTATTCACCGTAGAGAGAAGTTGTTAAGGAGAGGAGAATATATCTTTGAATCTGAGGTTTTTAACATATACTTGAAGTATATGCTTGTGTTGTTGAAATTAAGAGACATGGATAGTGTTATACCATACATGCCTAACTAACATAGGTTTTAAAGATTAGTATCTGTATCGAGCTCTATCTTTTCTATCTTCATTACCACCAATAGCTGCACCTGCAATAGCACCAACACCAGCTCCAATAACAGTAGAACCAGTATTCCCACCTATAGCTTGACCTAAGAGAGCACCTGTACCTGCACCAATAAGTGCACCATTTTCTGCTTTAGTGGCACATCCTGTGAGTGTTAGGATTCCAATGCTTGTTACGGTAAGTACTAGTATATTTATTTTTTTCATTTTCTCTCCAATCTTTTATTTTATATTTCATTATAGCATAAAGAAATATATGAAATATCAGACTATATTTGTCGTGATTGACAATAGATTTTAAAAGTCATATAATAGTTATAAGGGCTTGTGATATAAGTTCAAAAACTAATTTTAAGGATTGACATGGCAAAAAAGTTAACAGAAAAAGAAGAGAAGAAAAAAGCTAAAAAAGCATTAGCAAAAGTTGAGAAGAAGAAGGCTGCAAAAAAGGCTGAAAAGAAAAAAGCTGCGAAAAAGAAAAAAAAGTCTAAGAAGTAAGCAATTACTTACAGTGCTTTGTTAAAAAAGCATTGAGTTGATTGGCAAAAGCATGGGCATCTTTTTGCCCAAATGCTTTTGGTCCTCCCGTGCCCTGACGGTAGGAGGAAATACCCTTGGGGTGCATCTCGCCACTCTCACGTATACTCTCCATTAGATTCCGCATAGCTAGGTACTGCTTAATATTATCAATAGAGTACAGTTCTCCCCTATGGTCTATGGCATGGGCATGCTTAGATATGATACGGTCTGCAAGTGGAATATCTGCAGTAATAACTAAATCACCTTCTACACACAGTTCAACGATGTGATGGTCTGCTTCGTCTGCACCAAGCTCTACAATAATATACTCTATGTATTTAGATTTACCGATATCAATCTTTTTATTGGCAATAACTTTTGTAGAGAGTGCTAGCCGTTCTATACTCCGAAGTATAATAGGCTTGAGTAAGTTAGGGAATGCATCTCCATCTATGAAGAGTGTCATTATTTTACATACTCTTTTACCCGTCCAACTTCACCTGTGTTGAGACGTACTTTGATGCCATGTGGATGGGTAGGGGAGTTAGTCAATATTTTTTGCACTTTACCGTAAGTGATGTATCCTGTACTCTGATCATCTTTAAGTACGATACCTACATTCATACCATACTTAATTTCACTTCGTTTTTGCCCCACTGCCATATTAGACCTTAGGCGTATAGTTTAGAAATTTTTTCACAGTATCTACAGAGCAGAAGAAAAGAGCATCAAACAGTGGATTGAGTTTGGTTGTTTTTTCATCTATCATATCAAAGGCTTGAAAGAAAAACCCTTTTCCCTCTTCTGGGTTAGCAGGGGTTACATGAAATACGATGGGTTTGAGAGTACGTACAACATTGAGTATTTTTTTATAATTCTTTTCATCTTTTTTTGGAAGTAAATTATCTTGTTTACTCTCGTTTTTACGGGCTTTAAGTAGCAGCTGTAGTTTATCATTAAAAATAACTTTATTCCAAGTTACAGATCCTAACTCTATATCAAAAGACATATTACCAGCAGTTAAAGGGTGAGGTTTTGTCTCACGTATCGCTTCTAAAAGGTGTAGGAAAAAGTTTTTTCCTCCAAAGTTGTTAGCACATGCCAATAACTTTTCATGATATATTGCTTTCTCGTCTTCACTTAATTGATTAAAATCACACATATGTTATTCTCGCTATTATTAAAAATTTATTCCGAATTATACCCGAATAACCAAATCAAAAGATATGATGGCTTAAATTAATCAACTTTAACTATAATTATGATAATTATAAGTAAAGGGGTACTGATGGGTAAGCAACAAGAAGAGGTAGATGAGCTAATTATCGCAGACAAAGAACATAGGTATGCACGTTATGCAGATGTAGATAAAGAGCAGTTGGAAAAAGATATCAATGCTATTAAGGAAAATATGGATCCTGTCGGTGAAGAGGATTTTCAACATCTTTTAAAGCTAGAGAGATGGGGACGTATGTTTACCTTTGGTGGATATGGTATTATCTTATTTTTAAGTATACTGGGCTTAGGTGGAGAGCTTAGTGCACTTGTGTTTTGGCCATTAGCAATTATTGCAGCCATTGCAATTAGTACAGGAAATGTGGCTAGATGGGCAGATGTAACACACCCTGTTTTACATGGTGCCTATGATAAAGTACCCAATATCCCTGAAAAATATACTAAAAAAGTATATGCTAAAGGTGCTAGACGTTATGTAGATTGGTTAGACTGGATTAAACCAGAAGCTTGGAGTTATGAACATAATATTATGCACCACTATCATTTAGGTGAAGAAGATGATCCAGACAATGTAGAACGAAATTTACAATGGCTTATTAATTCTAAAACACCTATGTTTATAAGATATATTATTATTTATGCTTTTGCTGGTATGTGGAAATTTCTCTATTATGCACCAAACACACTAAGAATTTTAGAAAACAAAAGACTTAAAGAGGCAGACAAACGTACTGTTACAGATTATGAGTTAGATCCTCGTACTAAAAATGGTTTAGAGTTATGGATGGAGTATCTGCTTCCTTATGGTATTATCAAGTTTATGGTTTTCCCTATGCTCTTTTTACCTTTTGGTACTCAAGCCGTGGTTAATGCACTTATTATTATAGTTATTGCAGAATTTTTTGCGAACTTACACTCATTCTTGGTTATCGTACCTAATCACTCAGCAGAAGATATTTATATGTTCTCTGAACCGCATAAGAGTACGGGAGAGTTTTATTTGCGTCAGATTATGGGATCGGTAAACTATAACACAGGTACAGACTTTATAGATTTTGCACATGGTTTCCTAAATTACCAAATAGAGCACCATCTTTTCCCAAATATGCCACATAGCTACTACCAAAAAATGCAACCTATTGTAAAAGACATCTGTAAAAAGCATAACTTGGAGTATAGACAAGAGTCTGTATTTAAGCGTGCAAAAATGACTGTAGACCTTATGGTGGGTAAAACAAAACTATTAAGAGTTGATGGTATTTAGTGAGTACCGAAGCTAGGTTAGCACGTATAGATGCTAGCCTCTTACATAAACAACCCACACTTCAAGTAATGCTAGACAGCGTGCATAACTCTCAAAACCTTTCTACTATTATACGGACAAGTGATGCTGTAGGTATATTAGATATCTACTACTCTACACCAGAGAATGAAACTTTGCGTATACATAAAACTATTACCCAGGGTGCACATCGTTGGACACGTCGTCACCGTATAAATGAAGTGGATAAGGTGAAGTTTTTACAGCAAAAAAAAGCTGAAGGCTTTCAAGTCATCGTCACACACTTAGAAGAGCGTGCAGTAAGTTACAGAGAGGTAGACTATACCAAACCTACACTCATCGTCATGGGTAATGAAAGAGAGGGTGTGAGTGCTGAAGTGATTGCAGAGGCAACAGATATTATAGTCATTCCCATGCAAGGTATGGTGCAAAGCCTAAATGTCTCTGTAGCTACGGCACTTATACTCTATGAAGCACAAAGACAGCTTGACAATGCAAGTAGGTATGATACGCCTCAACTTAGCCTAAAGCAAAGAGAAGAGATCAAGGCAGACTGGGTCTATAGAGATACTATAGCACGTCGCAGTAAGGGAGAGATCGCTTTAGAATTTAAAGAAGAGCTAATTAGTTTTTAACCGTTAAACGATTCTTTAAACGTGTACAAAAATCATCAAAAGAGGGTAAGCTTAACTGAGCATCTCTTTGTTTTTCTCCCCACATAGGTTCAGGATAATACGAATCTTCTTCAAATCTAGCCATAATATGCCAATGCAAATGAGGTAAATAGTTTCCAAATGAAGCAATGTTTATCTTTTTAGGATTATAGTAGGCTATCATTTCTTCTTCTATAATATTAAGTAAATCATAGATTTCATAACGAAATTCCTTTGGGAGATCACTCATCTCTTTGTAGGGTAACTGTGTAAAGATTTTAAGCCAAGGTATCTCTGACTCTTCTACCTCTACTTTAATATTCATATTTTCATAAATTGTTGCCATTAACGTATCCTTTTAATCGTTTTGTTACCTAGTCTATAGATAGTAGATGATTGTATAGTCTCATGTAGGGGTTCAATAATAATATCAGCACGCTCTTTAGCAAACTTTTCATTATAGCTTTCATTACTAAGGTTTGCAGAGGTTGTATATGCCCATTCAAGATGGTTTAACAAGAGTAGATGATGTTTGTTCTGTATAACCCTATAAGAGTGTCTATTTGGCATGATAAAGGTTGTTTTTTGTGTACGTCTCACCCTATTTTTGTGTTCTGTAGGTATACGTGTAAAAGTTTGTAAGGTTTTTAAGCTGTTGACTGCTTTGATGTAATACTTATGAGGAGGTCGTTGTTTGATAGCTGTAAGTTTCTCTGCATTTTGAGAGACGAAACCGATAGTTGTATCGGTTTGTGTCAAAAAAACTTTGTCTTTTAACATGTTCTCTCCTAAATTATTCCCTTCGACAGGCTCAGGGAATAGATTTATTTATATTTGGTAGCTGAGCTTGTCGAAGCTATGCTAAATAATCCTGTAGCGCTTTTGGTTGAAGTTCACCACCAGTTGCTTTTAGTTCTTTAATAGCCATAGCTGTTGCTTTTGCAGCAGCTAAAGTTGTGAAGTATGCTACATGGTTTGAAAGTACAGATTGTCTAATGGTTCTTGCATCTGTTTTACTTCCTGCATTGTCTGAAGTATTGATAGCGATAGCTATCTCTTCATTTCTAATCATATCATCAATGTTTGGACGACCCTCAGAGATTTTAAGTACTTTTGTTGAAGTTACACCTGCAGCTTCAAGTGCAGTATGTGTACCAGATGTTGCTACTATATCAAAACCAAGGTCTGTAAACATTTTACCTACTTCACCTGCATGAGGTTTATCTGCCTCTGTAAGTGACAAGAAGAGTTTACCCTCAAGAGGAATGTTGTTTTTAGAAGCAAACTGTGATTTAGCAAAACTCATTCCAAAGTTATCACTTATTCCCATTACTTCACCAGTAGACTTCATTTCAGGTCCTAAGATAAGGTCTGATCCTGGAAGTTTGTTGAAAGGGAAAACAGCTTCTTTAACAGCAACATGATTTTTAAGTGTTGGTTCCATGATTTTTTTATCGAAGTTTACAACGTTAAAGGTATCATAGAATTTAAGAGACTCTTTTAAGTCACCTTGTATCATCACTCTTGTAGCTACTTTAGCTAGAGGTACACCCGTAGCCTTAGAGACAAATGGTACAGTTCTAGATGCTCTAGGGTTCACTTCGATAAGGTAAATATCACCTTTATGAATAGCATACTGAATGTTCATAAGACCAACCACACCAAGACCAAGGGCAATGGCAGCAGTTTGTTCTTTTACTTCTTCTTGCAATGTATCAGAGATACTTACTGGTGGTAGTGAACAAGCAGAGTCACCAGAGTGAATACCTGCTTCTTCGATGTGTTGCATCACTGAGCCAATGTAAACATCTTTACCATCACAAATAGCATCCACATCAAGCTCTATGGCATTGTCAAGGAACTTATCGATGAGTACAGGAGCATCGTTAGAGACTGCAACTGCTTCATCCATATATTGGTTAAGTTCTTCGTCTGAATAAACCGTTTTCATACCACGTCCACCCAATACAAATGAAGGACGTACAAGTACAGGGTAACCAATACGGTTAGCAACTACAAGTGCTTTGTCTTTTTCAAAGACTGTACCATTTTCTGGTTGTTTTAGCCCTAAGTCATTGATAAATGCAGAGAAAAGCTCTCTGTCTTCTGCAAGGTCAATTACTTTAGCTGTTGTTCCAGAAATCTTCGCACCAATGGCTGTAAGACTTTTAGCCAGTTTTAATGGAGTCTGTCCACCAAAGTGAACAATGACACCATCTGGCTTTTCAAGCTCAATTACATTTCTTACATGTTCAAAATCAATAGGCTCAAAGTACAAGATATCTGAAGTGTCATAGTCTGTTGATACGGTCTCTGGGTTACAGTTATACATAATAGACTTCACGCCCATGTCTTCTAACGCAAAGGCTGCATGTACACAACAGTAGTCAAACTCTATTCCCTGACCAATACGGTTAGGCCCTCCACCAATTACAAGCACTTTTTTATCGGTCCCTGAGCTTGTCGAAGGGGTCGAAGTGGCAGAAGCAGGAAGCTTTGTGATGTTAGTCGTAGAGTAAAGGTAAGGTGTTAATGCTTTAAACTCTGCTGCACAAGTATCTACTTCATTATATTCTAGTGCAACACCAACTTTTTCTCTTGCATTGTAGATGTCATTTTCAGAGAGGGTAAGTCCCTCTTTTTTATTGATGACTTGGGCTATCATAGCATCTGAAAAACCTTCAGATTTTACTTGGCGAAGTCTTATAGCATCAGAGAGTAGGGCAATGTCCATCTCTTTTTCACGAATGGAAAGTTCTTCCAATTGGTAAAGGAACCATCGGTCAATTTTACAGAGATCAAAGATAGCATCTACACTCATACCACGTCTAAGACCTTCAAAGACATACAGCATACGATCTGCATGAGAACGGCGTATTTCACGTACAAGCTCTTCACCATCACATTTAATAGGATTGAAACCTATTAGGTCAGTCTCTAGTGAACATAGAGCTTTTTGGAAAGATTCTTTAAAGGTACGACCAATAGCCATAACTTCACCTACAGACTTCATAGCCGTTGTAAGTGTAGAGTTTGCCATAGGGAACTTCTCGAAAGTAAATCTAGGAAGTTTGGTTACGATGTAGTCAATCACTGGCTCAAAAGATGCAGGTGTACCTGTAATGTCATTGGTGATTTCATCAAGTGTATATCCTACAGCAAGTAGGGTAGCTACTTTAGCAATAGGGTATCCTGTTGCTTTAGATGCAAGTGCAGAAGAACGACTTACTCTTGGGTTCATTTCTATAACAATCATACGACCCGTATCTGGATTGATAGAGAATTGTACGTTAGATCCACCCGTATCCACACCTATTTCACGTAAAATTTTAAATGAAGCATCACGCATATTTTGGTACTCTTTATCTGTAAGCGTAAGTGCGGGAGCCATAGTAATACTATCTCCTGTATGCACACCCATAGGATCAAAGTTTTCAATAGAACATACGATAATACAGTTATCTGCTTTATCACGGATAACTTCCATTTCATACTCTTTCCAACCAAGGAGTGACTCCATAATCTCAATTTCACTGATAGGTGATGCGTCTAAGCCCTCTTGAGCAAGTTTTTTGAACTCATCAATATTATAAGCTACACCAGAACCACCACCAGCCATGGTAAATGAAGCTCTTGAAATGACAGGGAACCCTATCTCTTTAGCACAGGTGAGTGCCTCTTCTAAGTTATAGGCATTGGCACTTTTTGGTAAGTCCATACCGATTTTGATCATAGCTTCATTAAAGAGATGTCTATCTTCACCTTTTTTAATGGCTTCAGGGTTTGCACCTAGAAATTCAATACCTTCAAGCATACCAGCATCGTTCATATCCATCGCAACATTGAGTGCTGTTTGTCCACCCATAGTAGGTAAAATAGCATCAACATTTTCTTGTTTGATGATTTTAGAGATAATCTCTGCGGTAATGGGCTCGATGTAGGTTCTATCTGCGAACTCTGGATCTGTCATAATGGTAGCAGGGTTAGAGTTGATAAGTACAACACGGTAGCCTAACTCTTTAAGTGTTTTCGCAGCTTGTGTGCCCGAATAGTCAAATTCACAGGCTTGTCCAATAACAATTGGTCCTGAACCGATAAGTAAAATAGTTTTGATGTCATTGCGTTTTGGCATGAGGAGATACCCTTGATTTTTAGTTTGATATTATACAGTAGAGAGGCACAAAAAACCCTTAAAAATAAGGGTTTTTTTGTGAAAAATAGAGCTTTTAAAAGAGGTCTAGCGTACTTGAATTACGTTTAGGTTTTCTTTGTCTTCTTTTTGGTTTTTGTTTTTCAACAATAGGAATTTCTTCTATGGTTTCTGGTTGTACACTATCTTCTTGTGTCTGGTCAATACGAGAGGGGATACTTGAAACCACAGGTAAGGTATGGTTTAAGTCACTCACTGAGACAGAAATAGTGCTATTATCGTCTTCTATAGTAACCGTAGGCTCACAATATGCCATAGAAGGGAAAGAGGTTTTATTACTATCAAATCCTTCACTGATAGTTGCCTTGGCATCATTAATGAGAAAAAATGTCTTAGGATGGAAAATATCACTATATGTCTTGATATGTGCTACGGTATAGGAGCTCTGTACTTCTACTTTAGTCACAATACCTACGGGAATATCAGCAAAAAAGATATCATCAAGTCCAGATGTGATTACTTTATCACCTACTTGAACATTATGCCATTTTGGGATAAATTTAATAACCATCTCATTTTTTTTATGTCCAAGTGCGATACCTGGTGCATTAGATTTTCCGATAAAAACAGAAAAACGACATTTTTCATCTGATGTAAGGTATCCATAGAGTTGGTTACTGTGTACACGGGCAGTACCAGCAACTACTTTTCCCTGGACTATGCCATAAAGTTTGTTTTTGATTAAATTTTTTGGTTTAGTTAGTATCACTTGTGAAAAACTATTGAGTTTTACATAAGAGATAGTCTCTACTATAGAGATAGAAGCAACGGGTAAACGGCTTAAATCCGGTAGTACATCATAGATATTTTTAACTTGTTCCATATAATGCATCTGTTCAAGTAGACGTTTGCGTAAAATACGGTTTTCACGAGAGAGTTTTTCGATAGACTCTTTTTGGAAAATATAGCTATGGCTTTTATCTTCCAAATTTTGTGTAAAGTTTTTATAACTTTGTTTTATAGGATTGATGGCACTTAAGAGAGTATCTGTAATACGTGCATCATTCCTTGACAATAGTACTGTTAGTATAAGTAACAGTATGGCAATGATGATGAGTCTAGTCTTCATATGCCATTTGTTGGAGTAAATCTATTTCATCAAGAGCAATACCAGTACCTTTAGCCACAGCTAAAAGAGGGTCTTCTGCAATGAATACAGGAAGTTTAACAATATCAGAAAGATACTTGTCTAACCCGCGGATAAGTGCTCCACCACCAGTAAGAACAATACCATTTTCTACGATATCCCCAGCAAGTTCAGGAGGTGTTTGCTCTAGAACATCTTTAAGCGCATCAGCAATCTCCTCAAGAGAATCTTTCATTGCAGCTCTAATATGCTCTGAAGTGACTTCCATAGATGCAAGACTTCCTTCTACTTGATCTCTACCTCTTACAGTAGTTACTAAATCTTCATCAAGTGCAATGGCTGTACCAATCTTAATTTTAAGTTCTTCTGCAACTCTATCACCAATAAGTAAGTTAAAGTTCTTTTTGATGTAGTCAATAATTGCTTGATCTATATTGTCTCCAGCCACACGGATTGACTTGGAGATAACAAGTCCACCAAGTGAAGTTACACCAATTTCTGTTGTTCCTCCACCAATGTCAACAACCAGGTTACCATTAGGATCTTTAACTGGTATACCAGCACCAATAGCTGCTGCCATAGGCTCTTCAATAAGGTAAACATAACGTGCACCTGCATTTTCAGCTGAATCTTTCACTGCACGTCTCTCAACCTGAGTAAGACCATAAGGTACACAGATAATAATACGAGGAGAGAAAAACCCTTTTCTTTTATGTGCTTTTTCGATGAAGTAACGAATCATCATTTCTGTTACTTCAAAATCAGCAATAACACCATCTTTCATAGGACGAATCGCTTTGATATTTCCTGGTGTTTTACCTACCATATCTTTAGCTTCTTGACCTACAGCTAAGATACGCTCTTGACCATGTTTATCATACTGGATGGCAACTACTGAAGGTTCGTTAATACTGATACCTTGACCTTTTACAAGTACAAGCGTATTTGCTGTTCCTAAATCAATGGCTAAATCGTTGGAAAACATTCCTAATAGTCTTTTAAACATATCTAATATCCTTTTTTACTTGCTTTTAGTCAAGCTGTTTTTTTATCTTTTATATATAGTGGGTTTGCACCAGTCTCTACTACATCTTTTGTAATAACCACTTCATAGCCAGATAGTTCAGGTAGCTCATACATAATATCTAGGAGCATCTCTTCAAGTATGGAGCGTAACCCTCTTGCACCCGTCTTTCTCTCAATCGCCTTTTGGGCTATAAGAGAGAGAGCCTCATCTTCAAATGTAAGTTTTACATCATCTATCTCGAAGAGTTTTTGATACTGTCTCATGAGTGAGTTTTTAGGCTCAACCAAGATACGTACCATATCCTCTTTGCTTATCTCACCTAGTGTTGCTAGTACATGAAGACGACCTATAAGCTCTGGTATAAGACCATAGGTGACTAGGTCATCTGCCTCTACTAAATGGAGAAGGTTCTCTTCATCTTTTTTAGAGCGTTTCTCTTGACCAAAGCCGAGTGTATTTGCACCAAGTCTTCTTTTAAGAATGTCATTTAACCCATCAAATGCACCCCCACAGATAAAGAGTATATTTGATGTATCTATTTGTATGAAATCTTGGTTAGGGTGTTTACGTCCACCTTTTGGTGGAATATTCACAACAGAACCTTCTATAAGCTTGAGTAGGGCTTGTTGAACACCTTCACCCGATACATCACGTGTAATAGAACGATTTTCACCCATACGAGCTATTTTATCTACTTCATCAATGAATACAATACCTTGCTCTGCACGTTGTGGGTCACCATCTGCTGCCATGAGAAGTTTAGTAAGAATGTTCTCTACATCTTCACCTACATATCCCGCTTCAGTAAGATTAGTTGCATCTGCAATAGCAATAGGTACATTTAAAAATCTAGCAATGGTTTGTGCCAAAAGCGTTTTTCCTGAACCTGTTGGTCCTATAAGCAGTACATTTGACTTAGAAATTTGTGTATCATCTTCTAGATTGTCTTTAAATATACGCTTGTAGTGGTTGTATACAGCTACAGAAAGTGTCTTTTTAGCTTTCTCTTGACCAATCACATACTCGCTAAGCATTGCGTCAATCTCTTTTGGTGTATAGAGAGTATGTGTACCTAAATCAGCTTGTGATTCTTCTTGTTCTTCTTCACCAAATAAGATTTTGTAAGCAGAAACCACACAGTTAGAACAGATATATGCACTCTCTCCTGCGATAAGTGGATTTTCTTCACTCTCTTGTGCTTCACAAAAGCTACATGCTTTAGTTGTACTCATTAGTTATCCTCATTCTTTATTCTATTAAACGGTATACCTCTTTTAGAGGTTTTTATAAATTCACAAAGTTTTTTAACTTTGTCAGATGTGCTAGACTCAAAAATACTTTGTGCTACCTCTTGGAGTGGATTCCCTTGTTCAAATAACTCTCTATAGGCTATTTTAAGTAAGTTTATCTCATCTCTCTCCATACTTCTTCTAAGTCCTGTTAGGTTTAACCCTCTAAGGTTTGCACGGTTTCCTTCAGCAAGACAGAAAGGAGGTATATCTTGTGCTAAAGCAGAAGCTCCACCAACCATCGCATAGTCACCTATATGGACAAACTGATGCACAGGTGTAAGACCACCGATAACCACATGGTTACCAAGTTCTACATGCCCTGCAAGGGTTGCACCATTGGCTAAAATACAGTTATCACCCATGATAACATCATGCCCAAGATGCACATAACCCATAAGGAGGTTACCATTACCTATCTTTGTAACTGAGCCACCACCTTTAGTTCCGGGGTTAAGTAGCGTAAATTCTCTAATCGTATTATTATCACCAATAATAAGCTGTACATCTTCACCATTGAACTTTAAGTCCTGAGGTATGGTTCCCACAGCAGAGTGAGAGAATATACGGTTATTTTTACCAATAGTTGTATCGCCATCTATAACAGCGTGT
>Ga0256845_1000802_pt1 | contig 27350 bp, 26 predicted proteins | sample RiftiametaG_FD_189101 | JGI IMG/M metagenome (GOLD analysis project Ga0256845, IMG submission 189101) | Tube worm associated microbial communities from hydrothermal vent at the East Pacific Rise, Pacific Ocean - Riftia | ecosystem: Host-associated > Annelida > Integument > Unclassified ... | reverse complement strand
GGGGGGGGGGAGTTGGCGAAGGCAAGTTGGGGGCTGTCCGCCAGCGATGACGCAAAAGCAATAATGAAAGAGATGAAATTTGTAGCCAGTCCGATTCAACGCGACGTGTTGTCTGTATGGGGTCTTCGTTATCAACTCTTGGTTGCTGAGGCGAGTCTACCTAACCAAGGCGCTGACTATCATGATAAAAAGTAAGTTGTGCATGGGGCATCGGTGTTCGTTTAAGCACCTTCAATTGTTCAAATCAGACCAGCAGGGCGCTGTGATGCTGCCGGGTATTTTCATGGCGATGTTTCTGGTTGCTATGATGTATATGGTCGCTGGTATCGGACGAACCCTTTTGGAAACCGAGGGTATGCAGGACGCCGCAGATGCTTCGGCTTATTCAGCCGCAATTATTCATGCCCGTGGAATGAATCTGATTGTCTTTATTAATCTGCTCATGGCGGCACTTGTGGCGATTCTAATCGTTCTACGTCTCACCCAAACTCTTTTGGTCATCGCCTCTGTGGCACTATTTCTTACCGCTTGGTTCACCGGGGGGGCAGGGGCAGTTTTGGGGGCCCAAGCGAGCAACGCCGCGGTGCAGGTCGAAAACATCTATTCGCGCACAAAAAAAGCAATATTTCCCATTCTTAAGGGATTGCACAAGACGCAAGAGGCGGTTTCAGTCGTGATTCCCTGGGTCGCAATGGGTGACGGCATGGCAGAGGCTGCCATTTATCATCCACCGGCTTCTGGAGCGATAGCTCTACCAGGCTCAAAAAGTCTACCGATTGAGCCTGATAAGTTTCCTGTACTTTGTGAGCATGCTTCGGAAATTGTAGCCGACTTGGCGATGGTTGGATTCAGTTTTCTATTGCCAGGTGTGCCCGATAGTGTTTTCGGAGTAGTGAGCGATGCCGCAGGCGAGGCGGGAAAGGCAACGAGTAAATTTCTTTGTGGTGACGGCAAAGGAGCGCCTCCCAGCTATGCGAAAAAATTCAAGGAGCAGATGCCTCGCGCAAATGGCATGAAAGAGTGCGAGAAAAAACCTAACTCTTCGCAGTGTAAATTAGCAGAGCGTGAGTTGGATCGAGCCCGTCCACGCCGTACAAGCGGCGTCTGCAGAAAGAACTGCACCTTTAAAGAACCTTACGAGCGTATGGCTCGCAGAGCCCGCCACGTATGTGAGCCAACACCCGGAAGAATCCTGTTGAGCTTTACTTGGCAAGAGTCACGCGTTCGCGGGGAGTTTGTCTTTGACGGCAAGAAGTGGAACGAAGAAAGTCGACAAATTTTGTCTCAGAGGCTTCGCCCTGAACTGACAGGCCCCCCCTGTGGGGCGTTCGGTTTAGGTGACGAGTGGAATTTGGACTCCGGGTCGCGTTCTTTAGAATCACCCCTCGCTTTATGTTCTGAGCCCATCCCTTTTTTGGCGAAAAAATCAGCTCTGGGGGCTAGGCGCTCTCATTCCTATCGAGAGGTGACCCGCATTTTTTCTTGCGTCCAAGAAGTGACTCGGGACTTCAAATTAGGGAGTAAGTCCGATGCGTTAGGAGGGAAAAAATCGTCACCCCGCTCTCCCTTCAAGATGGAGAAGAATGTTCACCTCGGCAACGATGTTTTTCAAATACGTGCCCTAGCATTTGGATCCAAGCCCGGCGCCGGTGAAGCTTTAGAATTTGTAAAACTCGCCGACCATCAAGGTAGACATAAAGGCAGTCGTATGGGGGCCAATAGTAATATCGAGGGGCGATTTGTCGGGCTTGCCAACCAGATTGGCCGGTTTTCTGTTGCCCAAGCAGAATATTACTTTCAAGGAACTATGCCGCGAAGTGAGTGGATGTGGAATATGAACTGGGTAGCGCGATTGAAAAGATTTCGACTGCCATCTGTCGAGGAGATAAAGAAGGAGAAAGTGAGAAGAAAAAAGTCCTCGTCACGGACTCGCACCAAGATCTCAAAATTTAAGGTAAAAAAGCAGCCGCGTACTGCTGCTGAGGCTTGCAAAAAACGTGGCCAAAAGAAGTGCTCGGGAATGAAAGAAAAGCTGCGTCTTCTGGATGGGCTGGTGATACATTGATCCCTTCAATGAAGGGAAAGGCGCCCGCGACCGTGGTGAAACAGGTGCGGGGCGCAGCAACGGTAGAGGCGCTTCTTGTTCTTTCGACATTCTTTATTATTTGGGCGGGCGTCAATTTTCTGGGCAACCTTTATCAAGGTAAGATGCTGGCTCAGGCGGTCGCTCGCAGCTGCGCGTGGCGTATTTCGGTAGGCGGTTGTGAGAAAATACCTGACAACTGCAGCGCCACGTCTGCTTCGAGCAATTCGGGAACTGCAAAGGCCGAAAATTTGAAGGGTGAGAGTCGCAATGCAACAGGGGGACAGGAGGACGCGTCGCCCCTTCAGCGACAACTCGACAGCGAGGTGGAGGGGCTCTTTAGTCAGCGTATCTCCGCAACAGGTGGAAAAGTGGTGGAGCAGCCCATTTTACTTGGGGCCGAGGGTTCGACTGTTGGTGCTTCTTATAGCTTACCCTGCAATTCAAAGCCTCAAAGCGTTCTCAATTTAGCCTCCGAAGTATTCGGTAATTTTCTAGGAAAGTAAAGTTGACAATGATCTTGATGAATTACTTGAGAGGGGTACGGCTTTTCTTCGCGAGTACCAACGCTCTTCAGAATGTGGGGGGGTGTACCAATGAGACAAAAATTAGGACCGAGGGCAAGCGGGCACGACGAAAGGGGGGGCTTCCTCATCCCTTCCCCGTTGGCACAGGAAAATCCTGGCGTGTTTTGAAGGTGCCCGGTACTAAGGTGCTCACTTTACTCATGGTGGGCGCTCTTCTTGTGTTTGTTGCAAATGGTGCTCAAGCGCGCCTTTTAAGTCATGTTGAGGCGCGAGGTTTGGAGCTAAGTCGCAGTCTTTTGAAAATAGCGTATCACGATGAAGCAAGTGCTCGACAAGGAAGAGAGCGCGTTGTGGGTTTGAACGGTGTCCAGCTTCGAGTTCAGTCCGGGTCCATCTTACGAAAAGACAGGAGCGTCGAGGAGCTCCTACAAGGAGTTAGAGAACGCTGCTTCCCTCATGATGCCCCTCGGAATGACGAGATAAAATCACCCCAGATGATTGCCCCGCCTTTGCTGGAGTATTCTTCGAAAACCGAAGGGTATGTTTATTGTTTACGCCCGAGGGGCTCCCTGGACGTGGATGGGTTATCCCTCCTCTTGACCAAGTTTTCGAAGACCGGGGACTTTGCTGAGTTGGGGACGTGGCAAGGCGCGTACGCACGGGTGGAGGGCGAACGCCTTGTCTTCTTTGCGGCTGAATTCATCGGTCCCCTGCGTATCGACGAGATGTTCCCTGTAGAGGGCGATAGCCCAGGAGGCGATATTCTGGCGTTGCCGCGTCCAGGGGGAAGGCGTTTGCTCACTGGCTCTCTAGACGGAGAAGCTCTGTTGACCTCCTACGAGTTCTCTGACTCTTCAGATGAACTATTGAAGAACTATGCCGACAAACTTACCTTGGCGGGTATCGAGGTTCACTGGCCGCCAAGTGGCGATCGGAACCACACTGCGGGGGGAGTGCTGATTGCGCGGACCTCCGCGAATACTTTCGTGGTTTCAGCTCCGCTCGCTGCGAACTCACTGATAATCAATCGATTGCCCCATTAAGCCATGCCCAGCCTCTTGAGTGTTGCACTGCGCCAAGTGTGACATAAATGTCCGGCGCGAATGATATTTTATCCTCGTATCGCCGCAAACCGACTCGCTATTGCTAAAAAGCGGACTTGGCACGCAGAGTGCAGTGAACTCTGTGTCGCTCGTGGCCGCTTATTTTCTGACTCTCGAATCGGTGGCGCCCGTGACTTCTTAAACTTAGCTTCCGCTTAAGAGAGTTATTTGTCTTAAACTTAAATAGCAGTTCATGTGAAGATTGTTGTAGGATCGAGCCTTTTTTTGTTGGGGCTCTTCCTGCAATCATCTTGAACTAGTACCTCTGCTCGTCAACTCTTCGCACCCCACTGTCCGATTCAAGTTGCCGGTAGAATCGTGGACTTACATTCATGTATGAATCCCACGGTGATTTATACATGAATGGGTACTGACCTAATATTTTATATCGCCCCAGAGATCTCCTCAAGGAATGGGTAACGAGAGCCACATGACGCGGATCTCGAAGAAGCGTACAAGGGAAGGCCCCATAGCGACGATGGCCGAAGAGACGCCAATGGAGACCATTGTGAGTACTATAATGTACTCTAGCGTGGCTGTGCCACGGTCGTTTGCGAAAAATCGAGTGAGTTTTACTAAAATTCGTCCCATGGTCTTTGCTTCGGCCAAGGAGAGACCCGGTTGCGCGAAATAAGTTAAATTTTTCACGCAACAGCCAGTCGCTGGGGCCGAAGTTCTGAGTGAGCGGTAAATCGCAAAGGAACTCAGATGAAAAAAAATGCGAATTGGGTGTTTACAATAACACTTGTATTAGGCGTGGCGGGCTTTTGGGCCTACGCAAATCAGGTAAAGAAAGAGGCTCAAGGCGGCGCGATGCAAGATGTCCTGGTGGTTAATCGCGATCTTGAAGCTGGCGATTCTCTGACAGAAGCAGACTTACATGTGACCAAGATCCCCGAAGACTATCTTGACGCGCGCAGAATATTGAGAACAGATCGTAAGCGGCTCCTCGGCGTCGCCTTGACCACGCGGATCCGGGCTGGTGAGGGTTTGGTCTGGAGCGACTTGGCTGACGGTGCCGCCCATAGAAATTTGGCTTCGTTGATAGCCCCAGGCCATCGGGCGTATAGCCTCTCACCGGGTGCTAATCCTTTGGGTAGGCTATTGCATGTAGGAGACCATGTGGATGTGCTCCTAGAGAGTAATGGAGTTTCCCAATTACTTCTTGAGCGAGTGTTGATTCTCGCCGCAGGAGGAAAAATTGAGGGCGAAGACGAGCTTTTGGGAGCGCGGGTTGCGGGGGCGCAGGGGGTCACGCTGAGTCTTTCTAGCAACCAGGCTCAGCGCTTATTCGCAGCCGAATCTAAGGGGGATGTGCGCCTCGTCTTACGAAATCCTAAAGATTTGAGAAAGAGGAACGATCGCTTGCCCACGATGAAGGCTCAAGAAAAAAAGAACTCAAAAATGGGCGCTTCTTTTTTAGTCAAGAAGGAGATCGAGCATGTTCGCTGATGGGAAACGCCGCCTCGTCGCTTCGCTGTTAGGGAGCATGATATTATTGAGCGTGTCCGGGGCTCATTGCGCTCCATCGGACCGTAGTCAAAGTAGTGAGGCAAAAAAACTTGACTCTTCGGGGGCACAAAGCAAGGGGCTATTGGGCAGTGAACTCGAGAATATCTCCCTGAAAATTGCCGAACAATATGTAATTGCAGCAAGAGGAGTGCGCAGCTATTCGGAGGGCACGCGCGGCATTGTCGATGTTCGTTTGACTCGCGATGGCGACCAATTTGTATTGGTTGGTCAGGAGAAAGGCGTGACGTCACTACTCTTCATCATGCTCGACGGTAGTGAGCGTCATTTAGAAATTACGGTGGGCGATCCCGAAGAAAGTCTGGAGAGTGAAGTGAGTCAACTAGTCAAGAAGGAGGAAAATATACGACTGGATTTCTATTTCGTTCAGTTAGACAGGTCGCGTAATCATCAGATAGGCATTGGTTACCCTCAGAGCGTCAGCCTAGGAACCGCGGCGGCGAACTTCGATTTTATGAGTCAAACTTTTCAGTCGGCAACGGCTGTAGTCGAAGACCAGGCTCTTTTGCGCCTGGACATGGCTCAAGCTTCGGGCTGGGCAAAGTTAAAGCGAAAAGCCGCTGTAATTGCAGAGAATGGCCAGCGGGCTGAGTTCTCGGGTGGAGGCGAGGTGAATATTCCTGTGCAAGGCTCTCTTACGACGGGAATTCATACCATAGAATATGGGAGTCGCATTGAGATATTGCCTCGTTATGATTCTAAGACTGGTCGGTTGGAGATCGCTTTATCAGCGGATGTATCAGACCTTACAGATGACCGTGGGTCGGGCGCTCCCGGTAGAGCAACCGCATCCATCTCGACAATCGTGAATCTAGAATTAGGTCAGGCGTTAGTACTTGCCGGCCTCTCTTCGGAGAGCAAGGTAAAGGGACACTCTGGGGTGCCATTTTTGAGTCAAATACCGATACTTGGTCTGCTTTTTGGTAGTGAGCGCATGTCTCATCAATCGGTGGACAATGTGATTTTTATTGTGCCCACAGTCGTGGACGCTACATCGTCAGAAGCTCGGGCTCAGATAAAAAAAGCGTTTACGGCATACCAAAAGTATAGCGGCGGACCGCGTGAGCGAAAGATCTTGCAGAACACGTGGGAGAAGAAATAATGGGGTTGTCGTCAAATACGCACCAGGTAACGAGTGCGTGCATGGTGGTGTCCATTGTTGCGCCGGGGGGCAAGGTTCTGCGCCGTAGTTTTCCAGAGGAGGTGCACGTGAGCGTCGGAAGAGATCTTCGTTCTCATGTAGTTCTGCCTTCTCATCATGTCTCTCGCAAACATATCGTTTTGCGTTTAACCGCAGAAAAGATTGAGGTCCAAGACCTATCTACCGCCGGTACCTCGTGGGGGGAGGAGATGATTCATCAGGAAAAGCGCATATTTGACGTACAAAATATCGAGCTAAAAGTTGGTCCTTATCAAGTGAGGGTGCAAAGCACGAGTCGCAAGAATCAGTCTGTCGAGCAGAGGCGTCGGGTACATCATCGCCTCTTGGATAGGTTGCAGCTGGAGAAAAGGTGCGTGGAGGGGCCGCCGAGTGATGAATTACGAAAGGAGGTTCTGGAGGCCCTCAGTTTAATAGTTGCCGAGGAAGATCTACAGATTCCGCTCAGCTCTCGCAAGCGAATGGTTACGGAACTAGCCGACGAGGCGCTGGGGTTGGGTCCCCTTGAGGCATTGCTGGCCGATCCTCAGGTCAGTGAAATCATGGTGGTGGATCCTCACACAATTTATGCGGAAAGAAGCGGTTTACTGGAGCTTACCGGGCGCTCTTTTACAGATGACGAGGCTGTGCGGTCGGCAATTGAGCGTATTGTTACACCTCTGGGAAGGAGGATTGACGAGTCTTCTCCCTTGGTTGATGCCCGTCTGCCCAATGGGTCCCGCGTCAACGCTGTGATTCCACCTCTCGCCCTACGTGGTCCGTGTATTACTATTCGAAAATTTCCTGAGCATAGAATGCGTATGAGCTCTTTGATTGAGAGTGGCAGTCTAAGTGCAAGAATGGCGAGATTCATTGAGCGCAGCGTGGCTCTCAAGAAGAATATAGTGATTAGTGGTGGGACCGGCAGTGGAAAGACAACATTGCTCAACATCCTTTCGGCTTCAATTGGGTCCGCTGAGCGCATCGTTACGATAGAGGATGCGGCTGAATTAAACTTAGAGCAGCCTCATGTTGTGAGGCTCGAATCTAAGCCTCCCAACTTGGAGGGTAAGGGTGAGTACGCGATTCGCGATCTCGTAAAAAACGCTTTGCGTATGCGCCCTGACCGGATCTTGGTGGGCGAGTGTCGTGGGGGAGAAGCCCTGGACATGCTGCAGGCGATGAATACGGGACATGAAGGATCTATGACCACAACTCATGCCAATTCACCTCATCAGGCGATTTCACGTCTAGAAACGCTCTGTCTCATGGGGGGGATAGATTTGCCTCTCTTTGCGATCCGTAGGCAAATTGCTCAGAGTATTCACCTGGTCATTCAACAATCGAGAGTGACTGATGGTAGTCGGCGTGTGACAGAAATTTCCGAAGTATTAGGTGTAGGTGAAGATGGTGAGGTTGAGTTGCGCACTCTGTTTTTGCTCTCTCCCGACAGCGAGGGCAGGCTGACACACCGAGCTACTGGGTTTATGCCTAGTTTTTTACCCGAACTAAGCCGACAATATCGAAGTGAGAGTCAGGAGATATTCTAATGCTTGCTCATGCTTGGGCCCTGGGTTGTCTCGGGGCTGTCGTCGCTTCCATTTCTGCCGCGTTTATCGTGAGGGGGGCTTTAGGAGCTGGGGTAAACTCACCCCTCCTACGCCCGTGGATACGGGCTCAGCCACGCCTTCAGTCCGAGTTGCGCTTCGTTCGCGCTTCCCTGAGTCCTGGGCAACTACAGCTTCTACAGCTGATCTTATTTTTTTGTGCGGTCTATGTTCTCTGTAAAGACATTTGGTGGGGGTTGGGCGCATCGATCTTGATTTTCCTGCCATCACTCTGGTTAAAGTCAGCTAGAACATCTCGCGTCGTGCGCATAGAGGCACAAATTGAGGGTTGGCTAGGGACCCTGGCTCGTGCTCTTGAGGCCACTCCCTCTCTCGGCGACGCTTTGGAGGTGAGCTCTGGTATGTGTGATGCTCCTCTTTCCGAGGAGCTAGCGGTGATAGTCAATGAAGTTCACCTTGGACGACCGCTTGAGCGAGCGCTGCGAGCGTGGTCCGAAAGAGTAGGGAGCCGCACCCTCGATCTTGCTCTTTCGACCATTCATGTTGGTCAGAAAACGGGAGGAGGCCTGGGAGGTGTTTTGCAATCAGCAGCCGATTCTCTCCGAGAGATGGAGCGACTGGAGGGAGTGCTGCGCACAAAGACTGCAGAAGGGCGTGCTCAAGCCGTGGTGATCAGCGTCATACCTGTCCCCCTTTATTTTGCCGTGCATCTGGGAGATCCTCAGTTTTTTCAACCTCTCGAAACGACGGGTTTGGGGCATATTCTTCTTGTTGTCGCGGCCTCCCTTTGGATGGCTGCCATATTTTTTGCGAGAAAAATTTTGGCTGTAGAAATATAGTAAAGTGAGAGTTAGATGAATAATATTCAACAAGTCGTTTTCCCTGGAGGTATTTCATCTCAGGTCCTTCAATTGATTTCTTCTCTGTTCTTGGGCGTAAGCCTTGCAATTTTTTGTAGACATTTGAGTCAAGTTGAGCCCCTCGGGGGTGGCCTTGGTGGTGAGAGGGGAAAACAGAGGAGAAGGGCTCTGAGGCAGTCCTCATTTCAGTTCGTCGACCCATTGATTCGAGCGCTCGGAGCAATTGTTCAAGCTTTTGTCATAAATTGCCAAAAGAAGAGTGGGTGGTTGGATAGGAATTTTGAAAAACTATTAGTATTTCAGGAGCGTCAACTGAGACTTGCCGGTCTGCCTTTGGGTTTGGAACCCTTTGAAATACTGGCATTGAGCCTGTTCTCCTCCCTAGGGGGAGCTTGTCTTGGTCTGTGGGCGGGTGCGACATCGTCAACCTACCAATGGGTTGTGCCAGGGGCCCTCATCTTCTTCTGTCTTCCCAATGTGCGCCTACAATCTATCGCCACGGCTCGTTTTTCCGAGATGAGTCGTGAGCTGCCCGTGGCTATCGATTTGACCGCGCTGGCCATGAACTCAGGATCCGATTTTCCTGGAGCTCTCAGGCGGGTCATTGAGGGACAAGTTGGGGTCGTCTCGGACGAAATATCGCAAGTGTTGACCTCCCTTGACTTGGGCATGACGCGGCGCTCGGCTCTTGTGTCCATGCGTGAGCGTATTCCTATTCAGGAAGTACGAGATTTGGTTCGGGCCATATTGCTTGCAGAAAAGAAAGGATCTTCGGTTACAGCTGCCCTTGCGCAGCAAGCTCGTTCAAGTCGTCAAAGAAGAAGCGTGCGGGCGGAGGAGGCCGCCGCTCGGGCAGGGGTTCTCCTTCTCCTCCCATTGATGCTCCTTATGGGCTGTATCATGATTCTCTTGGTGGGGCCCTTGCTCTGTTCAGGTATGAGCATATGAAACGCTGACAGAAGGTATTTTCACGACCTCGTGCATTTTTAGGTCAACAGCCCCTGGCCCGGGCCGAAGCAGGTTGTATGAGAACAAAAGTACGTCCTCGGACGATTCATCTCTTCTTGGCAACGCAGCTCTTTCTGTTGGGGTGCTCGCGAGGGCCCATGACCCCCCCAGCGCTAGTCTCCTCACCGGAGGAGGCTTCATATCTGCTCTCCCAAGGAAAGAAGTTCGCGGCCCAGGGGCAAAGTATTCGCGCCGAACAATACTTCTTAGCTGCTTATGAAAGGGGCGTGCCACAAGCCGAGGTGTTTGAGTGGTTGATTGAGGTGACCATCAAAAGCGGTCGCTTGCGCAGCGCGCTGACCTATATCAAGTCTGAGTTAAGGAGTCGCCCCGAGGAGATCGCTTTGCGACAACTGGCCACTTCTATCTATTGGGGGCTGGGACTTTCAGAAGAAGCCGAACAATCGGCAGAGCGCCTTGCTCTCTCCAAGGCGTTGAAGCCTGAGGTCTTGTTGTTTCTCGGGGAGTTTTATCATTATTGCGCGCGGCGAAGTGACTTGGCCGTGATTTATTATCGTAGGTTTTTGGGAGAACGTACTGTGGGGAAAGGTGTCGTGCGAGTGCAGGGGGCACTGAACGAACTAGAGGGCCAGGAACCTTTGAGTCTATTGGCTTTAGGAAAGAAAGAGAGGAAGGAACAATGAGCTCTGCAGGTGTGAGCTCTGCAGGTGTGAGTTTTGCGGGAGGAACAACTCGCGACGTGTTTGCGGATTTTGTGGAAGGATTTCTTAAGCCAATTTCCGCCGAGTTGAAGGACCCTAGGGTGAGCGAAGTACTCATCAACGGGCCTTTTCGCGTGTTTGTAGAGCGAGAGGGAAGGTTGAGCCCTTCTTCTTGCTCTTTTTCAAGTGAAGAGGAGCTACTGAGCGCCCTGCGTGCCGTTGCTCAATACCTAGGACGTGCGCTGGATGAAAATCATCCAATATTGGAGGGACGCTTGCCAGATGGTTCCCGTCTGCAAGCGGTGCTGCCTCCTCTTGTCGCGGGTGGTGCCTGCGTTGCCATTCGACGCCATCAACAGGAGAGTCTTACTCTCAAGAAATTGGTCGAATTGGACGCTCTGGATGAGAGCACATTGGGACTGGTAAAAGAAGCGGTAGCAAACAGGAAGAACGTACTCGTCTCGGGGGGCACGGGTAGCGGAAAAACATCACTTTTGCGCTGTATTGCTTCGTTAATTCCCGACAATGAGCGGGTGGTCACAATAGAGGATGCTAGGGAGCTTTCATTGCAGAACGCCCATATCGTTTCTCTTGAGTCGCGCCCTGCGGATGCGAAAGGGAGGGGAGGGGTAGATATTGAGGAGCTTTTTCGGGCCACTCTTCGACTGCGTCCAGATAGAATTGTGATAGGGGAATTGAGAGGGCGAGAGGCTCTTGACTTAATTCAAGCCATGAATTCTGGACACGGAGGCACAATGTCTACGATTCACGCCTCAGATCCACTGGCGGCATTGAGGCGCCTGGAGACCTTAGCCCTTTATAGTGGAGTGGACTTGCCGCTTGTGGCTCTTCGCGCCCAGGTTGCAACTGCGGTCGATTTAGTGATTCAGGTGGAGCGTTGCTCTAGTGGTCGTCGTTGGGTGAAATCTGTCGCACAAGTTCTGTCCTTAGATGAGAGCGGGAGCTACCGCGTTCGATTTTTGCGTGAGCGTGCCGGGGCCAATATGTCTCTGCTTAACCTGGAGCGCGAATCCCGATGAGTCGAGAGGACGAGACTCGGCTCATGCCGACGCTGGGTAGGTGCGAGGAGAGGGAGCTGAAGGGGGAGACTCCTTGCGTGGGGGTGAGCTCTATGGGGGAAACTCTTTTTGGAGGGACTCAGTGGGGAGGGGAGGGAGCAAATGTCAAAGAAGTCGCGGAGAATTTTCTTGCTTTGAACGATGAAGCACATTCTTCGGATGCTAACGACGCAATCGATAAACCCGATTTAAGACAAGTGGGCGGCAACTCTCCTCAGGGTAGAGATACATCGAAGCGCGCGCCTTCGAACCCCGCTCAGTCTCCCAGTTACCGGGTAACTGAGTGCATAAGTAGGCTAATCAAAGGAAAGGGCTTGCGCGTGAGCGGCTCTGTTTGGGGTATCCTATTCGGTGCGCTTGTTGGAATCGTCTCAATTGCGACATTATCGAGGAAGGCGCCCCCTCACATCATTACCCCTGCGGTCACGGAGACCGGTTTAGATATACGGAGGGTGAGGGCCAAAGGGGGTGATGACAGGTCAGCTCATCGAACCCCCAAGCAGGCATCGCCTTCTTTGAAATTGCCGAAAGGAGAAAGTTCGTCAGCTTCACTCGCTTCCTTGGATGAAGGAAAAGAAAAACGTGTAGCGGAGCAGCTTGAGCGGGCCGCATTGGGCTTTGCGTTTGCAAGGCAATGCGACAATTCCTCCAAAACTTACCGGGCACTCGCTCGCCAGGCTGCAAAAAAAGGAAATATTAGCAACACAAAAAAATGGGAATTTTTTGCTCAGTTAGTTAGCGAAGAATGTGAGAGAGCGGGAGAACTATAATGATCTTGAATCTATTTTTGGTGAGAAAAATAATCAGGAGATGTCTTCTTTCTCCCTGTCTTTTAATGTTCACAATGTTACCGGCTTGCGACACGAACTCGAATAAAGGAAAAAAGCATGTGGAGCAGGGGCCTCTCTCTCAGGTTTTTGTCAAAGCTCTCGACGTCGAGGGGGAGGCTCTCACCAACGTACCAGTACACGTTGTGTGGACAGGAAGGCTCGTCAAAGAGGAGGGACCAAACAGTTCTCAAAAAGCGGATGAGTCTGTAATTTTGAGCGACAATGAAGGAGAGGTATTCGTCCAGAGGGCCATTGCGCCGAGATTGTCCGGTAGAGGGGCTATTGCACTCGATATTGAGGCTGAGTGCCCTCCTGGTTACTCTGGAGAACCTCTAAAACGCCATTTGTCGGCCTCGCTTCTTCGGTCGGCGAAGCGTTGGTCTTTTAACCTTATCTGCGAATCTGTGTATGTGCAATTGGGTATCGCGGTCTTGAGCGAGGGGTGTGGCGAGGTGAGTTTGAAATTGGATGGTGCGCCCTTGGGAAGCACCTCACACGGAGTATTTCATGGCTTGCAGTCCATCTCAAGAAAGCAGAGCGCTGTACTTGTTGCCACACCTCTTGATGAGAAGTGTCTTCTGAGAGATGCGACGCGAGTGGTCGAACTCAACCAGGGGCCGGGTAGTCTTTTGGCTCGATTTACGGGCGAGTATCCAGTGACCAAACGCAAAAAAAGAGCGCGCCAATTGAAGAAAAAGAAAAGCAGGAGACCCTATCGTTTATGAGTAGAAAGGGATGCCGTTACTTTGAAAATTCAGTGAAGAAGTGGTTGTGCGAGCTAGTACCAAGGACCTGAACTTTGTACCTGGTTTTGGTGCCAATGAGACAAAAAGTAGTACCGAGGGCAAACTGAGAAGAAATCCTGCACAAACTTCGGGCACGAGGCTCTAGAGTGGCGACCCTCTCTACAATCTGTAGCTGGCGAAAATGCCGCGTATCTCGTTCAAACAGAGAGCCGCTCGAGGGTAGAAACTAAAGATACGTCTAGGCGAAGAGCTTCGTTCGGCCTGTTCGATACATCCAGCTCTTGAAACTTGCGTTCTACAAATACACGCCCTTGTTGCTGCACGACGGCTACGGCAAGGGTGAGAGCCACGAGCAGAACAAGATGGGTGCGCGTTGAACGCAATACTTCAATGTCCTTTGGTTTGAAGGGGAGCTGCCAGCCAGGAAACGGAGAAAATACGCCTTTGAGTATGATCCGTATATCGTAGCGAGCAGCAAATTTTCGTTCTTCTATCGCACGCAATAAGCGCAAACTGCGGCGTGTGAGATAGAGTACCGCCGCCACAAAAACAAAGACCCGTAAAGTAAGTACTAGCCAGACAATTTGACTGAGATCTTCTGAAAGACTTGCCGAAACTTGCCCCATCATATCATGATAACATTAGTTGCTAGCCATTCATTCCAAGGGGCGCAGTGCCCCTTTAATAAATTTGGCGATGGCGCCGCTGAGAATACCTAGAGCGCCGACATCGGCATCTTTGCGGGAAGACATCCATATCTGAATTTCTTCCTGAATTTCGTCCCGCAGAATATGAACCGGCGTGTCTCCTGGTTCCAAAAATGCCGCAATTTTTGATGAAGGACCGTAACCGATGCCTTCTCCGCTGAGAACAAACTGGCGAATTAGATAGGCGCTGGGTGAAATCAGGGCCGGGGCGATGGACACTGGCGGTCCGAGTACCGGCTGCAGCACGGTAGGATCGGAGCCATGGTGTTCCCAAATATGCAGAGTATGAGAGGCTAGGTCTTCGACCTTTTGAGGAATTCCGTGCTTTTTTAGATAGGCATCCGACGCCATGAGACCCTTTCGTAAGCGAGCTACTGGGGTGTGGCGCCAATTGGCGTGTTCGCCAGGACGAGAGCCAGAATGTAAAATCAGTGTCGATTTCGAATTGGAGTCAAAGGGAGCGTCAATGTAGCGAACTCGAAAGCGCAGCTTGGGGGCCGCCTTGTGGAGCGCGCGGTAAGCCGATTGCTCAAATTGCGGGGGTAAGCCTAGGGGAAGATCGATAGTGATCAGATCATCTTGATGCTCCAAGGCCCGCACGGCTTCCACGAGGAGGCGCGTTTCCCGCAGAAAGGTGCGTCCTTTGTCTGCTAAGATTTCGCCAGCTCGAGTTACAGAGGCTCGGTCTGCTGCTCGACGTAGCAATTCGACACCGCTGCGCGCCTCCAAACCGTCAATTTGACGCTTGAGCTTAGCTCCAGCAAATTTGAGAGATTTCGCAGCTGCAGAAAACGAACCGGTGTCTGCTACAGCAATAAAAGCCCGTAACTCCTCTAAATCCATAAGTTCTTCTGAGAGTAGAAAAGCCTCGAGGCGAGCGCAATCGTAGGTCTCTTCTTTTTTGCTTCCCCTGGCTGCAGTTCCCGTCCCCAGGCATGCTACAAGGCGGCCTAAGCATGCTGATTTCTTATCGATGGCTCTCTGAGCTTCTCCCCGAAATTTTGACTGACGCCGCAGAGGTTGCTGACGCACTCACAGGAGTGGGGTTGGCTGTGGATGGAATTGAGGATCACTCCAAGGCGCTGCGTCCGGTTATTCTCGCGGAGGTTCTATCTATAGCTCCCCATCCCCAGCGTGACACTTTACAGCTGGTAACCCTACGTACTCGTCAGAGTGCCCCCCGTGAACCAATGGGCTCGATGCCGCCCTCTTCTCGCGCAGCGCACACTCCACCTGATGAACTCACGGTTGTCTGCGGAGCCAAAAATGTGCCTGCTCCGGGGGGGCTCGTTGTTTTCGCGGGTTTAGGCGTGAAGCTTCCGGGGGTAGATTTTGTTTTGGGTCGAAGAGATATTGGAGGATTCGTAAGTGAGGGAATGCTCTGCAGCGAAGCCGAGTTGGGCTTGGCTGAGTCTGCTCAGGGCATTTTGACATTCGAACCCGGGGCGTTCGAGCCGGGTACAAGGTTCTTGGATGCGTTTCCTGAATCGCGCGACGTAATTTTCGAGTTGGACGTTACCCCCAATCGCCCCGATGCTTTGGGCCATGTTGGAGTCGCAAGAGATCTCTCTGCATTCTTCGATTGTGATATGATCTTACCCGAGGTGGGAGTCGTAGAGGAGAGCGGTACATCAACAGCAGAGGAAATTCAGGTAGCGAATCTCGCGCTTGAACGCTGCCCTCGCTACGGGGCTGCTCTGGTGCGCGATGTGAAAATCGCTCCGGCTCCTGACTTCATGCGCTGGCGTTTGCATCGCCTGGGTATTCGCCCCATCTCCAATGTTGTAGACATTACCAACTGGCTCTTACTTGAATATGGGCAACCCATTCACGCGTTCGATCTTAAGAATGTTTGCGGAAATAAGATAGAAATTCGTCAAGCGAATGAGGGCGAGAAGCTAGTCACCCTGGACGGCGTAGAGCGTTCTTTGGGCGAGGACGATCTACTCATATGTGACGGTGAAGGCCCGACCGCCCTCGCAGGAGTGATGGGTGGCGCCCAGAGTGAAATTGGCGCGACCACCCAGGACGTGCTCCTTGAATGCGCCTATTTCTCTCCCCAAGGGGTGCGACGAACAGCCCGGCGTCACTCCATGCACACGGAATCAAGTCATCGCTTTGAGCGTGGAACCGATCATGGCGGGACAGGTCTGGCAATGGAGAGGGCGCGCTATTTGCTAGCGAAGTATGCGGAGGGCAAGGTTGCTCCCGGCGTTGTTCGTGCGGACGGCGGCGAGATTGAGTTGCCCAGTATTGAGTTACATAGCACTCATATTGATTCGCTACTGGGGGTCGAAGTTCCGTTTAGAATAGTGACTGATATCTTGCAGAAGCTGGGTCTCGCTGTTGAATATTTGGTAGACGCCGATCAGGGGCCCGTCGCGAGTATTCGCGGAGCCTCTCATCGCCCAGACATCGGCATCGAAGAAGATCTGATCGAAGAAGTGGCCCGTATTCGGGGCTTGGACAACATTCCCACAATATTACCGGCAATTGCGCCGCAGGCGTTACGCACTGCTGGTCAATTGGAGCGTAACGCGGCGCAATCCGCAGTTGCGCTAGGTTTATCGGAGGCTCTTTTGCACGCTTTTGTAGCCCCTCGTGATCTGCTGGGAATTTGTGCTCCCGCAAGTGTTGTCTCTTTGAGCAATCCTCTGAGCGAGGATCGATCAGTGCTTCGTACGTCGCTTACCCCTGGCTTGCTAGAGGCCCTACGCCGTTCACGGCGCAGAGGACAAGCCTGTGTCCAGCTCTTTGCGATTGGAGCTATTTTTCTGGCGGGTTCGGGAGAATATCCTTCAAGTGAAGCTCGGGTGCGAACGGCTGACGATGAAGGCAAGCTGCCCTACGAGCAGCCTAGCTTTGCGGCGGTTTTGGCTGGACCTCGCCCAGAGCATCTGACTCTCAAGCCCGGCGATTTTGATATCTACGACGCGAAGGCAATTGCCCTGGGTATGGTCGAGCGCATGACGAGGCGGCGAGCCGAGGCTGTGTTCATTGGGAGCGCTGAGCGCACGGCCCACTTGCACCCTCGGGGGGCGGCGGCGATTGTGGTTGACGGAACTGAAGTCGGTTTTTTCGGACCCCTGCACCCTGATGTGATTGAGCATTTCGACCTTGATGGCGCTGCTCAAGTCGTGGAGTTGAACTTGGCTACCCTCGAAGCTTTGGGTAAAGTCACCCCGCGTTATCGACGTATTGCTAAGTTGCCAGCAATCACTCGCGATTTGAGTTTGGTCGTCAGCGAGGAGATGCAGTCTTCTCGGGTTGCAGCCGTAATTCAAGACGCAGCAGGGGAACTCTGCGAATCCGTTGAGCTGGCGGCAGAATTTAGGGGAGGCTCGGTACCTGAGGGGCATCGATCTTTGACTTACCGAGTCGTTTATCGTGACCCTCTAGCGCGAACCGCTCCAGAGAAGGCTCGGACTCTCACCGATAAAGAAGTCGAGGCGATTCAGGTGAAAGCATTGGAGAAAGCTTCGCGCGATCTCGGAGCAACGTTGCGTGCCTAATCGGCGTGGTATTCAATACTACTGCGCCTGTGTCTTAGCCCTGGCAAGTTTCTCCGATGGGGCCTGGGCTCAGTCCTCCGAGGGGAGCTTTCCAGAGGATGACGAAAGCGCTTTGGCGTGGCCCTTTGAGTCAACGAGTACACCCTTGGCGGAGGACTTTCCTCCCACGCGATGGGCGAGTGCGGGGGCGTTTGTTGGGGTGACCTACCGCCCCAGCGGTTCTAGCGAGATAACCTATCGTCCAGGAGTCGCTTACGGGGGGTATCTGCGTCCAGAGATTGCATCCTGGATGCATGTTCGCTTGTTCTATCGTCAAGAATCAATTGGCGTGGACGTTGAACCGGGAGGATATGATGTCGAGGGTATTGGTTTGGGGCTCGAGTTTGAGCAGCCGAATATCACCTTGGTTAACCTGGGTTTTCGGGTCGAGCCTACTTGGGTGGTGCATCCTCGTTTTCGCGTCCACGCAATTGTTGGCTGGTCTTGGTTAGGCTTTCGGGTGCCCATGCCCACAGCCCCGGGGTACAATGAGCATGAGGACGGCGAGGACGGTATTGGTGGCACACGCTCGGCGGTACAGACCGAGTTCACCTTTGGCTTAGGGTCCAGTTTGGACATCATTCCCAATTGGCTCGATGTGGGGCTTGACGTGAGTTACAGCTTACCGGCAGGCCAAACTGGATCCGTCTACGAAAAGCCTCTTCAAATTGTGGTTGACGGAGAGATTGCCCACCTAAAGCCTCTGCCAAAATTCAAAAATAGTATGGACCTCATCTTCTCGATTGGGCTCATTTTATGAATCGTTTGGCCCGAAGATGACGGGGGGAAGTGCTTCTCTCAAGAGACTCGTTCTGGTTCGTCCCCAGGGGCGTCTTGCCCTCTTCGTATTGGCCTTGCTCTGTGGGCAGATTATTGGGTGTGCTTCTGAGTTACCGGGACCATTGGAGTGTGAGCGAATGGCTCAGCGATTGGTTGGAAAGACAGAAGGTAAACTGACACATAGCCCGCGCCTCAATCGAGTCATCGCAAAACTCACACAGGCATGTTTGACGACTCCCTTTGACCGTCGCGCCGTGAGTTGTATCGAAAAGACGGACGATCTTAAAAGTTGCATTGAGCAACTCGCCTATCGAGCTCCCGAGCGGCGCTCGGCTCTGGAAGCGTTCTTAGAAGGACGAAGCGGGAGAAAATAGCTCTCAAGTTATTTCGTCGTCGGCCGTCAGTCAAAGCATGCACGTCGGATCAAATTCTTCTACCAACATCGCTTTTGCGGTGGCAAAAAAGTCTTTAGAGGGCACCCGAGAGCAAGGTAAGCAAGCTCTTGAGCTTATTTCGGGGGTGACTACGACGAATCAAGCAAATGGGCCCCAACGCACTTCAGGCTTGAACCTAGTAGCGTAGTAAACACCCCCTTTTTGGCCTAAGCGTCAAGGGGTAGGGGGAGCAGGTGCCTCTAGGCTCAAAGCTTTCTCCTCCTGAAAGAGATGGCAGCGTACAAAGTGCCGGGATACGTTCTTTCGGCGAAGGAGCACTGGGGCTGGGCTCTCTTTCTTGCAGATACTCATGACTTCTGGGCAGCGGTCGGCAAAGGGGCACCCTGGGGGGGGATCAATGAGGTGAGGGGAACCACTCTTTGCAGGGAGGGGACGAAAGATATTACCTTTTGGGTCGGGAACCGCTTCGAGGAGTAATTTGGTATAGGGGTGCGCGGGGTGATCGAGGAGGTCCTCGCTGGGCCCTCCTTCAACCATATGCCCTGCGTACATTACCATTGTACGGTCTGCGATATAGCGCGCGCTGGCCAGGTCGTGAGTTACATAAAGATAGCTTACGCCGGTAGCCGTCTTGATGTCGTGCATTAGATTGAGAACCCCCATGCGAATAGAGACGTCCAGCATGCTGATGGGCTCGTCCGCCAAAATGATTGAAGGTTTCACCGCTAAAGCACGAGCAATTGCGACTCGCTGACGCTGTCCCCCAGACATCTCATGGGGGTGTTTGTCGGCGTATTCTTTGGCTGGGCTCAGGCCCACCGTTTCTAGGAGGGCAAAAACTTCTCGTTCCAATTCTTGCTTATTCTCGACAAGACGATGACGCAGAAGGGGGCGCTCCAAATGATGGCGCACTGTATGAATAGGGTTGAGGGAGCCAAAGGGATCTTGAAAGATCATCTGCACTTGGCGGCGGTATTTAAGAGAGGCGTGTGTCGGCTCTTCTTTTAAGAGATCTTTACCTCGAAAAGAGATCTCCCCTGAGGTGGGTTGTTCGAGGCGAGCCATGATCTTCAAAATGGTGCTTTTACCACTGCCGGACTCCCCCACTAACGCGATGCATTCTCCCCGATAGAGTTCGAAACTGATATCATTGAGAGCTCTGAGCTCTTTGTTGGAGAAGCCGGCGCCGATGCTGAAGAGTTTCTTTAGCTTTCTTACACTAAGAATGGGGCTGCCCGAGCGTTTAGAAAGAGGGCTGGCGGCGGGGGTAAGTCGATCGTTCATTGCGTGCTCTCCGAGGAGGTTGAGGTCTCGGATACATCGGCCAAATGGCAGGCAATATGGTGTTTACCGTGAAGTTCGACGAGAGGGGGCTGTCTTTTAGGGCAGGTCTTGTCGGCAATCTCGCAGCGCGGGTGAAATCGACACCCCGAAGGGGGATTTGCCATGTGGGGAGGTGCACCATCGATGCCCGACATACGATGACGCTCACCGTGTAACTCGGGGGAAGACCTGAGCAAACCCTGGGTGTAAGGATGACGAGGGTGAGTGAAAAGATCCATCGAGGGGGCTACTTCGCAGAAGCGCCCCGCGTAGAGAATGCCTATTTTATCGCAAAACTCGAGCATCAAGCTGAGGTCGTGAGTAATGAAGAGAATCGAAAACCCCAGTTTCTCTTTGAGTTCCGCAATCTCTTGCAAGATCTCTTTTTGCACCACAACGTCCAACGCGGTGGTGGGTTCATCCATAAAGAGCAAGGGAGGACGTAAGGAGAGGGCCACAGCAATCACCACTCGTTGCCGCATGCCTCCAGAGAGCTGGTGGGGATAACTACTCAGGTGGGAGGTCTCGATACCGACTAATTGCAGCAGCTCAGCTGATCGCTCTAAAGCTTGGGAGTGTGAAAATTTCTCATGAGCCAAAATAGTGTCGACCAATTGCGCCCCAACGGTCATGACTGGGTTGAGAGCATTCATGGCGCTTTGAAAGACCAGGGCAATCTTTTTCCAGCGAAAAATACGTAATTCATCTTCGCTCATCTCAAAGATATTTTTGCCTTCGAAACGAGCTGAGCCCCCGGTGATGATAGCTGGAGATTGCAAAAGGCGCATGATGGCCATTGCCGCCGTTGATTTTCCGCTGCCACTTTCCCCAGCTAGACCAAAAACCTCTCCAGCCCCTATTGTAAAAGAGATATCATCGACCGCTTTTACATTTCCGCGCGGGGTGACGTACTCGACACTGAGATGAGAGACCTCCAAAAGAGGCACAGTCTTATCGGTTGTAGAAGCCTTCATGAGGAGCCTTGAGTGCGCGATGAGCTAGGGACAGGGGAGAGTACGACGGGGGTGGAAAATCCTGGTTTTACGCCGGCTCGAGCGAGGACCTCCAAAAACTTACCCTCGGAGCGTAGGCGAGGATTTGTCACTTCGTCGATCGCAAAGTTGATCATGACCAGCGCAAAGCCAATCGACGCTACGCAAAAGCCGGTGGGCACAATTGTCCACCATGACTCGGTGAGGAGCGCCTGACTATTGGATGCCCAAAAAAGATTGGTGCCCCAGGTGACCTCTGAAACGTCCCCCATGCCCAAAAACTCAAGGCCAACCTGCGCCCCAATTGCATAAACCACTGCCCCAATGAAACCCGAGACGATGAGAGAAGTCATATTGGGTAAGATCTCGACGAACATGATGCGAAAACGACTTTCTCCACTCACAATAGCAGCGGCGACAAAATCCTTCTTGGCAATCGTGAGTGTTTGGGAACGTACCACCCGCGCGTTCCATGCCCACCCGGTAAGAATGAGCACAAATGCGATGCTCGTGGGGCTGGCCTCGAGATAAGCTGCCAGCACAACCGCAAGAGGGAGTCCGGGAATGATGAGGAAGACATTGGTCACGAGCGAGAGCAGATCATCTACCCACCCCCCCATGAACCCGGCAGCCACACCAACTGCTGCGCCAATGAGAACGACAATGATACCCACCGAGAAACCGATGAAGAGCGAGGCGCGCGCTCCTACAATTGTTTGGGCGAAAACATCTTGTCCTTTTTGGGTGGTTCCTAGCCAATAATCACTGCTGGGAGCTAGAAGGGGGTCGGTCAGAAAAGCGGTAGGATCACGCACCAACAAGGGACCAAAGAGGGAGATGAAAACGAAGAAGCCCAAGATGCCTAGGCCAAGTCGAGCTTTCTTATTCTCTAAAAGTTGCTGAAAGAACTTCATCGGCGTGTCCTTGGGTCAAGAAGTACATAAGCGATGTCCACTAGCCAATTGGCTGCGAGCACGGCCGAAGTAATAGCTAGAAATAGCCCCTGCATCAGTGGAAAGTCTTGAGACTTGACGGCTTCAAACAGCAGGGAGCCCTGCCCGGGGTAAGAGAAGATGATTTCGGTGAGCAAAGAGCCTGAAAGCACAAAGCCTAGAGCCATTCCAAAGCCGGTAATGCTGGGGAGGAGTGCGTTGCGGGCTGCGTAGGTGAGCATCACTCGGCGTTCACTTAAACCTTTTGCTTGGGCCATTGTTACGTAATCTTCATTGAGTACGCCAATCATTGTATTGCGCATTGCCAGTAGCCAGCCTCCCAATGATGCAATAACAATAGAGGCAGCGGGCAGGGCCGCATGGTGAAGCATGTCGAGTGCAAATTCTAAGGAGAACTCGGGGGTGCTCGTATCAGTGTAGGCGTGGCGTAACGGAAACCAATCGAGCACAAAGCCAAATAGGTAAAGAAGGAACATTGCCAACCAAAAGTAGGGAAATGCTCCTAAGAATATGAAGGCCGCAGGAGCTACTGAATCGAGTTTTCCTCCTCGATTCCAGGCTGAATAGATACCGAGAAGAGTTCCCACTACGAAACTGAAGACCACCGCCAGGCCAGCCAGAAATAATGTCCAAAGAAGAGCAGTACCGATTACATTGGAGACTGGCTCAGGAAAGTAGGCAATGGACATGCCCAATTCGCCATGAGCCAAGTTCTTCAAATAATCAAAGTACTGAATGTAGATGGGATCGTCTGTAAGACCAAAAGCCGCTTTCATGGCCTCAAGGGCCGCTGGGTCGAGTGCGCCTTTGAATTGAGCTTGAAGGTTACTCGCTGGATCTCCTGGGGCGAGGCGCGGAATAAAGAAGTTGAGAGTGAGGGAGACCCAAGCTGCCAGTAAATAGAAGCCAAGGCGACGTAAGAGATACTTCATCTTGTTGCCTTTGAGGGAGGTTGACTCGTGGGGGCGGCGCCTTCTCCAGGATTGTCAGAGAGGGGTTTTGTACCAGCAGGGCGTAGCTCCACCATGACCAGCAACTGGCCGGGGGCCTTATATGGCGCTAACAAAGCGTAAGGGTTTTCTTTTGTAGGAAACCCCTCGATTCTCTTGGTGTTGTATTCTCCCCAACTGGGCCCTGGAAATATAGGAATGGCGGGCGCTTGGCGAATGAATTCTCGTTGGAGTTCTTCTGCGAGAAACATGCGTTCTTTTTCGCTTCCCGACCCAGCGAAAGCAGCCAGCAATTTATCAGCCTTTTCACTTTCGAAGCGTTGCCAATTATTTTCAGCCGGAACGCCCAAGGGTTTCACCGTGTCGCGCGACATTTGCCTTTGGTAGAAACTATAGGGAGTGGCGGCGCCATCGGACCAACTCATGCTGAGCTGAAATTCGCCCAATTGCAGTTTGCTAAACCAGGCTCCAAATGCGTAGGTGCGCAAGGTGGCATCGATGCCAACCGCTCGAAGGTTCTTGACCATGATTTCGGCTGCGATGATCCAGTCGGACCAACCGACGACACAATTGAGGTCAACCTTCCAGGGAGAGCCGTCGGGTAATGTTCTTAAGCCGTCCTTACCTCGTTTGAGCCCTGCTTGGTCGAAGATCTCTTCAGCCTTTTGAGGGTTGAATTTGGTCCAATCACCTTCTTCGTCCAGGGCTTTTTGGCTGCGGTATTTTTTGTAGAGATCACTGAAGCCTGTAGCGTCGGCTGGGCGAGCATTGCCCTGCATTGCGATACGAACAATCATCTTACGGTTGATGGCCTGACTGATCGCTTTGCGAACCTCAGGGTGCGTAAAAGGGGCTTTTTTTGTGTTGGCGTAAAGCATCACCGTGCCCTCTAGGGCAGGCGAATTGTAACCGTGGTGAGCCGGGTCTTTGTTCACATAAATGCGATCGATGGCTGGAATGAAAGCGCCCGCCCAATCGACCTCACCTTTAATAATGGCGAGGCTGAGTGCTTCGTTGCCACCAAATGCTGGCAGCCGAAACTTTTTGATACCGGGTTTTCCCTCTTGCCAGTAATTGGGATTCGCACCAATTTCGTACATTTGGTTTTTGAAAGAGAGGACCTGGTTGAAAGGTCCTGAACCCACTGGCTCTGGGTCGGCAAACTTTACAGGGTCCTTAATTTTACTCCAAATATGCTCGGGCACGATGGGTTGCTGCCCGACCAGAAAGAGCGCTGGGAGCGTGAAGGGGTGACGAAAATGAAAATGAACTTCCTGACCCACCACATCAACGTCTTTCAGGTGTTCCCATATCGAAAACTGATCGAGAGCCTTGAATTTTTTCATCAAGCGAAAAGTAAACGCAACATCCGTTGCCAACAGTGGCATGCCGTCAGCCCACAGAGGACCCTTTCGAATCTGTAGAATGAGAGTTTCGTTTTTGTCTTTCCAATGCCAACTCTCTGCCAGCCAGGGGACGAATTTGCCTTTTTCTCGGTTGAGAATAATTGTTGGTTCGTAGATACCAGCCGTAGCCGGCCACCGGGCCTGACTCTTGAAAAACGGGTTGAAGTTACGGATCCACGTCGAGCGTGCGTTCGGAACTACAACGGCGACTCCTTCTTCGGTTTTTGCGGACTTTTTAGTACAGGCAAAGGAGAGGAGGCCTGCGCTAATCAACAACGCATTGCGTACGAAACGTTGGTGAAAAGCGGGCAAGCTGCGAATTTTGGCGTGAAGCATGAGGGGAAGTTTGCAGACAGAAGGTGCTCTTCAATTGCTACTAAAGGCTCGATCAGGGGGCGTATGACTACCACAGGTTTTCGTCGTTCCGCAGTCAGTGGATTCGCGCAGAAATAAAAATGCCCAGAGTTTCAGATGATATTATGACGTCACTACAATACTACACTAATGCCATAAACTCGTCCAAAAGTAGCACTTAGTGCGTAAAATACCTGCATGTGGTTCTCTGAGAGGCGAGATGTGCGAAAATTTCGTAGGAACTAGGCAAAGCTATGACCCGCGAAGATTTGAAGAATAGTCCCGTCCATCTGATTTACGTCACGTTAGAAAACAAGACTGAGGCCCTCGAAATAGCCCGCACTCTCGTGAGTGAACGATGGGTAGCGTGCGCGAATATAATGGATAGCGTGACGAGTATTTATGAATGGCAAGGAGAGGTGCAGGAAGGCCGCGAGTGCGTCCTCGTGGCCAAGACTACAGAGCAAAATTTAGAGGGGGCTAGGGAGAGAATTGTGCAGTTGCATTCTTACGAATGCCCTTGTGTTGTTACCATTCTTCTCTCATCGGGTGCTCCTCCGTTTATGAAGTGGGTCAATGAGCAAACCCGCTAGAGGACTATTTTTTTGCGGGAATTTCTACAACTTCCACTCGAACGCTTACTACACCAGCTTTCATCATATCTAGCTCTTTTGCGGCTGCTTTTGAAAGATCGATAATACGCGTAGCTGACCCAAAAGGCCCGCGATCGTTAATACGAACGTAAGTGACCGCTCCGGTGTCTTCGCGTATTACTCGTACGATAGTTCCAAATTTGAGCTTCTTATGAGCAGCTGTAAATATATTTGGATCGTAAATATCTCCGTTAGCTGTATGGTTTCCTGCAAGGGAGTCAGCGTAGTACGAAGCCTGCCCGCGAAGAGTGTCGAGGGACTTTGTACCGGAGTATTCTTTGGATAGTTGAGAGCTTTGCGGCGTAGCAGTCTCTGCAGGAGCCGGTTCTTCCCACTTTTCTGCCTGAACATCGGGCGCCGAGGCATCCTCAGGTTGGGGGTACGAGGGGCTTGGTTTTTCGGGCCAAGCCGGACCCTTTTCTGCTCGGGGCGTACAATGGACCGAGCAGAGTCCGAGTAAGAGGGTCCCGCCTGCCAAATGGAGATTTTTTCGGTTCAACATCGCCACTTCGCTAACTCAATACAGCTCGCTAGGCCAACTTTAACCTCGCTGGATCTCAAAAATGTCTAAAATTCCCTCAATTAGTACGACGAATGCTCGACGAGTTAGGAGAAGCGTAGTAAGCACCCCGTCCCCTTAGCTCTCGTGAAGTTTTTGAGAGAGGGAAATTGATAGTTATGCTGCTGGAAATCAACCCGCATCATCCTGAGCCTCGAAAGATTCGTCAGGCGGTAGATGCACTCGAAGCAGGCGAAGTCATCGCCTACCCAACGGACACTGTTTACGGCTTGGGATGCGATCTTTTTAATAAACGCGCTGTAGGTAAGCTCTATCAAATCAAGGGCATGGACAAAGGGCAAAAGCTGGCCTTTGTATGCAAAGATTTGAGCGATGTTTCAAAATATGCCGTAGTGCATGACCGCGCTTACCGCGTTATGAAACAATACTTGCCTGGCCCTTATTGTTTTATTTTGGAGAGTACCCGAGAGGTTCCAAAGATAGTGCATTGGCCTCGTAAGACTGTAGGTATTCGTGTTCCCGACAATCCGGTGGTCCAAGCATTGTGTGAGGCATTGGGGCGCCCCATCATCTCATCGACTGCGGCTCGTCATGGTTCGACCCCTCATTTGGATCCCGCAGAGATAGATCAAGAGTTCAAAGGTTTGGCCTTGGTTCTTGATGCGGGAGCTGGCGGAACGGTTCCAACCAGTATCGTTGACTTGACCGGAGACGAACCCAAGATCATCCGTCAGGGCGCTGGCGAAGTGGACGAATTCTGCGGTTAAACCCTACAACTCGGCGAATATTCTGAGGAGCGTGTGTTGCGCTCTTCAGTCTCGGCCGCTATTGAATAACCAATGACTTTCGTCGTAACTTCGAACTGTAAAAGCTGCCGTTTTACCGATTGCGTGGCCGTCTGTCCCGTGGAGTGTTTTCATGGTGATGGCGAGATGCTTTATATTGATCCTGAGGAGTGCATTGATTGCGGCGCGTGTGTGCCGGAATGTCCCGTCGAGGCCATTTACGACGAAGCACAGCTCCCTGATGATCAGCAGGAGTGGCTCAAGATCAATACGGAGAAATGTAAGAGTCTTCCCGTAGTTGCCGAGCAGGGAGATCCTCTCCCAGGCGCCGAAGAGCGCAAAGAAGAACTCGGTTTTTAAGAGAGCACATTTTCCCTTCATACCGGCGCGGTATCGACAGAGACTTCGCGCTTTGTCTTTGAGGGGTATTGATAGAAGCGGCGTGGCTCTCCCGAACGCCGTTTTGAATGTTGCTCTTAGAGTATTCTTCCGAGCGACCGCGAAATGGCATCAGAGGTCCACTCAGTTCGAAGGAAATATGCGGCATTTTCGCCCACCCACAGATTGTAGAGGTGGTGCAAAATACCGCACTGGCCTCGTTCTGTGCCTTCGGCACTACTATCTCTTCCAATTCGCTCGCTTTGAATGTGAGTGAGCTAACGTCCTTGAGCTAGCTCTCGCAAATTGAAGCACTTAATGAAGAATTAGCGCGCCCTCCAGGGGAATGTTGCTACACTGGGAAAACTTATGACGTGCGGACTGCGGTCATCGATTTCGTCATCCCCCCATATCCCCCCCCACACTCTGAGTCTGCAGCAAGCGCTTCGATCTCGGAGGCTGAGTGCGC
>Ga0256845_1000801_pt1 | contig 27358 bp, 24 predicted proteins | sample RiftiametaG_FD_189101 | JGI IMG/M metagenome (GOLD analysis project Ga0256845, IMG submission 189101) | Tube worm associated microbial communities from hydrothermal vent at the East Pacific Rise, Pacific Ocean - Riftia | ecosystem: Host-associated > Annelida > Integument > Unclassified ... | reverse complement strand
CCTCCTAGGTCACCATCTGTTACCGTACCTGTGATTGTTCCTTGTGAAAAAGCAATTGTTGTCATTAAAAATGCAGCAATTGCAAAGTACCTTTTTTTCATTTTTCTAGTGTTTTAGTTTTTTAATCAGTGCTGCAAATGTGCTGTAATTTCAACACATAAACATTAAGGAAATGTTAAATCAGTCTAGACAAATTTAATATAAAAATGAAGCAAAAAACACTGGAAGACAATAACTTATCACAATTCATTAACAAATGGAAAAGTCACAAATCATTTCTTAAAAATTTGCAAAAGATTCAACGTAGAAGCGTCATGATCAGCAATTTCGGAATTGTTAATTTCTTTTAGAATAGTTGTTGCCAATTCCTTGCCCAATTCCACTCCCCATTGATCATAACTAAAGATATTCCAAATGACTCCTTGTACAAATATTTTGTGCTCGTATAAAGCAATTAAAGCACCAAAACTCTTAGGAGTAAGTTTATCTATTAAAAGCGTATTTGTAGGATTATTTCCTTCAAATACTTTAAAAGGAAGTAATATCTCTATTTCTTCTTTGGACATTCCTTTGCTCTGAAGTTCTTCCTGAACTTTCTCTGGAGTTTTGCCATTCATCAAAGCCTCTGTTTGTGCAAAGAAATTAGCCATTAATTTATTGTGGTGTTCTTTATCCCCATGTAACGATTCTTTATATCCTATAAAGTCAACAGGAATCAATTTTGTCCCTTGGTGAATTAATTGAAAGAATGCGTGTTGGGAGTTTGTACCTGGCTCTCCCCATATAATAGTCCCTGTTTGATAGTTTACCCTATCACCGTTCCTATCTACACTTTTACCATTACTTTCCATTATCCCTTGCTGCAAATAAGCCGAAAATCTACTTAGGTATTGCGTATATGGAATAATGGCTTCTGTATCTGCTCCATAAAAATTATTGTACCAGATACTTAAAAGTGCCAAAACCACTGGGATGTTATTATCAAAATCAGTATTCTTAAAATGTTCATCCATTTCATTGGCTCCTTTTAACAAGGAGTCAAAATTATTATACCCCACAGCCAATGCTATAGATAAACCCACGGCACTCCATAAAGAAAAACGACCGCCGACCCAATCCCACATAGGAAATACATTTTCTGGTGCAATTCCAAATGCTGCTATAGAAGCTGTATTGGTTGAAACCGCAGCAAAATGTTTGGCAATATCCTCTTGTGTGGCATGCTTTAAAAACCACTTCTTAATAGTAGTAGCATTACTTAAAGTTTCTTGTGTTGTAAATGTTTTAGACACCACAACAAATAAAGTGGTTTCTGGATCCAGCTCTTTTAAAACCTCATATACATGATCACCGTCTATATTACTTACAAAATGGGTCTTTAAATGGTTTTTGTAGAACTTCAAAGCTTCTGTTACCATTGCAGGGCCTAAATCCGAACCTCCAATGCCAATATTCACTATATCTGTAAACGCTTTTCCCGTATATCCTTTTTTCTCTCCAGAAATTACCGCTTCAGTAAATGTTTTGATTTTTCCTTTTACTTCATATATTTCTGGAACAATGTTCTCCCCGTCAACTAAAATAACATCAGTTTCTTTTGCCCGCAATGCTGTATGCAAAACAGCTCGTCCTTCAGTTTGATTAATGGCTTCTCCTTGAAAATACTTTCCAATGGCTTCTTTTAGCTGAATCTCATCTGCCAAATCCAACAGCAAATTCATGGTTTCCTTCGTAATTCTATTCTTGGAATAATCCACTAAAAAATCTTGCCACTCAAGAGTGAATTCTTTTGCTCTTCCCTCATCAGATTCAAAAAAACCTTTTAAATGTTTGTTTTTGTTTTCTTGAAAGTGTTGGATAAGTTTTGCCCAAGCTTTAGTAGTTGTTGGATTGATGGTCTGCAATGACATTTTATTGGTTAAGTGTTAATAAGTCCTCTGTAATGGGTTCTGGAAATTCTATACAATCCAATTGTTCCTTTATAGGTGAAATATAATCCAAGTATTGGGTTTTTATGGCTTCTGAAATAGGTTCTGCAGCAGGAAGTTTTTCTTTAAATGGATCCACCTGTCTGCCATTTCTCCAAAATCGATAACAAACATGTGGTCCTCCAGTATTTCCTGTCATTCCTACCCACCCTATTACATCTCCTTGCCTAACAAAATCCCCTCTTTTTGCCTTTTGTTTTCTCATATGAAGGTATTGGGTGCTATAGGTTCCATTATGACGGATTTTTACATATTTTCCATTCCCTCCCCTTCTTGTAGATTCTGTCACCGTACCATCAGCAGTGGCCATGATGGGTGTGCCTATTGGTGCGGCATAGTCTGTTCCTTTATGTGGCCTTATCCTATTTCCGTAATATGCTATTCTTCTCTTTAAATTATATCTAGATGATATTCTACTAAACTTTACTGGAGCCCTTAAAAATGTACGCCTAAGATTATTGGCTTCATCGTCAAAATAATCAATTATGTTTTTACGTGAATCTGCTTCATATGCAAATGCGAACAAAGGCGTTCCGTTATGCTCAAAATAAGCTGCTTCAATTGGCTCTGCCCCAGCATAAATAGAATCATTGATATATTTTTCTTTATAGATAACCTTAAACTTATCTCCTTTTTGAAGTCTAAAAAAGTCTATGGTCCAAGCATATATTTCTGATAAATCATTGGTGATATTATAATCTAATCCTTGGTCTAATATAGCTTCTGATAATGAGGTCTCTATTATTCCCGACGCCTCTTTTGTTACATATTTAACCTTTTTTCGCTTTTTATAGACCATCACACTGTCCCTTAAGTCTATCACTGTATAATTTATACGATCATTCTGATAGATAAACACTTGTGCTCTTTCTAAAGTATCTTTTGATCTTAAAATAAGATAAGGCTTGCCCACTATAATTTTTCTTACATCAAAAGTATCTCTATACTCTTCTGAAATTTTAGCTATCTTAGGGTAAGATACTTTGTTCTGCAACATTAATTCCCCAAAACTATCACCGCTTTTAACTGTATCCCGAAAAACATTGAAATCATTTAAGTTAAACCCATATTGTTTTATCACTATAGGTTTTTCAATAATTTCCAAAGCAACCTCTTTGTTAAGTGGCTTTTTGTCCTTGCATGATGCCAATACAACTAATGCTAAAATTAAGCTCCAATATTTATGCATTACTCTTCTATTTTTCTGGGTTAAAGATATGGTCTACCCATTGTTTTCCCCAATCATTTAACTCTTGTTTTGTGTATAAATCTGGGAAGAAAATTATTTTTTGAAAACTTGGGGGAAGAAAATCTTTCCAATTTGTTCCGCCTGTAGCATCAATAGGTGCGTTGCCCTTTTTAAGATAACGATGAGCAGAGCCCATATGCATCAATGGCCAATTCACATTTGCATTTATATCTAAGTTTTTTAATGCTTCTACCAACTTTTCATTTGTTTTGCTTTCTTTAGGCAATTGTTGGTATTTGTGATATATAGTGGTTTCTTTTACTTGCTTTGCAATACGTACCAATCTTGGGGTATATCTATATTCAAATTGTTTCAACGTAAGGGTTTTTTCGCCAGTGGCAACATCTGTAGCTCCTTTTTTCCAATAAATGCAATCATACAATTCTTTAATGGAATTTTTGGAGGAGAATGATGAACGTTCTGTATGGTGCACTAAATTCTCCATTGGTGTTGCATAGATTTCTATCATTCTATATTGTACAGATTGAAATCCACTTGCAGGCAAAAGGGCCATCCTATATTTTAGAAATTGCTCTCTCTCCATTCCTTTAATCATAATGCTAAAAGAGGAAATCAAAACTTTATAGTAACTGTTTATTCTATTGGTCTTTTCAATAAAGAACTCCACATTTTTTGATTTATCATCCACAATTTGTTTTTGTTCATGTAGAATGAGTTTAAAATACAGCTCTGTAATCTGATGGTACATAATGAAGATTTCTTCATCTGGAAAATGTGTTTTGGGAGCTTGCAAACTCAACAATGTATCTAAATGTATATAATCCCAGTAGGTAAGATAGCGTTGGTAGAGAAGACCATCCAGATAGGAATTTAAATCCTGACCAGAATTCTTATATTTTTCTTCAAGTTTAGATATCCTTTCTTCAATATCCTTTTTATTCTTCATTCAAAAGGCTTAATCCATTATTATTTTAAACTGATTTTTAAGTCCATTATACCCGTCCAAATCCACCTTAATAGAGCCTACCGAAAGGTTTGCTTTTATTCGAATAGGAATTTTATTCAAATCATTGGATACCCATAATGAAAGACTTTCTTTCTCCTTAAAAACTCTACCAGACTGAACATATGGTCTAAATTTTAAGCATTCCACTTTTCCGTACTTTGTTTTTACCACTTCTTTTCCCAAATACTTGAGCTTAAATTTAAAAACACCATCATCATCAAACAACATATTCAACTCAATGGATTCATTTTCTACCAAATCACTAAAGTCAAAATTGTTCCTGATATAGTAAAAAGCAGAAATTAAATCCTGTATGCTATCCTGTATGGTAAAATTAAACTTTTTATTGTTTTTTTTATCATTTAAAACAGCTTCATCATTCTCGTGATCAAAATTAATTTCTACATCCTTGATATAACCTCCCTCATTTAATTTTCGCACAAATTTATAGGGCTTACCATCCAGTTTGCCAAAATAGCTTTCATAAGTATCATCTACCTTGAAAAATATGTTTGCAAAACCAGTTGTTTTACCTCTACCAACTACATGATATACTGGGACACTATCTATCTTACTTGTTTTCACTTGTAACGTTGCATAGCTCGCATTTAGCCACCCATAATGTATTCTGAACTTAAGCCATTCCCCAGGCTTAAAAGCAGACTGTTTTTGGGCATTAAGAGATAGCCCAAGAAGTAAAAACAATAATATAAAAATCTTTTTCATGGCAAATAGTATTGTAAAATTATTAAAACCACATTAATACAATGGTGGTTAACATATAATTAAACAAAATTTGTTCCAAAGTATTGCATAAAAAAAGCCCAGTTATAAAACTGGGCTTTTCCTAAATAACCAACCAAACTTTAAATTATGAAAAACCAATACTTAAAGTAATAAGGGAACCACCCCTTATGTTGGTACAAATTTACGTCAACAATTTACCCTAAAATACGTTTTAACGTACTTTAACTATAGCCTTAACAGTAATTTATAATTTCCTTTAGGAATTTAAGAATTTGTTAGGAATAGTAGGTTTTAAATAGCATTTTATCAAATACTAAAACCAATAGCCAATACTAAAAAATACCATAGAAGATTCTACCTCTGGAGACCATGAATAAAGCATCTGAACAGGTCCAAAAAAAGATTCCCATCCATAACCAAGACCATAGCCAGAAAAGTCTGGTGCAGTAAACCACTCTCCTGTTCTAAAAAGGTCATCGTCCACATTAGAAAAGTTTGCAGCAAACATTATATGGTTTTTTTGCGCAAATTCAAAATCCAATTTACCATAGGCCTTTACATAACTATTCCCTGGCAGACTAAGAAAATCATATCCAAGAAAAGGCACAAAATTATTTATCATAGTACTTCCAAAACCTCCAAGAACAAAATCTAATGAGGCTATTCTAGAAACTCCAAATTTAAGCCCTCCTTCAGTTTCAATATTTAAGGATAATTTTTTAACTATAGGGAAAGCAGCACCCATTCTAACTTTTCCTATAGAGAATTCTTTGAAATTATCATTGAAATCTGAAGAGAATAGATATACATGAAAATCTCCATTAAAATACAGACCCTTTGAGGGAAAATATTTATTATTATAGGTATCAAAGGTCAATTGCCCATAGCCACTGTAATAATTACTTTTATCATATATTGTCCTGCTACTGGAGGAAAGAGTTATACCATTGGTGTTGATGTCTTGAGTCCCATCTAAAGTTCTAGTACTATATTTTAAAAATTTATGTTCTAATCCCAGACTAAAAGCAAATTCTTCTTGCCATACCGTTTGCAGATAAAATTGATTGGTAACATCCGTTACATCAAAATTAATAGTCCTAATACTATTATTATTATTGAAAACATTAAAATTGGACTCAATCAAATCAAAATTAATTTCTTGTTTAAAACTGACAAACTTGGAATTTATTCCAAAACTCCAATAGGATCCTTTATCTACATAATATTGCATAGTATACCTTAAATTGTCTCCAAGTATAAAATCAAAAGAAGCCACGTCATCATCCATTAAAAAATTCTTTTTTGTCAAATTGATCAACGCTGCACTTTTAAATAGGTCATCATAATGAACACCTAATCTAACAAACATTTTATTGGGGTTTTCCTTAAGTTTTAAAATTAAATCCTCTCCCATTCCATTGGATTTCAATTCATATCTTATCGTTTTAAAGTTTTTTGTCGCAGCCAAATTGCTGATTCCATTTTGTAATTTATCAAAGGTTGTTTTCTGAGCCAGATCAAACCTTAATTTCCCTTTTACATAACCTCTACTATAATTATTATTTCCCAACAATTTTAATCTACTCACTATTATAGAGTCTTGTGGTTTCATAAAAAATTTCTTTCTTTCCTTATTATTCTGTTTAATGGCAAGTTCTTTCAAAACGTAAAATTCTTCCATAGCAGCAATCTGTCCATTTTGAATTATAGTCCGACCCAAATCAAAATCTATTACAGAAAAGCCATTTATATCAGGTTTTATATAAATATCTGTTCGTTTAGATTTCTCTACCATATCCTGAACAGTCCTATAATTGTTTATTTGAAACAATACTTCTGTAGCCGATAATAAAGATTCTCTTTTGGAAAGTTCATCTTGCACATCTACCCCAATGATAAAATTTGCCCCTAAATCCTTTACTTCTTCAATGGGATAATTATTTGCCACCCCACCATCTATCAATATTTGCCCATTAATTTCTGTTGGCTCAAAAAGGGATGGAAATGTTCCGCTAGACATTATGGCTTCTGGCAAATATCCTTTGTTCAGTAATACTTGTTTCCCTGTTTCCACATCTGTGGCAATACATAAAAAAGGTATGGGCAATTCATTAAAATCATCCACATCTCTTACATGATATAACAATTTCACCAATTCATTATATATATTTTGTCCTCCAGAAATAGCCTGTGGAAATGAAATTTTGAAATTATTGAACGGAAGTGTCAATGCATATCTTTCTGAATCCTCTTTTTCATAAAACGTTTTGGCATCTCTAGGCAAATCATCCTGTATAAGCTCCTTAAAGTTTATAGTTGTGAAAATTGAATCTAGTTCCTGAGCGGAATAACCTGAAGCATACAAAGCCCCAACAATTGCTCCCATACTCGTTCCTCCTATATAATCTATTTTAACCCCAGCTTCTTCTAAAATTTTAAGCACTCCTATATGAGCAAAGCCTTTAGCACCACCACCACTTAAAACCAATCCTACCTTAATCTCCTCATCTTGGAGAGTTTGTGCCAATAACGAGATAGAAAAAAATAAAGTAAAAACAAGGATTACACTCTTTTGCATAGTATTAAGATACAATTTTAATGAAAGGTTGCATATATTTTCTTTGCTTTTGTCATTCCAATAATCTTGGCTAAATTTTCTATAGTAGCTTCTTTAATCCGTTTCACAGATTTAAAGTTCTTTAATAATTGTTGAGTTGTTCTCCCTCCTATCCCTTCAATATTTTCTAACTCTGAATTTATAGCTTCATTGCTTCTTTTATTCCTATGAAATGTAATTCCAAAACGATGCGCTTCATTTCGCAGATGCTGAATTATTTTCAAGCTTTCAGACTTTTTATCCAAATAAAGTGGAATTGAGTCTCCTGGAAAATAGATTTCCTCTAATCTTTTGGCTATCCCAATAATAGCAATTTTCCCTCGCAGCCCCAAGGAATCAAGGCTTTTAAGGGCAGATGACAATTGTCCTTTTCCGCCATCTATTACAATTAGCTGTGGAAGTGGTTTGTCTTCATTCAACAATCTTTTATAGCGCCTAAAAACAACTTCCTCCATAGATGCATAATCATCTGGGCCTTCCACTGTTTTAATGTTATAATGTCTGTATTCCTTTTTTGAAGGTTTCCCATTCTTAAAAACCACACATGCGGCCACTGGGTTACTTCCCTGAATGTTGGAATTGTCAAAACACTCTATATGTCTTGGCTCTACAGACAGTCTTATGTCCTTTTTCATCTGAGCCATTACTCTATTTATATGCCTATCTGGATCTGTAATCTTAATTTGTTTAAACCGTTCTAGCCTATAAAATTTTGCGTTGCGAAATGAGAGATCCAAAATCTTCTTTTTGTCACCTAGCTTGGGAACCGTAATTTTTAAATGAGGTTCTAAAACAACTTTAAAGGGCAAATACAGTTCTTTTGATTGAGAATTAAACCGTTGCCGAATATCTATAATTCCAAGCTGAAGCAATTTTTCATCTGTCTCGTTCAGTTTCTTTTTTATTTCTGCTGTATGCGACCTAATTACTGAGCCATGGGAAAGTTGTAAAAAATTAATATAGGCATGGGTCTCATCAGAGATTATGGTAAAAACATCCACATTATTAATTTTAGGATTTACAATGGTGGACTTTACTTGGTAATTTTCCAAGACCTCTATTTTCTCTTTAATCAATTGTGCATCTTCATACCTCATTTCTATAGCTAAAGACTCCATTTCCTTTTTGAAATACTGAAGGGACGATTTAAAATTCCCTTTTACTATTTGTCTAATATCCTCAATCTGAATTTGATACTCTTCCTCTGTCTGCAAACCTTCACACGCCCCCATACAGTTCCCCAAATGGTATTCCAAACATATTTTATACTTGCTGGCCTGTATTTTCTCTTTGGACAAATCATACTTACAAGTCCTTAACGGATACACACTTTTTATAAGGTCCAATAAGGTTTTCACAGTATGCATACTAGTATATGGCCCATAATATTCAGAGCCATCTTTAATCAGTCTTCTGGTAGGAAATATTCTAGGGAAACGTTCATTTTTAATGCATATCCAAGGGTAAGATTTATCATCCTTGAGCATTACATTATACCTAGGTTGGTACTTTTTTATCAAGTTGTTTTCCAACAATAATGCATCAGATTCTGTAGGCACTACAATATGCTTTATATACACTATTTTCTTTACCAGAACCCTTGTCTTGCCATACTCATGTTTTTTGGTAAAGTAAGAGGATACTCTTTTTTTTAAATTCTTGGCCTTTCCTATATAAAGAATCATTTGTTCTTTATCATAAAATTGATAAACCCCAGGGTTATTGGGCAATGTTGTAAGTTGAACTTTAATTGGTATATCTGACATTAACTAAGGAAAAGTTGCTTTAGTTTTAATACTTAAAAGTAAGGTAATCTGTTTTTATTAAAACACACAAACTATTAATTATTTTTAACGTGATGAGATAGAATTGAATTTTTATTTAAAAGTGAGCTAAATGCTTGCCCAATATTTCTGATAGTACTTCAATTTTCTATAAAATTGCCGAAAAATTCTCAAAAAAACTGTTATAATTATAAAACTGAATGCTTTTTTTGTTAAAAATTAAAAAAATCGCGCTTACAATTAAAATGATTTTACTTATTAAAAAACTATACTGTATAAAATTGATATTCAGCAATATAAATACATTTGAGTTTTTAATTTTCTTTATCTTCAACCCAATTTAATGTTAATCTTTTTATAAAAAATAGGTATTTCATCGGTAAAAGAGTGCTGTTGGTGGGATATTTGAATTTTTTTCTTTACATTTATTTCATAAAAATATATCAGATGGAGAATTATGTTATTGTTTTGGGAATGTATTTAATTTTGATGCTTTTTTTTAAAGTTTACGTAGCCGTATCTGTTAAAGAATAGTTTTATTATTTTATATCCTTCAAAAATTATATTAGTTTATTAGTTTAATTGAGCAATTATGTTCAAAGAAGAATTGCGATTAAACTACACTCAGCTAAGAGACGAGATATCTTCCAAAGACTTACAAGGCTACAGCCTTAAAATTGCCAACAACCTTTTAGAACTCTCTATTTGGTCTTTAAATTTCTATCATATTTTTCTGCCTATATCCGAAAAAAAAGAAATTGACACTAGTTTTATTTTGTCCATACTTCATGGGAAAGATAAAAATGTGGTGATTCCAAAAATGACAGAAGAGTACTCTTTAACCAATTTCTTGCTCACGGATAACTTGGTTATCAACCAAAATAAATGGAATGTGCCAGAGCCTATTGATGGTATAGAAATTCCATCAAAAAAAATTGACGTGGTATTCATTCCACTACTTGCATATGATACAGTCGGAAACAGGGTTGGCTATGGAAAAGGATACTATGATAATTTCCTGAAAGAATGTAAATCCAATGTAATAAAAATAGGCCTTTCTTTTTTTAAACCAGAAAATAAAATCCTAGATATTAATGAAAATGATGTTCCTTTGAACTATTGTGTAACACCAAATCAGGTTTACAAATTCTGATTTTCTTCTTCTTTTTTGCCAAATGCCTTTTTATTGAACACGATTAATATCCCAACTCCCGTGCTAATAGACATATCCGCAATATTAAAAACAGGTTCAAAGAAATTGAAAATTTTACCACCAAAGTATGGCACCCATTCAGGCCAAATCGCATTCCTAATTATAGGGAAATGAAGCATGTCTACCACTTTTCCATAAAAAAGACTTCCATAGGGTTCATCAGAAAACAACTTTGCTATTTCCATGGGAGTGCTTTCATTAAAAATAGCTCCATAAAAAACTGAATCTATTATATTCCCTAGTGCACCAGCAAAAATAAGCGATAATGCCAAGACCAATGTCTTAGGAGATTTTTTCTTAATAATATCATACAACCAATAGCCAATCCCTATAATGGCAAAAAGTCTAAACACCGTTAAAATAAGTTTTCCAACATTGTCAGAAACTGGTAAAAGGTCACTTAATTTTGTCCCCCATGCAGCGCCTTCATTTTCTATAAAAAGAACTTTAAACCAATCAAATACAACTACTGATTCTTGATACGTAAAATGGGTTTTAATATAGATTTTACTTACTTGATCTATAATTAAAATGATTACAACAAGTAGTAGAGATTTTTTTAGATTCATTCCTTATAATATATTGGGTAAAAATAGCAATATTATTCGGTTTTTCTTATGTAGATATCACCCGTAACAGAGCTTAACGTGTAATAATTTTCATCTTGCAGTGTGGTATCTTTATATACCGTACCATACTTAGTTGCAGCATTGATTCTTGCTTTAGCATTGTACACTTTTATATCTCCACTATGTGTGTTGACTATAGCTGTCCCCTCTACTTTATCCAACATACATTGCCCATCTCCCAAAGTGACCACTAAATTATGATATATGCCTTTTGCCTTTACATTACAACTCACTCCATAAACTTTAACATTTTTGTTTTTTGGGATTTTAATGTTCAAAGAAATTGATATTACTTTATGTGCACTTAACTTGTCATTGGGGTTTACAAAACTGGGGCTAAAACCTGTACTAACAAGAACCGTTTGTCCATCTTCAATAAGGTTTAACAATAAATCCTTTTTGTACTCCCCGTCAATAATGGCTTCAACAACAAGTTCATCTGTATTTGAAGTTTCTAGATTTAATTGGAAGCACTTGCTTACATCAACCTGGATAAAATTGGTTTTGGTATTTAAAATGGACTTTTTTACTACTTTTTGAGCCACCACTAAGTTAATGGCCAGTAAACCCAAAATAAAAACTATTTTCTTAATCATTATCATAAAAAAACGCCCATAAGGGCGTTTTTAATTACTATTTCTGCATGTTTTTCGCCTCTATGCTAAGAGTTGCATGCGGCACTAACTTTAATCGGTCTTTATTAATAAGTTTTCTTGTTACCCTACAGATTCCATATGTTTTGTTTTCAATACGCGACAACGCATTTTTTAAATCTCTAATGAATTTTTCTTGTCTAATTGCCAACTGAGTATTGGCTTCTTTACTCATGGTCTGTGAACCTTCTTCAAAAGCTTTAAATGTAGGCGAAGTGTCATCTGTGCCATTGTTTCCATCGTTCATATAAGAACTCTTAAGAAGTTCTAAATCTGTTTGTGCCTTTTCTATTTTCTCTTCTATAAGAGCCTTAAATCCTCCTAGGTCTTTATCAGAATATCTAATATTTAAATCTTGTGCCATAGTTTTAATGTTTTTGGATAAACAGTTTGGTATTTATTTCATCAAAGGCAATTTCTATGCCTTTTTCTAATTTTTCTTCAAAATTAAGTTCTGCTGTAAGTGTTTCAGCCTTAATATAGTCAATATTGTTTTCAATTGCTTTCTCAACACAACCGTCTTTTAAGACTTTAACATCTATCTTATCAGTAACTTCTAGACCAGATTCTTTTCTAATATTTTGAATCCTATTTACAAGTTCTCTAGCAATCCCTTCTTCTCTTAATTTTTCATTTATAGTAATGTCCAAGGCAACCGTTATAGGGCCTGAACTAGCTACTAACCATCCTTCAATATCCTGAGAAGAAATCTCTACATCATTTAACTCCAATTTAATGGTTTTATTTTCAATATTCAATGATATTTCCCCTTCTTGTTCAATTTTTTGGATATCATCTTGGTTTAGGCCTGCAACCGCTTGTGCAATCTGCTTCATGTCTTTCCCAAATTTTGGCCCCAAAGCTTTAAAATTGGGTTTTATTTGTTTTACCAAAATTCCTGATGCATCATCCAACAGCTCTATTTCTTTTACGTTGACTTCTGACTTAATTAAATCTGCAACAGCTTCTATTTCCTTCTTTTGCTTTTCATCCAAAACAGGGATCATTATTTTTTGCAACGGTTGACGGACTTTTATTTTTTCTTTCTGACGAATGGACAGCACTAAAGAAGATATTAGTTGTGCTTTCTGCATTTTGCCTTCCAATTCCTTGTTTATAAATAATGCATTGTATTCTGGAAAGTTGGATAAATGAACACTTTCAAAATCTTCTCTCTGTGTAGTGTTTATCAAGTCCCTGTACAGCCTGTCCATAAAAAAAGGTGCTACTGGAGCCGATAATTTCGCCACAGTTTCCAAACAGGTATATAAAGTCTGATATGCAGATATCTTATCTTTCTGATAATCTCCCTTCCAAAAACGTCTTCTGCACAACCTAACGTACCAATTACTTAGATTTTCCTGTACAAAATTAGAAATCATCCTTGTAGCCTTGGTAGGCTCATAATCTGCATAAGCTTCATCCACTTTTTTGATAAGCGTATGTAATTCTGATAGAATCCACTGATCAATCTCTGGGTGTTCCTTCAACGGAATATCATCCTCAGCATACTTGAATTCATCAATATTGGCATATAACACAAAGAACGAATAGGTATTATATAAGGTTCCAAAAAACTTCCGCTTTACCTCAACAATACCATCAATATCAAATTTTAGATTGTCCCAAGGGTTGGCGTTGGATATCATGTACCAACGTGTGGCATCTGGTCCGTGCAAATCCATAGTTTCAAAAGGGTCGGCTGCATTGCCCAAACGCTTGGACATTTTTTTACCTTCCTTGTCCAACACCAAACCGTTGGACACTACATTTTTATAGGCAATCGAGTCAAAAACCATAGTGGCTATTGCATGCTGCGTATAAAACCATCCTCTGGTCTGGTCTACTCCCTCTGCTATAAAATCAGCGGGAAATGTTTCCCTTTTATCAATAAAATCTGCATTCTCAAAAGGATAGTGCCATTGCGCATAGGGCATGGAACCACTATCAAACCAAACATCAATCAAATCACTTTCTCTTTTCATTGGTTTTCCTGATAGGGATACCAATGTGATTTTATCCACAATGTTTTTATGTAAATCTATCTTGTCATAGTTCTCCTCGCTCATATCTCCCACAACAAAATCAGCAAAAATGTCTTCACTAAGAACACCTGCTTCCAAAGCTTTGGCCATTTCTTCTTTAAGCTCAGAAACAGAACCAATCATAATTTCTTCTTTGCCATCTTCAGTCCTCCAAATAGGCAATGGAATTCCCCAATAACGAGACCTAGAAAGATTCCAGTCATTAGCATTAGCCAACCAGTTTCCAAAACGGCCTTCCCCTGTAGATTTTGGCTTCCAATTTATAGTTTTATTCAACTCAAACATGCGGTCTTTAACATCAGATATTTTAATGAACCAAGAATCCAATGGATAATATAAAATAGGCTTGTCCGTACGCCAGCAATTAGGATAGCTGTGCACATATTTTTCAACCTTAAAAGCTTTGTTCTCTTCTTTTAGTTTAATGACTATCTCAACATCCACTGACCTTTCTGGAGCCTCACCATCATCATAATATTCATTCTTTACATACTTACCGCCAAATTCCTTTAATTCTGGTCTAAACCGTCCTTGCAGGTCTACCAAAGGAACAGGATTACCGTTTTCATCCAAAATAAGCATTGGTGGCACTTCTGGCACTGCTTGTTTTGCAACCATTGCATCGTCCGCACCAAAAGTAGGGGCAGTATGTACTATCCCTGTACCATCTTCTGTAGTAACAAAATCACCAGCGATGACTCTAAAAGCATCTTCTGGATTTTGGTAGGGTAACGTATAGGGTAAAAGTTGTTCATATTTAATTCCGACCAAATCCTTGCCTAAAACAGCTTTGCCAATCAAATAAGGAATCTTTTTATCCCCTTCTTTATAGGCTTTTAACTCTTCTTCACTTTCAACTTCCACAAATTTTCCAGCAAATTGTTTGTTGACCAAAGATTTTGCCAAAACAACATTGATTGGCTCAAAAGTGTATTGATTGTATGTTTCTACCAAAACATATTCAATCTTAGAGCCAACAGTCAACGCCGTATTAGAAGGCAATGTCCATGGTGTTGTAGTCCATGCCATAAAATATATGTCCCCTTCAATTCCAGTTAAAGAAGTTGGTAATGTTTCTTTTTTTACCTTGAACTGTGCTGTAACAGTAGTATCCGTTACATCTTGGTATGTTCCAGGTTGGTTCAGCTCGTGGGAACTCAATCCCGTTCCCGCCTTTGGGGAATATGGTTGTATGGTGTATCCTTTATAAATAAGACCTTTATCATATATCTGTTTCAACAACCACCAAACAGTTTCCATGTATTTGGGCTTATAGGTGATGTATGGATTATCCATATCTACCCAATACCCTATTTTTTCTGTCATAGAATTCCAAACATCTGTATACCGCATCACTGCCTTTTTACATGCAGCATTGTATTCTTCTACAGATATTTTAGTGCCAATATCCTCTTTGGTGATTCCCAGTTCTTTTTCTACACCAAGTTCAATGGGCAGACCGTGGGTATCCCAACCCGCTTTTCTTTTTACTTGATACCCTTTCATGGTCTTGTACCTAGGAAATATATCCTTTATGGTACGTGCCATGACATGGTGAATTCCTGGCATTCCGTTTGCAGACGGTGGGCCTTCATAAAAAACATACGTCTCTTTGCCATCTCTACTAGAAATACTTTTCTCAAAAATGTGATTCTCTTTCCAATAGCCAAGTGTTTCTTCTGCTACTTTTGGCAAATCCAAACCTTTATATTCTGCAAACTTCATATTATCTTTCCTAATGCTATAGTTAATACCTTTTTAAACATAAAATAAATTCCCTTAACCCATTCTTCTCCATTGTATGAGACCCATTTTATATTCAAATTGATATAAGCCTGCAAAATTATAAATTTAGATTGAATTATCTGTTTAATAACAAGATGAAATGTTCATTGTTAAATGTTTACATATGAGGTTCTTTTGTACATAGCATCTAAATCTCCATTAATTTCGTATCTATCAATAATTAACACTAAACATTAAATAAAATGAAAAAAGTAATTTTAGGTTCAATTTTGATGATAGCTTTAAGCTTTTCTTTTCAATCCTGTAACAATTGTACTGACAAAGCCAAAGATGCGGCAGAAGAAGTAAGCAATGACATTGATGAAGCTGGTGAAGATGTAATGAATGCCGTTGACGATGTTAAAGATTCTGCCAATGATGTTATTGACACTGCCAAAGAAGTTGGTGAAGATGTAAAAGACGCTGGTGAAGATGTAATGGATGCCGTTGACGATGTTAAAGATTCTGCCAATGATGTTATTGACGCTGCTAAAGAAGTTGGTGAAGATGTAAAAGACGCTGTAAAAAAAAATAACTAGTCTGGTTCTTTTTTACAAAGAAAATTAAAACCCAATCATATGATTGGGTTTTTTATTTTTAGAATTTATACCCCAATCCCATAATAACGTTGATGCCAGGTGCAACTATTCCCGATGAATAAGAACGATATCTTTGGTTTGTTATGTTCTCTATACCAAACGAAACTTTTAAAACATTGCAAATACTGTATTGGGAACGAAAATTTAACGTGTGCCAAGAGGGAGAATATGGGTTTCCATCAGCATCAATTGCATAAATATATGTTTTGTTTTTTTCTGACGGCGCCAAATCTTTATTGGCAATCTCCCCATTATAATTAAAGAATAAGTCGGCCTGTAGTTTTTGATTTTTCCATATTACATGAAAATCACCAAAAGCAGGGGCAACATGTCTTCCAGGAGAATCGGTACCATCTTCCTCTTCTTCAATCCCATTTGTATAAGTAAGGTTTGATGAAATGGACAAATTATCTGAAAGAAAAGCTTCCAAACCAAACTCAAAACCATAGACATATGTCTTTGCAGCATTTTGTATGGCCTGTACATTGCTCGTTTCTCCATTATATTCAATTTGAGATTGCCCATTAAAGTAGTAATCCCTGCGCACCAAAGCATCAACCAAATAGGTGTAAAAAGCAGCTCCTTTAATAACTACCTTATCATTAAAGTTTTTCTGGATACCAAATTCTGTATTATAGGCATATTCTGGTTCCAAATCTGGATTTGGAACTACTACAGCTCCAGGTTCAGAATCAAAAACCTTCCCCACATCATCAATATTGGGTGATCTAAATCCAGTTGAGCCATTTAGGGTAAACTGTAAATCGGCTTTGGGAAACCAACTAAGCCCCAAACTACCTGTTAACGCACCAGTACTTAGGTTGGCAGTATCAAAGGGAAAAGGATAAAATGTCTTATCAAAAACAGCATCTATCCAAACATGACTATATCGTAAACCCGATAAAAAAGTAAGGTTGGGTTTTGCCTTATATTCTGCATTCACATACCCAGCTATAGTCTTCCATGTGGAACCATCTGGATATCTAGAAGCCGCATTGGACACTACTTCTGTAATATTGTTTTTTTGACTTCCATTAGACCTAACTTTATTGAAAACATACTCGGCACCATAATACAATCTAAGGTCTCCTATCTTTTTGTTCTCAAAATCTACATTGGTTGAAATTGCATCTACTTTTTCCTTGGTAGAAAACAAAATTGGGTCTTGAAACTCTCTACTGTTCCTGCTTTCTTCAAATAACTGATAGGCAGTAGTGATTTTAAGTCCGTCATAAAATTTTCCTTTCCCCTTTTTCACCACTTGTAAATTCCCCATGAACCATTTTTGTGGCCCATAGTACCATTCTGCCGAGCGCAGGCCTGTTCCATCTCTTCCTGGTCTTATCGCCCTATCATATCTAGAATAATCAGAAGTTTTTGAATAGTACAGTCCCAAGTTATAGTTCCAGTTGTTATTAGGTTTAAAAGCCACTTTTTGCATTAGATTTATTTGGTCATAACCAGTCGCAACTTGCCTTTTGGGATTGTTATTGGTGACCAAAATATCTTCTCCGTTTCTGGTCATAACATAGGTGTTCCTTAAATAAGAATCCGGACCATTGTTTCCCATGACCAAGTCTCCAAAATCATTATATGAGATATTGGATAAAAATGCCCATTTTTTCTTGCCAAAATTAAAGTCTAAATGCCCAGTATTTTCATTATTTGCAGATGCAAATCTGTATTTGGAATTTCCGGAAAAAGACAAATTATCCGTATTGGAAAATCGTGGGTCTTGTGTAAAAAAATTCATGACCCCACCAATAGCATCACTACCATAAATAACCGATCCAGGTCCAAAAATCACTTCTGTCTTTTTTATGGTAAATGGATCTATAGATATCACATTTTGTATGTTCCCTCCTCTAAAAATAGCATTGTTCATCCTAACTCCATCCACAGTAATTAACAATCTATTGGTTGAAAACCCTCTAATCATAGGGCTTCCACCGCCCAATTGACTTTTCTGCACAAATACTTTCCCGCTATTTTGTAAAAGGTCTGCGGAAGTTTGTGGGTTTGTAAAAGCAATGGTTCTGGCATTTATAGACGTTACTTTTTGGGGAATGTCCTTTTTTTGCTGTTCCCATTTAGAAATGGACATAACAACTTCATCCAACTGTTCTAACCTTAAATTAAGATAAACCCTATTCTCTCTTTTTATGATGTTGGCCTTTGTGGTTCTTCTTATCTCATAACTTATGTGCGTAAATAATATGCGCTCATTGGCATTAAAAATGGAAAGATCACATTTGCCATCAAAATCTGATATGGCCGTTTTGGATTTGTCCGTATTGTAAATTGCTACATTGACAATGGGAACTCTGGTTTCCGTATCTAAAATGGTTATCTCCTGAGCTGGTGCCAGTTGAAACAGTAGTAAAATAAATATGAAACCTAACTTATGCATATTAGCTAAAAACTTGATTCAAAATGGCAAGAGATTTGGGTTTTCTAAATCCCTGCAAATGTAATTCAAAATAAAGAACAAGTGATTGTAACAGTTGCTGTCGATTAGCTTTCTTCATTTTGATTGTATGAATAGCATCAAAATTTATGCCCAAAAAAGTTTTAAAATAATATACGTTTTCATCCTGTAGTGTTGGGTTCAATGAAATTGTTTGAGCAAACTCCCCTTCCAGCAAATCAAAATAAGGTGCGTCAATGTTTGATGTGTCTGGATAGAACCCCAAATATCTAGTCAATGTCAGTAAAAAAAAGATGTGAAAATTAGAAGTTTCATCATGGGTATCCAGCCACTGGAAAGATGCTTCCAAAAAATGAAAAAGGCTTTCATTTTGTTCTTCCTCAAAAATACTATTCCCTAGCATTTCTGATAAAAACAAGGTCATGGCGTTCTTGGAAATATCTGTATGGAGGCTTTTATAATGATAATACACCTTTGCCTCTCTTATACTCTCCAAAGTCCCTTTATTCTTATGGGTGGCCACCAGTTCCAATTGCGTCAAGGGCTGAAAATATGCTGCTTTAAGCTTTCCTTTTTTTGATACCAACACCCCTTTTAACATATAGGATTTTATACCGCTTGATGCTGTAAATGCTTTTACGATTAAACTGGTATCCCCATATTTTAAAGAAGACAGCACAATGGCCTTAGTGGTTATTTGCATTGGTTTGTATTATAATCTTGTAAAGATAAAAGTATCCAAACCAAATGGTGCAAAAACAAAAGGCTTTCCAAAAATAATTGGAAAGCCTTATCTCTTACGCTTTATCGCTACTAAATGACACCCTGCGCCAACATAGCATCGGCCACTTTTACAAAGCCTGCAATATTTGCTCCTTTTACATAATTGCAATAGCCATTTTCATCTTTTCCGTATGCTATACAAGAATCATGTATTTCTTTCATAATGCCTTTAAGGCGCTCGTCCACTTCTTCCCTTGTCCAACTGATTCTAAGTGAATTTTGGGACATTTCTAGACCAGAAGTGGCAACACCTCCTGCATTAGAGGCTTTCCCAGGTGCAAAAAGAATTTTAGCTTCATGAAAGGCATGGATGGCTTCTGGAGTAGAGGGCATATTTGCTCCTTCTGCTACGGCAATACATCCATTCTTTATTAACATATTGGCATGCTCTTCATTTAACTCATTTTGGGTAGCACAAGGCAATGCTAAATCACACGGAACTCCCCAAGGTTTTTCTCCTTTAAAGAATTCTGCCGATTTATATTTATCTGCATATTCTGATATTCTTCCCCTTCTATTATTTTTAAGATCCATCACAAAGACCAACTTATCTACATCTAGACCATCTTTATCATAAATGTATCCTGAGGAATCTGATAATGTAACCACTTTACCACCTAACTGCAATACTTTTTCAGTAGCATATTGTGCCACATTACCAGAACCAGAAACAACTACTGTTTTTCCTTTAATATCATTATTCTGGGTCTGCAACATACTCTGTGCAAAATATACGGTACCATAACCTGTGGCTTCTGGTCTAATTTTAGAACCGCCCCAAGAAAGTCCTTTTCCTGTAAGCACGCCTGTAAACTCATTCCTTATTTTCTTGTACATCCCAAACAAGAATCCAATTTCTCTGGCTCCTACACCAATATCACCTGCGGGGACATCGGTATTTGGACCAATATGCCTACACAGTTCCAACATAAAAGCATGGCAAAAACGCATGACCTCATCATCGGATTTTCCTTTAGGATCAAAATCCGAACCTCCTTTACCACCACCCATGGGAAGTGTTGTTAGGCTGTTTTTAAACACTTGCTCAAAGGCAAGGAATTTTAAAACACTTGCCGTTACTGTAGGGTGAAAACGCAATCCTCCTTTATAGGGGCCAATTGCAGAATTCATTTGTATTCTATATCCTCTATTTACATGTATTTCTCCACTATCATCTACCCATGCCACTCTAAAGGAAATCAATCTTTCTGGCTCTACCATTCTAAGTAGAATATTCTTGCCATTATAAATCTCATTTTTAGCTATATATGGAATAACCGTTTCGGCTACTTCTTGTACCGCTTGAATAAACTCAGTTTCATGACCATTTCTGCCAATAACCTCATCCATAAACCCTTTAATTTTTGCTTCCATAAAAAGACCTTATTTAGTACGTGTTTTTGTTAAATTAATAACATAACGGCAAAATTATGTTAATTATATAGTTAAACCTCTTTTTTTGCCTTTTTTTTGAATTATCCTGAAAAATAATTCTGCGCTCATTTTAAAATTCCAATCTAAATAAACATCTTGTTATCTTTGTTGGGGCATATCCATTTAATAAAATGAGCCTTAACTATTCTCAATACCTCCCTAAATGCTTATTGGTGAATTACATCTGGTCTATGAAAACAAATAAACACCACCTATTTACTTTTTTAATTTTCTGTTTACTTCTTATTAGTTGTGAAAATAAAAACCAACTTACATTTGAATCTCTTAAATTCACTAATGATTCTTGTGCAGATTGTCCCAGAATTTCAATAGATATCCCCAATGCGTTGGACAATTCTAAAATTGATGCAGCTATAAACACAGCTATAAAAGAAGAGCTCATTTCTTTGTTGAATTTTGATGAGGAAATAGAAGTCTCCACAATTGTAGAAGCCATAACTTCCTTTAACAACGGTTACTTTGATTTAAAAAAAATGTTTCCTGATGAAAATGTAGAATGGGAAACAGAAATTAACGGTGAGGTCACTTACGAAAATAAAGACATTATAAGCATACAACTGCACTCCTATATGTTTACTGGAGGTGCCCATGGATATAATTCAGTTCGGTTTTTAAATTTTGACAAGAAAAAGGGCAATGAATTGGAGAATTGGGAACTTTTTAAAGACAGTGGACATTTTATGAAATTTGCAGAAATCAAATTCCGTATTCAAGAAAAAATTCCACAGGACGACCCAATTAACAACACAGGTTTTATGTTTGAAAACGAAGCATTTTACCTGCCAGAAAACATAGGGTTTACCAAAGAAGGGTTACAATTACGGTACAACCAATATGAAGTTGCCTCATATGCCGATGGCCCAATTGTATTGATCCTTCCTTACAATGAAGTGAAAAACTACTTATCAGTAAAAATTAAACCCTAGTTGGCAATGGCTCTTTTAAGTGCCAAAATAGACCCTAAATGCAGCCCTTCATGAAAAACATTAAAGCTTAAGGCATCTTCTACACTGCTAAGGGTAACATTTAAACTTGTAGTGTACTCACTAAACTCTTTAAAAACACCATTTTCATAATCCGTTTTGGTCTGTTTGGGAAGAGAAAGCATTAGTTCTTCTATTTTTTTTATTTCGGCATCTGTTGCTGTGCCATCAGGTGTAGTTCCCTTTCTAAATTTATCTACCAAAGCATCATCTATATTCATGGGAAGTCCGTTCATTTTATAGACCAATAACTGCTCCGTGACCACCACATGGGCAATATTCCACCAAATATTATTATTGAAGCCCTCAGGGATTTTTAGCAACTGTTCTCTAGACATTCCTGTTAAAAACCTATGTAAGATTACTCTATTATTTTCTACAATATCAAATACTTTTTCCATGTGCTTTGCTTTAAGATTGCCAAAAATAGTACAAATAGAACTTGTTTGTACGCTTAGGATATGATCATTACCAATATTTTCCGATATTAAATGATAACTATATACATTTGTTACCAAAACCCAAACAACCCATGAAAAAAATATATTACCTAAAAACCTGCTCTACCTGTCAAAGAATTTTAAAAGAGTTAGCTCCTTTAAATGATTTTGAGCTTCAGAAGCTCAAAACAGAAAACATTACCCCTGAGCAATTAGAAGAAATGAAAACCCTTGCAGGTAGTTACGAAGCACTATTTAGTAGAAAGGCAATGCTTTTTAGACAAAGAGGATTGCACGAAAAACAACTTTCTGAAACCGACTATAAAAATCTTATTCTTGAGCAATACACTTTTTTAAAACGGCCTATTATTCTGGTTGATGACCAAATTTTTATTGGCAACAGTAAAAAAGTAGTTCAACAAGCCAAAGAAACCATCCACTCTTGAACAAAAGAACCCTTGCCATATTTGCCGCCATTGGTGCGACTACTATATATGGTTTAAACCACACCATTGCCAAAGGAGTAATTCCAATTTATATAAAGCCATTTGGTTTTATTATGCTAAGGGTAACTGGTGCTGCAATTTTATTTTGGATTATTTCCATATTTGGCCCTAAAGAAAAAATTGAAAAAAAAGATTGGGGTCGTATTGTTATCTGTGCCATCTTTGGAATGGTCATCAATATGTTGAGTTTCTTTAAAGGATTAGAGCTTTCCACTCCTATAAATAGCTCTGTACTAGTTACGGTAACTCCTATTATTGTCGTTATTCTCTCTGCATTTCTTATCAAAGAAAAAATTACTGGTTATAAAGCTATAGGAATTCTGGTGGGGCTTATAGGTGCTTTGTCCCTCATTCTTTTTGGCTCCGAAATACGGCAGGATGCCCCCAATATTCCTTTGGGCAATTCCCTATTTATTCTAAACTCCATTTGCTATGGCACGTATTTAATTTTGGTAAAAAAACTGATTGAGAAATATCATCCTTTTACTTTTATGAAATGGATTTTTACGGTTGCCGTAATCATTAATTTACCCATAACCTATTCTGACGTGGTAGAAATACAATGGCAGCAGCTTCCATGGGGAATAATAGGTTCTATTGCCTTTGTTATTATTGGTACTACCTTCTTAACGTACCTTTTTAACATTTATGCTTTAACACAATTAAAGGCATCCACTGTTGGTTCTTTCACCTACTTACAACCATTAATAGGAATTATTTTCGCCGTTAGTATGGGCACGGATTATGTAACCACCATTAAAATAGTAGCAGCTTCTTTGGTTTTGATAGGAGTATACTTAGCCAGTAAAAAACCTAAACCAAATCTTTAGGTTGTTTTGCAAATTTACGCGTGTCTTCTTTAGTCAGCATTTTAAATCCCTCTGCTTTTTCCACTTTATTAAAAATTGTTAGAATATCATCTGGCAATGGAGTTAAAGCTCGTTTCTTCATATCTATCCACGCGCCGAGCATTTCACAATGTGCCACATTTGTACCCTTGCTATCATAAAAATTATGGTGAAACTCAAAAAATTTTCCATCTTCGCTCATTCCCATCAACTCCAAAGAAACTTTAATTGGTTTTCCTGGGAAAACTTCTTTAAAATAATAGATGTGCTCATAAAAAACTACTGGACCAATGCTATTTTTAACAAATTCTTTATGCCCAAAACCTATTTCGGTCAAAAAAGACATGCGGGTATGGCTCATAAAATTGATGTAGGCTGAATTTGCCAAATGCCTGTTCGCATCAATATCGTTCCATCTAATTTCAAACTCCTTTAAGTACATATTTCAAATTATTTTTGCTATGCGCGCATAATAGTTTCAAAAATAGTATAGTTTTGAATACGAAACACAATCCTTACTCTAAAATTTAACTATTATCACTAAATTTAAATCAAACAAAAATTCAAACCCATGAGCGATAAAGCATCCTTTATAAAAGACCTAGATCTGCCAGCAATTGCAGCACCCATGTTTTTAATCTCTGGCCCAAAATTAGTCATAGAGTGTTGCAAAAATGGTATTGTGGGTACTTTTCCCGCACTTAACCAAAGAACAAGTAAAGGTTTTGAAGAATGGCTGATTGAAATAAAGACCGAGCTTAAAAAGTTTGAAGAAGAAACAGGAAAAAAGCCTGCACCATTTGGGGTTAATTTAATTGCGCACCCAACCAATCCTAGATTGGAAGCCGATGTAAAATTATGTATGAAGCATAAAGTACCTTTGGTCATAACATCATTGGGGGCCGTTGCAATGGTAGTCAATGCCATTCATAGTTATGGCGGGCTGGTGTTTCATGATATCATTAAAAAAAGACATGCGGAAAAAGCTTCTGAAGCTGGTGTGGATGGGCTTATTCTTGTAGCTGCAGGGGCTGGTGGTCACGCAGGGACAATCAATCCTATGACCTTGGTTTCAGAAATCAAAAAAATGTTTAAAAAGACCATTATACTTTCTGGATGCATCAGTACAGGCAGGGACATTGCCTCTGCCAAGCAGATGGGAGCAGATTTAGCTTATATGGGCACACGTTTTATCAATACAAAAGAAAGTAAGGCAACAGAAGAATACCGTAATATGATTATTGACGCTGGTGCAAGTGATGTGATCTATACAGCATCAATTTCTGGTGTACATGCCAATTTCTTGGGTGCAAGTTTGACTGCCGCTGGCATTACCCCAGAAGATTTAAAAAAAGATGTTAAAATTGATTTTGGAAAAGAAATGGATACCGAAGCCAAGGCATGGAAAACCATATGGTCCGCAGGACAAGGTGTGGCAACCATTGACAACGTATTATCCGTTTCAGAACTGGTCAGTACATTAAAATCAGAATTTAGATCAGCTCTTGAGGAGCAAGCAAAATTATTGGAAGTCTATTCTTAAATTGTATCAATGCCTCTCATTACATCTAATTATAATCCGCCATTCATATTTAAAAATGGGCAATGGTCAACTATTTATTTTGGGCTTTGCCGAAAAGTTAATGGTGTTGAACAAAAAAGAGAGCGTATCACCCTTGCTGATGATGATTTCATAGACCTAGATTGGAGTTTTTCATCCAAAAAAAGCAATAAAGTGGTCATCTTATTGCACGGCTTGGAAGGCCATGCACAACGCCCGTATATTACAGGACCTGCAAAACAATTCAATTTATCGGGTTATGATGCCTGTGCCGTGAATTATAGAGCATGCAGCGGCGAAACCAATACCTTGTTTCGTTCTTATCATTCTGGTGCCACAGAAGATTTGGATGCCGTCATCAATCATATTTTGGAAACAAAAAAATATACTGAAATCTACCTAAAAGGAATTAGTCTTGGTGGCAATCTGGTCCTAAAATATTTAGGCGAAAGAGACTCTGTCCCAAAAGAAATCAAAGCAGGTATGGCCATATCCGCTCCCTGTAATCTCCATAGCTCTTTAATTGAATTATTGACCTTTAAAAATGTACTTTACGCCAAACGTTTTAAAAATCACTTGATTGAAAAATTGAAGTTAAAGCAACAAAAATTTCCAAATAAAATTTCGGATTTGGAAATTGCATCTATAAAGACCCTAAAAGATTTTGACGATATATATACAAGTAGGGCACACGGATTTATTGATGCCCTAGATTATTATAAACAGTGCAGTTCCTTGCAATTTTTGCCAAATATAAAAACCCCTGTTCTGATTATCAATGCCAAAAATGACACCTTTTTGGGGCTGGAATGTTACCCTTATCAAGAAGCCAAAAACAATTCCAACTTATATTTGGAAACACCAAAATACGGAGGTCATGTAGGTTTTTATGGTGATGAAAATATAACATATACTGAAAAAAGGGTCATAAATTTTTTAGAGGAACTATATTAAACTTTTGTATTCCTTATATTAGTAGGCTAAAAAAAAATTAAATGAAAAAAATATTCGCTGTAATAGCAATTGCCACACTAATGATTAGTTGTGGAGAAAAAAAAGAAGAGAAGAAAGAAGGGTTTGAAATAAACCGCGCCAAAGAAGAAGTTAAGACTGCCGACACTTCTGAAGGAGTACCTGTAGATTTATCCAATAAAGGTGTAGGCCCCGTTAAAGCTGCTGCTTTTGGTGAGGTTGTAAATATTGAAATGGCTGCCAAAGGAGAAGAAAAATTCAATTCTATTTGTACAGCATGCCATATGGCCGATCAAAGAATGATCGGACCAGCGTTATCAGGTGTTTTCAAAAGAAGAAGCCCAGAATGGGTCATGAACATGATTATAAATCCTGATGTGATGATCAAAGAAGATCCTATTGCTAAAGCATTATTAAAAGAGTACAACAATGCTATTATGCTGAACCAAAACCTTAGTAAAGAAGAAGCTAGAAGCATTGCAGAGTATTTAAGAACTTTATAGATTTTACTTTAAAAATTTCTGAAGTGCTTTTTTATGACTCATTTTCTACACACTTCAGAAACACACATTGTCAATACCAATAATCAACATGTTTTTTTAAGAGGTGTTGTTTTGGGAAATCAGGTTTGGGAAACTGAAGGATGGGAAACTGAAGGATGGGAATGTTGAAATTGAGATTGTATTCTCTGAAAAGAAAAAAACATTGACCGATATCATGAACGGTGCAAAAGTCACCGAAAAGGTACTCCCTAAAATTGAATTTTTTGGACGTGTTATTGCACCTGGAAAATATAGCCATACCATTATATTGCCCAACCATTCTTTTAAAGCCTTTAAGGTTAAGTGATTATATTGTAATTTGTGACTATCTAAGTGATATATAGCGCATTAATGTTCTTTATCCCGCAATGCAGAAATGACACAAAATCAATAAATCGATTGTCAAAAAAAGAAGATGGCAAAAATATAACCTATATTTTAGTACATGACAAAAATACAATCTATTGAAAATCAACAGATTAAACGTTAAAACATTATGATAAAGCATTGATTTTCAGTATCTTAGAAAAATATATCTCACATATTTTTCTAATGGAGAAAACC
>Ga0256845_1000800_pt1 | contig 27364 bp, 26 predicted proteins | sample RiftiametaG_FD_189101 | JGI IMG/M metagenome (GOLD analysis project Ga0256845, IMG submission 189101) | Tube worm associated microbial communities from hydrothermal vent at the East Pacific Rise, Pacific Ocean - Riftia | ecosystem: Host-associated > Annelida > Integument > Unclassified ... | reverse complement strand
TTTTAAAGAAATTTATTGGAAATAATAGCGATGTATATCTACACATTAATATTATTGGTATGGCAATTAAACCTGCTAAAATGTATTTCTCATCGTAAGCTAAAACAAGCATTTCCATACCAATTAAAACAAATAAAATGGTGTTTAAAAAAATGTCTATAAGTTCCCAAAATTTATCGACGTAGCTTTCTGTGATTTCGGACATTGCAGAACCTCTAACTGTATCGTTTCCAACAATTAAACCTGCTGTCACCATAGCTAATGGCGCAGATAAATGGAGTTTATGCGCTATTACTGTACCACCCATAACTGCTGCCAAAGTGATGATGACTTCAATATCATAATCGTCAATAGATTTCATTAATCTGTATGTAATCCATCCTAAAATACCACCTAGAACAATGCCTCCAATAACTTCTTGCCCAAATAATTTTACAACATCAAAAGTTTCAATATTTTCTATTCCTGATGATGCAATCTGAAAAATTGTTAAAAACACAACAACACCAACACCGTCGTTAAATAAAGATTCTCCAACAATTTTAGCTTCTAATTTTTTTGGTACGCCTGCACTTTTCAAAATACCTAAAACGGCTATTGGATCGGTTGGTGAAATTAATGCTCCGAATAATAAACAATAAATAAATTCAACATCTAATCCTAACAGTTTTAAAATGTAAAACATAGTGATTCCAACCAAAAAAGTTGATACTACTACACCAAAAGTTGCAAACACAAACACAGGCCAACGCTGTACTTTTAATTGCTGAAAATTTGTATGTAATGCGCCTGCAAACAGCAAGAAACTTAGCATAACATCTAACAAAACAGTTTTAAAATCTATTTGTTTTATAATGTAACGTTCGGCATCTAAAAGCGTAGAATCAAAATAACTCAATGCAAAAACGCCTAAGGTAAAAAGTATGGTAATAAGCATTAAACCTATGGTATTCGGCAATTTTAAAAAGCGCACATTAATGTACCCAAAAGTTGCTGACAAAAATACCAAAACAGTAATTATAAAAAAATAGTCGTTCATTATGTATTAATTTAATACCGCTAAAATAAAATTTAAAAATTTAGAAAAATAATTTATGTAAAGTATTACTAATAATATCGACTTAAAATTTTAGATTTATATTTTTAAAACAAAAATTTATAATCTTATGCAAAAAACATATTACGACCCTGCCGATTTAAAGAAGTTTGGAAAAATAAGTGAATGGAATCAAGAATTAGGTGATAAATTTTTTGAATACTACGGAAAAGTTTTTGAAGAAGGTGCGCTTACGGCTCGTGAAAAATCGTTGATTGCACTTGCTGTTTCACATACTGAACAATGCCCGTATTGTATTGACGCCTATACAAAAGACGGATTACAACGCGGCATTACAAAGGAAGAAATGATGGAGGCTTTACATGTTGGAGCTGCCATAAAAAGTGGAGTAACATTGGTACATGGTGTGCAAATGATGAATAAAGTGAATAAACTGGATTTATAATCTCTTGTCTGGTTGAGTGCAGTCGTAACCTTTTTTAACTCTCTACTCCGCCCGAAAAGACACTATTTTAATTGAAAATTTGATAACAAAATCTTTACATAAACGCAAAAACGATTTGGCAAATAGCAATAGGCAGTTAGAAATTCTATCGAACGGAATTTTTAAAAATGGAGAATTGCCAACGTTTAAAACTAAAATTGCCGAAACAAATCAATTTCCGCTTAAAGCTAACAAACTTGAAATACTTCAAATAAATGTTGGTTATATGTGTAATCAAGTTTGCGAACATTGCCATGTTGATGCTGGTCCAGACCGAAAGGAAATTATGACACGCAACACCATGAAACAGTGTTTAGAAGTCATAAAAACTACAGGCGCACATACTTTAGATTTAACTGGTGGCGCACCAGAAATGAATCCCGATTTTAGATGGTTTGTAGAAGAAGCAGCAAAAGCAGGCATAAAAGACTTTATTGTACGCTCTAACCTAACCATAATTAGAGCCAACAAAAAGTATTATGATTTACCCGAATTCTTTAAAAAACACAATGTGCATGTAGTAAGTTCAATGCCGCATTGGACACGTGGAAAAACAGATAAACAACGTGGCGATGGCGTTTTCGATAAATCAATAAAAGCACTACAAGAACTTAATGCCATTGGTTATGGTATGCCAAATAGTAATTTAAAATTAGACTTGGTTTATAATCCATCAGGAGCATTTTTACCAGGAAATCAAGCATCCATGGAAAAAGATTTCAAAAAAGCATTATTGAAAGATTTTGACATTCAATTTCATAATTTATTTGCAATAACTAATTTACCAATATCAAGGTTTTTAGATTATTTAATAGCCTCAGAAAATTACGAAGATTATATGTATTCGCTAGTAGAAGCATACAATCCCACAGCAGTTGCAAACGTTATGTGTACCAACACCCTATCGGTAAGTTGGGATGGTTATTTATACGATTGCGATTTTAACCAAATGTTACAACTACCGATAAATAGTAAGGTAAAACATATTAAAGATTATAATGAAGAATTACTTGAGGGTCGAAATATTGTAATTTCACAACACTGCTATGGCTGTACTGCTGGCGCAGGAAGTAGTTGTCAAGGAAATGTGATTTAAAAATGAAAAACAAAATTTTATTCATATTCGTTTTATTTTCAACCTATGGTTTTTCTCAGGAATCTATTGCAGAACTTCTAAAAAAACACAACACGAAAGCTGTTCCATATATATCAGTTCAAGAATTAGCAATGCCAAAAACTAATGCCATTATTCTGGATGCTCGAGAAAAAAAGGAATACAATGTAAGTCATTTAAAAAATGCAATACATATAGGTTATAATTTTTTTCAACTAGACACCATCCAACAAAAAATTAAAAATAAAGATGAAACAATTGTCGTTTATTGTTCACTAGGAATTCGTTCTGAAACTATAGCGAAAAAGTTAAAAAAAGGTGGATACACAAGTGTTTTTAACTTATATGGAGGGATTTTTGAGTGGAAAAACAATAACTTTTCTGTTTATAATTCCGACGGAAAAGAAACAGAAAATGTGCATACTTTTAACGAAGCATGGGGCAAATGGTTAACTAAAGGAATTAAGATTATTGATTAACAATTGTTGATTTAAGAATAAAAAATATTCATGTATTCGTGGCAAAAGAAAAAAACCTCATCATTATATTTACCAGAAATCCAGAATTGGGTAAAGTAAAAACACGATTAGCCAAAACTATTGGTGGCGAATCAGCTTTAAACATCTACAAGTTTTTATTAAATCATACAGAACAAATCATTAAAAATATTCCGTCAGACAAGGCTGTTTATTATTCAGAAAAAATCAAAGAACATGACATTTGGGATAATTCCATCTACCAAAAATACCTTCAAAAAGGCGATGATTTAGGCTTACGAATGCTAAATGCTTTCGAAAACACCTTCAAAAAAAAATATAAAAAAGTAATTATTGTAGGTAGTGATTTATTCGATTTACAAACAAAACATATTGAAAAAGCTATTACTAAATTAGACACAAACGATGTTGTAATTGGTCCAGCAAAAGATGGTGGTTATTATTTATTAGGAATGAAAAAATTACATTCCCAAGTGTTTAAAAATAAAAAATGGGGAACATCAACTGTTTTTAACCAAACTATTAACGACTTACAAAACGAAAGCTTATTTTTGCTAGACGAATTAAATGACATAGATATTTATGACGATATGAAAGATAATTCGACCTTAAAAAAACTCATTATACAATGATAAAATACATTCAAAAAACAGTAGAATATCTACAGGAAAAAGGCTTCGAAAACCCAGAAATAGGCATCATTCTAGGCACAGGATTAGGACAACTAATAAACGAAATAGACATAATAAAAGAAGTAAGCTACAACCACATACCAAACTTCCCAACTGCAACCGTCGAGTTTCACAAAGGAAAATTAATTTTTGGAAATCTAGCAGGCAAAAAAGTAATCGTCATGCAAGGGCGATTTCATTTATACGAAGGCTACACGCTACAAGACATCACCTATCCCGTACGCGTTATGGAACAATTAGGCATAAAAACACTACTAGTATCCAACGCCTCAGGAGCCATAAATCTCAACTTTAAAAAAGGCGAACTCATGTTAATCGAAGACCACATAAACCTTCAAGGCAGCTCGCCATTAGCATTTAAAGGTGTCGAAAAATTAGGCGAACGCTTTACAGACATGAGCGCACCATACAACAAAGCCATAAATATAAAGCTCGAAAACATAGCCCAAGCCAATAATATAAAACTCCATAAAGGCGTTTATGCCAGCGTAGTAGGACCGCAATTAGAAACCCGAGCAGAATACAAAATGCTAAAAATAATAGGCGCAGATGCCGTAGGCATGAGCACCGTACCCGAAATAATAGTCGCCAATCATTTAAAATTAAAAACCGCAGCAGTGTCAGTTTTAACCGATGAATGCGACCCAAACAATCTAAAACCAGTAGAAATTGGCGAAATAATAGCCATGGCAGAAAAAGCAGAACCAGAAATGATTGTACTATTTAAAGAACTAATAAAAACATTATAAATTTGGGCGTTCCCAAAAAGGGTCAGGCTTTCGGCAGTCGCTATTTTTGTAAAAAAACAAAAATGAGCTTCAACAAATGCCTCAATCCTTAACGCAAAACAACAGTACCGCAAATGAGCAACTATTTAGAAACCACACACAACGTATATAAAGAAGCAGCATTAACACCAGACGTAGGTTTATGTTGCACCACAAATCCCATTTGGGAATTACCCGGATTAAAAATTCCGAGTATCATGCAAGAAATGAATTATGGCTGTGGATCAACCGTACATGCACGAGATTTAACAAACAATCCAAAAATGCTATATGTAGGCGTTGGTGGTGGCATGGAATTATTACAATTCTCATATTTTAATCGCCAAAAAAGTGGCGTAATAGGCGTAGATGTAGTAGACGAAATGTTAGAAGCATCACGCAAAAATTTTAAAATCGCCGAAGCACAAAACGATTGGTTTAAAAGCGAATATGTAGACCTTAAAAAAGGAGATGCGATGAATCTTCCTGTAGAAGATAGCAGTATCGATGTTGCTGCTCAAAACTGTTTATTCAATATTTTTAAAGCCGACGATTTAAAACAAGCTATTGCCGAAATGTATCGCGTATTAAAACCCCATGGACGTTTAGTAATGAGCGACCCAACATGCGAACAACCCATGAATGATAAATTACGAAACGACGACAGGTTACGCGCCTTATGTTTAAGCGGTAGTTTACCAATTAAAGAATACGTAAAAATGCTAACAGATGCAGGTTTCGGAACCATAGAAATTCGTGCACGTAAACCATACAGAATTCTAGACCCAAAAAACTATCCAACTAACGAATTAATATATATAGAATCTATTGAAGTTGCAGCCATAAAAGACCCTATGCCAGCAGATGGGCCATGCATTTTCACAGGAAGAGCAGCTATTTACTATGGTGAAGAAGATTATTTTGATGATAAATTGGGGCATATTTTATTAAAAAATCAACCATTAGCAATTTGCGATAAAACCACAGCAGCATTACAAGCTTTAAATAGAGACGACATTTATTTTTCAGAATCTACGTTTCATTATGACGGTGGCGGTTGTTGCTAAATTTCAAAAAATCTAAATCAAATTTATTATGAAATATTTCACTCTAATTATCTTTTATGTTGTTTTCTCGTCTTGTTGCGGAGCAAAAACCAGTATAGAAAATACAGAAGAAAAAGTAATAATTGCTACTGAAATTCCGAAACCTAGTGAACAACAAGAAAATTCTGAAACAAAAGAAAAAAACCTTTCTGAAAAAACAATTCTTAACGAAAGCACTATTGAAGTTATAGAGCCAATTATTAAGCATGACACACCACTTAAAACTTTTAATCACGATAAATTTAATGCTTTATTAAAAAAATACGTTTCTAAAAACGGCAACGTAAATTATAAAGGGTTTAAAAATGACAGAATATTATTAAGTAATTATATTCAATCTTTAAGTGAAAACACAGCTAAAAACGATTGGTCTAAAGAAGACAAACTAGCCTATTGGATAAACGCTTACAATGCAATGACCATTGATTTTATTCTTCGCCATTACCCATTAAAAAGCATTAAAGACATCAACAACCCTTGGGATAAACGCTATTGGAAATTAGGTGACAAATGGTATAATTTAAATGAAATTGAGCATGAAATTTTACGTAAAATGAATGAACCAAGAATTCATTTCGCAATAGTTTGCGCATCAGTTTCCTGTCCGAAATTACAAAACGAAGTATTTACAGCCTCAAATTTAGACGAGCAACTTACAAATGCAACTAAAGAATTTCTAGCAGATACTTCAAAAAATAACATCTCTGAAAACAATATAAAGCTCTCTAAAATATTTCAATGGTTTTCAAAAGATTTTAAGAAAAATGGAAGTTTAATCGATTTCTTAAATCAATATTCAGACGTTAAAATTTCAGCAAAAGCTAAAAAAACATTTAAAGATTATAATTGGGGTTTGAATGAGTAAAACCTGTGTTATGCTGTCCCGAAATTTCAGGAATATTCAGTATCTAATTATCAAAACGGAAATATCAAAAAATTTCCTCCTTCGAGGGAATGACTAAGTCAATGAAGCATAAAATTTCCATAATAATCCCTACACTAAACGAAGCAGATAACATTAGTCATCTGCTTCGGCATTTAACAGCAAACTCTTCAGAAGAAAACATTGCAGAAATTATTGTGATTGATGGAGGAAGTGCTGATGGAACACAGGAAATAGTTTCTACTTTATTGTCAAGTCAAAAATGTCAGACTGAGCGCAGTCGAAGTCCAATCGAAATCAAATCTGATTTATGTCGAGAAGCCAATAAAAAGGTTCTCGACACAAAATTCTCTATCGAGAATTCCACTCGAACAAACATTTTACTAATAAATTCAAAAAAAGGAAGAGCCAAACAAATGAATATTGGTTCAAAACAAGCTACAGGAAACATTCTCTATTTTTTACATGCAGACTCTTTTCCTCCAAAAAATTTTGATCAACACATAATCAATGAAGTGTCTAAAAACAATCTTGCTGGTTGTTTCAGGATGAAATTCGACCATAACCATTGGTGGTTACGTTTAGCAAGTTGGCTCACACAGTTTCATTGGAGAGCGTGTCGTGGAGGCGACCAAAGTCAGTTTATTACCAAACTATTGTTTGACGAGCTTGGTGGTTTTGACGAAACCTTTATTATTTATGAAGATAATGACCTCATAAACAAACTCTATGCGAAAGATGAATTTGTCGTCATCAACAAAAAAATAACAACTTCTGCCAGATTATACAAACGTGTTGGTATTTGGAAATTGCAATACCACTTTTGGGCAATTTATATAAAAAAATGGTTTGGTGCTGCTCCTGAAGAGCTTTATGCTTATTATAAAAAGAAGATTACTTAACAAGTATTAGGTTTTAAACTTAGCTTAACACGAAATTTATTTAACTAAAATCCTTTTAGATTCACTATATGAATCTCCAAGAAACCTAATTACATACATTCCTGAACTCCAATTTGAAACATTAATTCTAAGATTTTTATTTGTATTTTTTTTATGATACACTTCTCTTCCTAAAACATCATTAACTATTATTGTTTTAGCAATCTCTTTATTAAACTTAATATTAAAATCTGTATTTGAAGGGTTAGGATACACATTTACATCTAAACTAAAACTATTTTCAGTAATCATCAATGCATCATTTAGTGTTTGAGTAAACGTATCAGAATAACAATTATTATTAGAATAAACCGTTAATCGTACTGTATAATTATTGGTTGTAGAATATGTATGAGTTGGGTTTTCTAGGGCACTTGTATTTCCATCTCCAAAATCCCACATATAATTAATTTCGTTATCAGAATTACTAGTAAAAATAATTCTATTATTTTCTGTTTCTGCTGTAAAATTGGCTACTGGAAATGGTTTTATTCTCCATGCAGATAAATCATCCAGAACTGTTTGTGATGCAATATTTTGTATTATTGTTGCTTTAGTAACATTAATACCTCCTGGTATAAAGGTAGTTCCTATAGGAGATTTTTGAAATATAGATGCATAAAAAACACATGCTGCCAAATATGTTCCATACTTACTAGGATGACTCCCATCTGATGCATACAAATCTATTGAAGGGTAATCATGCCTGATTTTACTCCAAGCATCACCTACAGGCGAAGCACTTGCTAAGAAATCATCTGCTAACTGAAGATAATTATATATTATGACTTCTTGATCGATTTCATAATTATTAAAACTATTAATGTATTCACGTCCCCAAGTCACATAAAACAAAGGTTCTGCACATGTATTTACAGATCTAATAGAATCGCAAAGAGTAGTTACTGCATCAATAGAACCATTTGTAAGAGGTCCCGTAAAGGCTAAGCTTTGTTGTTGAAGCACAACAAAATCCCAATTGTTACTTGCTATTTTAGCTAAAGTTGTAGCATTAGTTGCATGTTGCTGAAGATAATAACCTCCGGGTGTGTTTTGATCTTTTATTACAACATCATTAAAAGATGTGGCTATAGACTGTAACATTGTTGGCAAGTCATTTACATAAGTATAACTATTTCCTAAAAATAATACCTTTTTTGTTTCTTGCGAATACCCAATTAAGTTAATAATGATAAAAATTATCGTAATTTTTATGTTTTTTTCCATATTAGAAATTTAATTAGGCAATGTATCGCTTATTGATAGTTAAATTATTAGAATATTAAAAAATAACCTCATATATATTGTAATAGCTTAACATTACAATTAATATACAAAGTTATGAACTTAATACAAATTAACAAAGAATTTCCGACACATGAAGGCTGTGTTAATCATTTAGAAAAGGTAAGATGGAGTGACAAACCTACTTGTCCTTACTGCAAATCTAAAAAACAAACTCCTTTAAGAGAAAAACAACAACGATACCATTGTAATAACTGCAATACTTCTTATTCAGTTACTGTTGGAACAATATTCCATGACACTAAATTAGATTTACAAAAATGGTTTTTAGCAACTACTTTAATACTCAATGCTAAAAAAGGTATTTCTTCTCGTCAACTTGCTAGAGATTTAGACACACGACCTAATACAGCTTGGCGTATGCAAATGCAAATTCGCAAAGCGATGGTAGAAAATAGCAATTTACTTGAAGGTATAATCGAAGTCGACGAAACTTTTATTGGTGGTAAAGAGAAAAACAAGCACAACAATAAGAAAACACCTAATAATCAAGGGCGAAGCAACAAGACTAAAACTCCTGTTATTGGCGCAATTCAACGTGATAGCAAAAAACACAAGTGGAAAAACATTAAAATCTGCACTTGTAGGGTTAGGATACACTATTATGCCGTAAATAAATGGCATTTGGAAACTTCAATTTCATTTTTGGACAATCCATTTAAAAAAATGGTTTGGCGCATCACCAAATGAATTAAATCAATACTATTTAAAATACGTAAATGTTAAAAAATGATAAATCTTACTTAACGAAACTTTAAATGTTACATATCGCTCACATAATCGTCCTACTTTTGTATAAAACGATTTTATGAAGCAGAATTTCTTTCTTTTTATTTTTTTAATTTTTAGTGTATTTACAATACAGGCGCAACAGTCTATAAGTGCAAAGTTAATCGACTCCATTTCGCAAACACCAATTCCTTACGCTACAATTGAATTTAACGAAAAATCTGGAGTAATAAGTAACGAGCATGGTAAATTTCAAATTTATATAAATAAGTCAATCACTTCAAAAGATTCACTATTTATAAGATGCTTAGGTTTCGAAACTAAACGCATTGCAGCACAGAAATTTACAGACAGCATTATTATTTTAAGTCCAAAATCTATTGAATTAAAAGAAGTTATGGTTTCTAATAAAAACTATACTATTGAAGAAATTATAGAAAAAGTAATAGAAAACATAGCTACCAATTACGATTTCGAATTCACAAAAAGCAAACTATTTTACAGAGAATCTTATTTTACAAACATTCTTAAAAACGATGTTAAAGTTATAAAATCGAGCATACCAGAATTCAATCAAAAATTTATTGATAGCATTCTGTTTTTAATGCCAAAAAACACCGACGATTACACCGAAATTCTAGGGAACTTATACGGAAAAACTGGTGATGACGAATTGCAAAAACTTGATATTATAAAAGCATCTCACTTATACGATAAAAGTAAAGAAATTACATTTGAAGGCTTTGAAGAAAAGTTTAATACCATCCTAAAAAAGTACGTAAAAAGAGATTCTTATTTTAAAATTAAATCGGGAATTTTTGGAACAAAAGAAGACATAGACTCGTCATTTTTTGATAATCCTAAAGCTAAACAAACCGAAGCATTATTAGAGCAGGAAAAGAAAAAAGAATTAGAAAAAAAGCAAAACTTTTTAAAATTTAGAAAACACACCATTGCAGGTCTTGAAAATCACAGTTTTATTTTTGAAGATACCAAACTAAACTTTTTAGAAAAACACAACAAATACAATTTCGAGCTATTAGACTATATATTTTTAAACGATGAGTTTGTATATAAAGTAAAGTTCACGCCAAAAAGAAGTGCCGATTTTAAAGGTATTATTTATATAAATACAGACGATTTTGCCATAGTAAGATTAGATTACCATAATGTAAAAGCTTTAAAAAAGTTTAACCTTTTTGGGCTTTCGTTTACACACCATCTTCAAAAAGGCACACTAATTTACTCTAAAAACACATCCAATAAATATGCCCTTAAATATGCAGACATTGAACAAGGAAGCAAGTTTGGAGTAAAAAGACCTTTAAAAATTATTGAGAAAAACAAACACGTAAAAGGCAGAAGAAAACAAAATGAGTTATCTACTAAAATCCATTTTATAATATCTAATACTACAAAAAAGGAATTGGTGGTTTTTGAAAACGAAAGTATTTTAGAAGAAACCTATAATGCTTTTAAAGAAAAAGCAGATGTTGAAGCTACATATTTGCCAAAATACGACCCAGAGTTTTGGAAAGGTTATAATGTTATTGAACCCAACCAAGCTATTAAAAACTTTAAAAGTATTGAGTAAAACCAGTTTTATTTTTTTGAATAGTATGCTTTTATAACAGCTTCAACGGGCTTGTTTTGTGGTGTAAATTGTGCATTTTCTATTCCTCCTACCTCATTATGTTTATGAAACCATTTCCAAACAAATCCTCCAACAAACCAATCTTCATTCCAAAAAGTTTCAAATAACGCTTTAGTTGTATTTGTTTGTGCTTCTAGATTTACTTGATTCATATCTCTGTCACTTTCCCAAGGTGCTTTCCCTGAATAATCAACACTTCTATACCCAAATTCTGTAAACAAAACAGGTTTATTATATTTTTTTGAGTAAGATTCAATACTTTTTTTATGCCTTTTCCAACCTTCTAAACATTCCGTAACTGTTGGTGTTTTACTTGCGCTTACAGGAAAATATGCATCAATTCCTATGTAATTTAATTCATTCCAAAAAGGTGTTTTTTCAAACTCATTCCAATTGGCAGCATAAGTTAGTTTTCCTTTGTAGGTGGTCTTTATTTTATCAATTAAATCAAACCAAAAATTAGGTCTATTTTCAATGAATTTTTCAAGTTCAGTCCCAATACAAAAAATATCAGCATGTATTTCCTGTGCTAAATCGGCATAAAACAAAATAAATTTAGCGTATGAATCTTCTAAAATTTTCCAATTTTCTTCAGTATCCATTTCTATATTACCTGTAAATTCGCCACGCCAAACCCAAATTTGAGGCTTTAACATAATTTTAATCTGTTCTTTTTTAAACTTATCTGCATATTGCTTTGCACCCACTTTGGTTTCGCCAAACCATTGTCTACCCGTATCAAAAGCAACCTCTGGATGCTGTAAATTTTTAATAAACCCAAAAGGCATAATGGCAACATAATTAGCGTTAATATTAGCAACAGGTTTTATATGTATACTATTTATAGAATCTCGCGAAGCCACATAACTAACACCATTAATTTTATCTAATTTAATAGATGTCCTTGCACAGGAATTCAATAAAAAAATTAAGCACAATCCCAAAAATATTCTCATACCAAAAATTTAATGTTTAAATTTAGTTAAATTGAAGCTGTAATTTAAGGTTTTATCATAACCTTCGACAAAAGAGAATAACTAAAACAACCTATGGAGCACATTGTTATTATTGGAAATGGTATTTCGGGTGTTACCGCTGCGAGGCACATTAGAAAACTTTCCGATAAAAAAATCACTATTGTTTCCGCCGAAACAGATTATTTCTTTTCTCGCACTGCACTTATGTATGTGTATATGGGTCACTTAAAATTTCAGCACACACAACCTTACGAGAATTGGTTTTGGAAAAAGAACAACATCAATCTTAAAAAAGGCTATGTAAAAACCATTGAAACTAAAAGTAAAACGTTGCATTTTGCTAATGGTGATACACTACAATTTGATAAACTTATAATTGCTACAGGCAGCAAACCCAACAAATTTGGTTGGCCAGGACAAGATTTAAATGGCGTTATGGGTATGTATCACAAACAAGATTTAGATAATCTTGAAAAGTTTGCCCCAAACAATAAAGTTTGTAAACGTGCTGTAATTGTTGGTGGCGGATTAATTGGTATCGAACTTGCCGAAATGCTACATTCTCGCCATATTCCTGTTACGTTTTTAGTTAGAGAAAGCAGTTTTTGGAATGGTGTTTTACCCAGTGAAGAATCCACTATGATTAACAAAGAAATTATTAGCAATGGTATCGATTTACGTTTAGGTAGTAATTTAAAAAAAATTAAAGCAGATAAAAACGGCAATGTAAAATCGATTATTATAGCCGAAACCGATGAAGAAATTGAATGTAATGTGGTTGGTTTAACAGCTGGCGTTTCTCCAAATATCGACTTTATTAAAAATTCAAATATTGAAACAGGAAGAGGCGTAAAAGTGAATCGTTTTTTAGAAACTAATATTCCAGATATTTATGCAATTGGCGATTGTGCCGAACAACATGAAAGCATAAATCAACGCCGACCAATTGAAGCCGTTTGGTACACAGGCAGAATGATGGGGGAAACTGTAGCACAAACCATTTGTGACAACCGAATTGAATACAAGCCAGGACATTGGTTTAACTCTGCTAAGTTTTTCGATATAGAATATCAAACCTATGGTTGGGTTTGGGCGCAACCTAAAGATAACGAAGCTCGTTTTTATTGGGAACACGAAAAGGGTAAAAAATGTATTCATATAAATTACAATAAAAATACACAGGAGTTTTTAGGTATCAATACATTTGGAATTAGAATGCGTCACGAGTTTTTTGATAAAATTTTAAATAAAAAACGCTCCGTTTCTTATGTTTTAGAACATTTTGCAGATGCTAATTTCGACCCCGAGTTTTACAAGCTTCATGAAAAAAAAATAGTTTCAAAATTCAATACAGAAAACAACACCAATATTCAACTAAAAAAGAAAAGCTGGAAACGTATTTTCAGTGCTTAACAATATGAAAGTAATACAAAACATTGGTTTAAGCATCTTTCTAGTTGGGCTTGCCATATTCATTTCTCTCATCTTTTTAGGTAGATATGAAATTACGCCAGAATCATTTGAAGAAATCATCACTTCAAAAGGTATTAAAAGTGAATTGTTTATAAACGATTTAAAAAAGAATGTCGTTGGAAAAGAATTTACAAATCCGTTTTCTTTTTCATCAAAAATCACATCAGCATTAGAAACCGCAAATGCAACTCATAGAAAAAACAGGGAATGGAGCAAAGTTATTTACAGTAAACCACACAGTTTTGCATACGACATTGCTAAAAGTGTAAGTACAAGCCTTGTAAAAGAAAACAAGTGGCTATTCTGGTGGCTAACTTTTGGTTTAGGTATTATTGGCGCATTACTATTTATAATCCCAAACGTGGTTACTTTGGGTGCGCCAGGAATAAAAAACAATGGCATTTGGCTTAAACCTGCAACCAACAGAGGTTGGATAGGTTGGTCAGTTTTTATCTTTTTAATAGGCTTTTATTTACTATTATATTTCAGACCAGATTTTATTGTAAACTGGACTTATATAGTCGACCCAATTAGTGAAAATTTAAGCGGAAACTCAGCAAGTCAATGGTTTGTATACGGCTTTCTATATTGTACGGTAATGGTTGTAATGGCAGTAAGAATGTATATTAAATACCGCCATAATAAATATCAAATATTACGAACCACATCGGTTTTATTCTTTCAAATAGTATTCGCTTTTCTAATACCAGAAATATTAGTCCGTTTTGAAAAACCTTGGTACGATTTTAAAAATGCATTCCCGTTAGATTACGATTTCTTTTATAGTTGGAATTTAAAACAACTTATTGAAAGTGGCGGATTTGGATTATTCATTCTAATCTGGGGCATTGTATTAACCTTAGTTATTGTTCCTGTAATGGTCTATTTCTTCGGAAAACGTTGGTATTGTTCTTGGATTTGCGGTTGCGGTGGTTTAGCCGAAACTTTAGGCGACCCATACAGACATTTATCAAATAAATCTTTAAAATCATGGAAATTAGAACGTTGGTTAGTACATAGTGTTTTAATATTTGCTTTGATTATGACTGGCTTTACATTGTACTCCTATTTTTCTGGAGCTAAAGCTGTTCTAGGCCTAAAAACAAGTACCATTCAAGATATTTACGGGTTTTTAATCGGCTCTATTTTTGCAGGTGTCATTGGCACAGGATTCTACCCTATTTTTGGCAATAGAGTTTGGTGTCGTTTCGGTTGCCCATTAGCAGCCTATTTAGGAATCGTGCAACGTTATAAATCCAGATTTAGAATTACTACTAATGGCGGACAGTGCATTTCCTGCGGGAACTGTTCCACCTATTGCGAACAAGGTATTGATGTTCGCGCCTATGCACAAAAAGGAGAAAACATAGTAAGAGCAAGTTGTGTAGGTTGCGGTATTTGTAGTGCCGTTTGCCCAAGAGGCGTTTTAAAATTAGAAAACGGACCAGAAAACGGACGTATCAATCCAACCGAAATTTTATTAGGAAATGATGTTGATTTAATGGATTTAGTAAATCAGAAATAATCTAACAAACAATCGTATTTTTGCACTTTCAAAGCTAATATTTAATGCCTAATATAAAAGTTATTATTCCTGCTTTTAACGAAGAAGAATCTATTATTAAGGTTATTGCAGACATTCCAAAAATTGTTGATGAAATTATAGTAGTAAATAATAATTCATCAGATAATACGGCTATAAATGCTAAAAATGCTGGTGCAACAGTTTTAACCGAAACACAAAAAGGTTATGGATATGCCTGTTTAAAAGGCATGCAACATATTGAAAAACAAAAAACAAAAACAAATATCGTCGTGTTTTTAGATGGCGATTATAGTGATTATCCAGAGGAATTAACCAAAATCATAGCACCAATTATTAAAGACAATATCGATTTTGTAATTGGAGCGCGTGTAAAACGACTACGAGAACAAGGTTCTATGACAGTTCCACAAATTTTTGGTAATTGGTTTGCAACAACTTTAATGACTTTATTTTTTAGAGCAAAATTCACCGATTTAGGACCTTTTCGAGCTATAAAATATGACAAGCTTATAGCTTTAAAAATGGAAGACAAAACCTATGGTTGGACGGTAGAGATGCAATTAAAAGCATTAAAACAAAAACTAGTATACACAGAAATACCTGTTAATTATAGAAACAGAATTGGTATTTCAAAAGTGTCTGGCACGTTAAAAGGTGCTATATTTGCGGGTTTTAAAATATTAAGTTGGATTTTTAAATACAGTTTTAAAAAATGATTTTAGAAACTATAACTATTGTAGTTTATACCATTGCACTATTGCTAATTTTCTTGTATGCCATAGCGCAACTTAACTTGCTATTTAATTATTTATCATCAAAAAAAAAGAAAAACAACTGCGAAACATTCAACTTTTCAAATCCAGAAGAAATTCCATTTGTAACCATACAACTTCCCGTTTATAACGAAATGTATGTTATGGAACGTTTGTTAGATAACATTGCCAAAATAGATTACCCAAAAAACAAACTAGAAATACAAGTTTTAGACGATTCCACAGACGAAACGGTAGAAACAACACGCATTCACATTGCTGCACTTCAAGCCAAAGGTTTAGATATTCAACATATAACTAGAACCAATCGCGCTGGTTTTAAAGCAGGCGCATTAAAAGAAGGTCTAGAAATTGCTAAAGGCGAATTTATAGCCATTTTCGATTCCGATTTTCTTCCAAAAACAGACTGGTTAAAACGCACCGTTCCGTATTTTAAAGATGAAGCTATTGGCGTAGTACAAACCCGTTGGGGGCATATAAACCGAAACTATTCCTTACTAACCAAAATACAAGCCTTTGCCCTCGATGCACATTTCACACTAGAACAGGTAGGCAGAAACAGTAAAGGACACTTTATAAACTTTAATGGAACCGCTGGATTATGGCGAAAAACCTGCATTATAGATGCGGGAAATTGGGAAGGCGACACACTAACCGAAGATTTAGATTTAAGCTACCGCGCCCAATTAAAAAACTGGAAATTCAAATATCTGGAAGATGTAGAAACACCTGCCGAATTACCAATCGTAATAAGTGCAGCACGCTCACAGCAATTCAGATGGAACAAAGGAGGCGCAGAAAATTTTAAAAAAATGATGTGGCGCATATTAAAAAATAAAAACATTACAGCCAAAACAAAAGCACATGGGTTACTACATTTATTAAATAGCACCATGTTTTTAAACGTTTTAATCGTAGCCATTTTAAGTATCCCTATGCTGTACATAAAAAACGAATACGCACATTTAAAACCCTATTTTTATGTCATGAGTTTCTTTATAATAAGCACCATTATATTTTTTATATGCTATTGGTTTATGTACAAAAGCATATATGGTGGCGGCATAAAAAAGTTCATAAGTTATATCGGTATGTTTTTTGTGTTTTTCTCAATAGCCATGGGTTTTTCGCTACACAATTCTGTAGCCGTTTTAGAAGGTCATTTAGGTAAAAAAAGCGACTTTGTACGCACACCAAAATTTAATATCAGTGCCATAAAAGGCAATTGGAAAACCAACAAATACATAAAAAAAACAGTATCTGTATACGTCATTTTCGAAGGGCTACTCATGCTCTATTTCGCCTTCGGTATGTATAGCGCATTTATAGTTGGCGACCAAGGTGGCGATTTCGGATTATTCCCCTTTCACCTTATGCTATTTTTAGGTTTTGGCTATGTGTTTTTCAAATCTTTAACCTCAAAAATTTAATTATTTATTTGGGCGTTTCCCTTTGGATTGCCGCTTTCTGCTAAATCTTTATTGGGCTCAACTATCCAACTATTTCAATATCTCCTCGCCCAAGAATCCAATGCACATGCGTATGAGTTAAACCTACAACCCCAATTTTAAGTGACTCTTTTTGCGCATATACGTTACAGGTTAATACTATAATTCTACTAAGCGTTAATTTATATTTTTAACTTCATGATATTGAATTGTCTTTTGTTTTTTATATTAAGTAAGCAAACTTCACCTTAAACCGACCAACAAATAATATTATATTTGATATATGCTTTTAAACTCAGTCTTTTTAAAACTTAATAAAATACTCTTTTCACTAACAATATCTTGTGTTCTATTCTACTTTTCATTTGCTTATAGTTTAGTTCGTACAGATTACATAAAGCTTGTTATGCTATATGTAGCACTGTTTTTTTTGTTTTATAAATTAGTGCAAATTTGCAAAAACAATATTTCATTTTTAACCTGGTTAGCTTTTGGTTTTAGAACTATTTTCATACTTGCTATTCCAAATTTATCACAAGATTTTTATCGTTTTATTTGGGATGGAAAAGTACTACTTTATGGCTTAAACCCATATTTACTTACGCCTGAACAATACATTTCTGCTAGTGAGTTTCCTAGTGAGCAAATGCAAGAATTATATAATGGCATGGGTAAATTAAATGCAAGTCATTTTACTAATTACCCACCAATAAATCAGCTTTGCTTTGTGATTGCAAATTTATTTTCTGGTAGTTCTATTTTAGGCTCTGTAATTGTGATGCGAATATTAATTATTGCTGCTGATTTTGGAACACTATTCTATGGAAAGAAGTTATTAGAAAAACTAAATATTCCCGTTTATAATATATTTTGGTATATACTAAATCCGTTTATAATTATTGAGCTAACTGGAAATCTTCATTTCGAAGGCGTAATGATTTTCTTTTTAGTTTGGAGTTTGTATTTACTGCATTCTGGAAAATGGAAATTTGGTGCTATTATTTTAGCCTTATCGGTTTCAGTAAAATTAATTCCTTTACTGTTTTTACCGCTTCTATTTCAAAAATTAGGTTGGAAAAAAAGCATAGGTTTTTATCTAATTACTGGACTTACAACATTCTTGCTTTTTGCTCCTTTTTACTCGTCAGAATTCATTCAAAATTACACCAACACTGTAGCTTTATGGTTTAACAATTTCCAGTTTAATGCAAGTTTATATTACATAGCCAAAGCCATTGGATATTCTTATGGAGGTTACCACGATGTTGTTAAGATTGGAAAAACAATACCATATATTGTGTTTGTATTTATTTTAATCATAAGTTTTTTCAGAAAAAATAAAACCACAATACAACTTATTACTGCTATGTTATTAGCCTTATCCTTTTACTATTTTACAGCAACAACAGTGCATCCTTGGTATGTAGCAACGCTTTTAATATTGTCGATTTTCACTAAGTACAAATTCCCGTTAGTATGGAGTTTCGTTATTATATTAAGCTACTTAGCGTATATAAATATTGGTTCGTCCGAAAAATCTGAAAACCTTTGGATAATTGGTTTAGAATATATTATTGTTTACAGTGTATTTATTTGGGAAGTGTTTTTAAAAAAGGACACAAACTTAAAGCATCTTTAGTGTATTAAGCTCTAGTTCTGTTAAATGTTTCCAACTACCACGAGGAATATCTTTTTTTGTAAGATGACCAATAGCAACACAATCTAAATTAACAATCTCATATTTTAAATAACTGAAAATAGTACGAATTATAGTGTTACCAGTATTTTTAATTTTTAGTCCAATTTCTTTTTTTGAAGCACCATCAATATAACTAATCTCTTCAACAACAATTAGTCTTCCATCAACTTTAAAACCTTCTTGAATTTTTTTTAAATCTTCAAGTTTTATGTTTTTATCTAATTCAATATGAAATAAACGCGGCACACCATTTTTAGAGTTTGTAAATTTACTTGCAATTACGTCATCATTTGTAAACAACAACAATCCTTTAGAGTTTCTCCCTAAACGACCTATTGGTTTTATTCTAGAAGATGTAGCATTTGCAACCAAATCCATAACAGTTCTACCCTTACCTTCACTTGTAGTTGTTGCAAATCCTTTCGGTTTATTAAGCAAAACGTAAGCTTTTTTCTCTGGGTTTATACGTGCTCCATCATACCTAACTTCGTCCGAAATTTTCACTTTATAACCCATTTCGGTAATTACTTTACCGTTAACAGTTACCAAACCAATAGCTATATGTGCATCGGCTTCACGACGCGAACACATTCCAGAATTTGCTATATATTTATTTAAACGAATCTCGTCTGGATTCGATTTTTTAACTGTATTAGTTTTCTTTACAGGTGTATTTCCTTTTACAAAACTTTTTTTGTGATTACTTTTATTATCACGATTAAAAGCTTTCCCTCTACTTTTACTTTCCCGTTGTTTACTCATTACTTATTTTTTGCAAAGATATACTTAAAATTACGATTGACGTTTTAAGAATTTAGATTTTTAACTTGTAATCTATAAATGGTTTAAAAACAAATCAACATCAATTAATAAAATACTAAAAACACCTGCAAGAATAATGAATTTTAAAATATTATGAAGTACTAAATAATGTGTTTTAGTTTTCGATTTCCAAAGTATTAACAGAAAAATAGCTAGTAGTAAAGTGGATACATAAAAAAACATATACATATATCCTATATGAAAATGGTATAACAAAAAATACGTTGGAATTAAAGCTAACACACCAAATATGGTTAACATGGTTTTTGATGCTTTTTCTCCATAAACAATAGGAATTGTTCTGTAATTATGAGTTAAATCGCCCTTTATATTTTCCAAATCTTTAGTTAATTCTCGCATTGCAATAATTAAAAACAAAAACATGGCGTGTGCAAAAATGACAGTTTCGAAATTTTTATAATAAATAAATACTGCAAAAAACGGAGTAATGGTTAATATTGCTGATGTTACATTACCAATAATTGGTATTTTTTTTAGCTTATGTGAATAAAACCAAATACCAAAAATATAAAGTGAAAAGAAAATTACGGTTTTAAATGACACATAACTTGCCATAATAACTGCAATAAAATTTAATACAAAGTAAAATAACAACTTCGTATTTTGACTCACTAATCTATCCAATTTAGATTTTTGCGGTCTGTTGATTAAGTCTTTTTCAGAATCGTAAAAATTATTAATGATATAACCTCCTGCAATGGTAGCAGCAGAAGCTAAAACTAACATTAACAAATTCACATCAAAAACAACTTGTTTTAAAGGTTTGTTATGCGCTAAGATATATATGGAAGTTAGGTATTGCGCAATAATAATAATGAGAATATTATAACCTCGAACAACAGAAAACAAGCTAAAGAATTTTAGCAATACATGTTTTTGTTTTCTAGAAAGCATGATGTGAGTTTTAGAAGTTATAAACGACTTCTAATTTATAATCTGAAAGTGATTTTTGTGCAATATCAATATCTTCAGTAAACCCTAAAATATAACCGCCGCCACCTGAACCACAAAGCTTTAAATAATATTCATTAGTTTCAATTCCTTTCTTCCAGAGTTCATGAAACTGTTGTGGTATCATTGGTTTAAAATGGTTTAACACCACTTTAGACAATTGTTTTGTATTACTGAATAATGATTTTATATCTCCTTTTAAAAAATCATCGACACAAGCATCTGTATGTTTTATAAACTGATTTTTCAGCATACTTCTAAACCCTTCCTGCTTCATGTTTTCCATGAAAATATGAACCATCGGAGCAGTTTTGCCTGTAATACCAGAATCTAATAAAAAGACAGCGCCTTTACCAGAACTCTGTTGAGCTGGAATTCCTGTAGCTTCAATATTATCTTTTGAATTAATAAGAATTGGAAGACTTAAATAACTATTTAAAGGATCTAAACCTGAAGATTTTCCGTGGAAAAAAGATTCCATTTCAGAAAAAACAGATTTCAATTTTAATAATTTTTCTCGTGTTAAATTTTCAAGAACCGTAATTTTATTTTGTGCATATTTATCGTAAATCGCAGCAACTAAAGCACCGCTGCTACCAACACCATAACCTTGAGGTATTGACGAATCGAAATACATTCCTGTATTTACATCGTTCTGAAGGTTTTCTATATCAAAAACAACCAAATCATTATCTATATCTTGAAGATAAGTAACAAAACGTTTTAAGCTCTCATTAGATTTTATAGCTTCTTCTGATGGATTTTCATCCATCTTTAAAGCTCCATTATAAAAATTATAAGGAATAGAAAGTCCTTTAGAATCTTTTATGATTCCATACTCTCCAAAGAGTAATATTTTTGAGTAAAAAAGTGGACCCTTCATTTTTGTTTTTTGATTGGTAATTATAAAGTTACAATTGTTTCGCTCCAAAACCAATTCTGTCGCAAATATAATGCCCATTTTGACAATATACAACTAACTCATTATGAATGAACTCAAAAATCGGTTCAACTTCATTTTCAGGATATAATATATGTACATTTGCTCCTGCATCAAGCGTAAAACAGATATTCAAATTAGTTTTCTTTCTAAAACTCCAAATTTTATTAATTATTTCGAGCGTATTTGGTTTCATTAAAATGAAATATGGCAAACTAGTCATCATCATGGCATGAAGCGTTAAGGCTTCACTTTCAACTATTTCAATAAATGATTTTATATCACCTTCTTTAAATACGTTTATTAACTTAGAAAGGTTGTTGTGTGCTTGTTTAAAACGTTCTTGTGCAAATGGATGATTGTGCATTAAATTGTGTCCAACCGTACTGCTTACTTGCTTTTTACCTTTATCAACTAACAAAATAGTATCATGATAATTTTTAAAATTTTGATGAACTTCAAAAAGATATTTTACACCAAATAAATCTGAACTATTTTCAATATTGCTGTGTTTTCCCCAAACCATTAAATTGCCTTCAATACTTCTGCATGCACTTCCAGAACCTAATCGTGCTAAAAATGATGCTTTTTGATTGAAGTAGTCTTGAGGTTCTTCGCTATCGCTCTGAATAACAGAAAGTTCTTTTTCAATACTCATTAAACACAAAGCTAAAACACTCATTCCTGAAGCAGACGATGCAATTCCTGAACTATGCGGAAATGTATTTGAAGTTTCAATTTTAAAATGATAATCTCTTAAAAAAGGCAAATACATTTCAATGCGTTTAAAAAATATTTCGATTTTTGATTTAAAGTCATCTTGTTTATTTCCATCTAAAAACACTTCAAAAGAGAAATCAACATTAGATTTCTTTTTAGAAAAACTTAGTGTAGTTGTAGTTTTACAAGCATCAAGTGTAAAACTAATAGAAGGATTTTCTGGAATTTGATGTTCCTTTTTTCCCCAATATTTAACCAATGCGATGTTACTTGGCGACGACCAAGTGAAACTGCCATTTGCTAATGTTTTTGAATACGACTTTGGAATAAAATCTTGTTCTGTCATTTATTTATAAATCTGTTGACAAAGATAACAACTTTACCATTGTATTATAATTTCTTGATGTGGCACTTGTTTTAAGTTTTCGTTCAAAAAAACTCATATTAAACTTAGCACGACCATAACCTTTTTCAGAGTAAAAATAAATGCAATCGTTAATAATTTCATATTCTTCTTCTTCATATATTTTTTCTGAAACCTCTTTTACCAACTCCACTTCTGGTATATCATGCAACATTGTAAAATAACTTGCTTTCTTTTTTTCTTCTGAAAATGGAGAATCATCAAAAATACGTTGTAAATCTTCACGAGTTCTTACTAAAATAAATACATCGAATCCAAATTTTGACTGAATTGCTTCATGAATTATTTGTTCTAACTTTTGAATACTTTTTTCAAAAGATTGAAACACAACATTACCACTTTGAATATAGGTTTTTACATTTTCTAATCCAGATTTTGTGAGCAATTCACGTAAATCTGCCATTGGTACTTTTTTATGACCGCCAACATTTATACCTCGAAGTAATGCAATATATGGTTTCATTATTTTGAAATATTTTGTGCTACAATATAAGCTCCTGTCCACGCATTTTGAAAATTAAAACCTCCAGTAATGGCATCAATATTAAGCACTTCTCCTGCAAAATAAAGATTTTCATGCAATTTACTTTCAAAAGTTTTAAAATTGATTTCTTTTAAATTAACTCCGCCAGCAGTAACGAATTCTTCTTTAAATGTGCTTTTCCCATCTACATTAAAAACAGCTCTTGTAAGTTGATTCGCTAATGCTTCTAACTGATTTTTATTTACATCAGACCAAGTTGTGCTTTCGGTAATATTTGACGCAAAAACCAGTTGATGCCATAAGCGTTTTGGTAAATCAAAATGAGAAAATTTAAAGATAGTTTTCTTGGTTAACTCTTTTTTAAAATCTTTTAAAGCATCTAAACAATCTTCAAAAGACATTCTAATAAAATTAACCTCTATGTCAAATTTATAATCGCGGTTTGCTAATTCAATTGCACCAAAAGCAGACAATTTCAAAATTGATGGTGCACTCATTCCAACATGTGTGATAAGCAAAGGTCCTTCAGATTCTAAATTAGTACCAACAACTTTAATTTCAACATTTTGAGCTACTACTCCTGGGATTGTTTTTATACGTTTATCTTTAATATTAAAGGTAAATAATGAAGGAACTGGTTGTGAAATCGAATATCCTAAATCTTCTAAAAGATTCCAAATTTTGGTATTGCTCCCAGTTGCTATTACTACTTTTTCAGCAGAAAAATTATCTTCAGATGTTTTAATATTCCAATAGCTTTCATTGTTTTGAATTGATTTTACTGAATGATTATACAAAATCTCAACATTATGCTTTTGGGCTTCGCTTAAAAAACAGTCTATAATAGTTTGTGATTTATTTGAAGTTGGAAACATTCTGCCATCTTCTTCAATTTTCAATTCTACACCTCGTTTTTCAAACCATTCAATTGTATCGCCTGTCATAAATGTATGAAAAGGACCGAGTAATTCTTTTTCACCTCTAGGATAATTTCGAACCAACTCTTGAGGAATAAATTCAGCATGTGTGATATTACAACGTCCACCACCAGAAACCTTCACTTTTTGAAGTCCTTCTTTCCCACGTTCAAAAATGGCAACTTTTAAATTTGGATTTAGTTCTGCAATATTAATGGCAGCAAAAAATCCTGCTGCTCCACCACCAATTACAATAACATCTTTTTTAATCATAGTCTATCAGGAAAATCTGAAATAATGCCATCAACACCATAATCTTTCATACGTTCTATAGGTTTCAAGTTGTTTACTGTATATGTAAATACTTTATAATTTTCCTTTAAACTCTCGACAATCTCTTGGGTTAACATAGTGAAATCAGGATGTATAGAAACTGCATGAATTGTTTTAGCGAAATTAACAGCATTATCTAAATTTGTATCTAAAATAACCCCTAGAGGTATTTTACTGTTCGTTTTAAAAACAGTTTCTAATAAATTTTTTTGAAAACTAGAAACTATAATATTGTTATAGTCCCAACCCTTTTTTTCAACAAAAAACTCAATTAACCTGCTAGCTTCTTTCGCTGTATCTTGCCCTTTTAACTCTATATTCAACAAACACTTGTTATTTACAAAAGCTAAAACCTCTGATAACGTTGGTATTTTATGATGCCCTTTAACGTCAATTCGTTTCAATTCGATAAGTGTGTGTTTTGAGACCTCTCCACTACCATTTGTCATTCTATCTAGTGTGAAATCATGAAAAACAACTAACTGCCCTGAAGCACATCGATGAACATCGATTTTAATACCATCAACACCTAAATCTAAAGCTTTTTTAATAGATTCTAAAGTGTTTTCGGCTAAATGTCCTTTAGCTCCTCGGTTACCAATTTTTAAATAATTCTTATTCATTAATACTAGTTTTTATGAAAAAATTCACCTTCAGAAGCGTCTATTCTTTGGTATGTATTTGATGCTTGCTTTATTATTTCAAAACCTTGTTGATGATTTACAATTTTAGCAAACATATATGCTTTTTTTAATTCTGAAACTGAAATTTGACTTTCATTTTAGAAAACACATCAATTCTTTTTGATTTCCAATCGTTGTTTTACCACATCCGCTAACGCCCATAACAATTACAACTGTATTACTCATGTTTTCATCAATCATCTTAAAGATTCTATAAATATCTTTTTAAAAACCCAAAGTTAAGAATAAACTACTTTTATAAAGTATAATTTTCTCTACAAATTAGAATATCATTTACAATACGTTTTCTATTTTTGAGTTTTAAACTACAGAATGAATAAATTTATTTTCAGTATTGTGTTGTTAATGTTCGGTTGTGACACAGGAAACTTAAAAATTATTGCAGATTTGTTAAGTATTTCAAAATAGTCTTTTTGCTATTGTTGATAGATTTTTCAATCTTGATTTTAATACCCTTTTTATTTCTTTAGTTGTTTCATTCTTGAACTTCCTTAGGGAATTCCTTAAAAGCTTCGTCTATAACTTTATCAGTAAGTTACCTACAAGCGAAAAAAAGCCAACCGCACAAAACAAAGAGTGCCGAAAAAGGCACACATTGTTTTTTATCCACCACATCCACTCGTTACAATTAAACGACTTTTCTCATTAGAATTTAATGATTTATTATTAAGTTTACATCATAATTAAATCTGTTCTAAAATGAACCGAATAAAAAAAATCCTGAAAGACAAAGGTATCAGTCAAACTTGGCTTGCTAAGGAAATGGAGAAGAGTTATCCTGCTATAAATGATTACGCAAGAAACAAAAGACAACCAAGCATTGAAGACCTTTACAAGATTGCCGAAATATTGAACGTAGATATTTCGGAACTATTAATATCAAACAAGAAAAAATGAAACTAACCGATATATTAAGAGACAGTAACTATAAACTAACTCAATTTACGCTTGAACAAATTGAAACGTTAGAAAATAATATCTTTCTAAAAGAAGTTAGAGGAAAAGAAGTGCCTTTTATTAACTGTTTGGTTAGAAGAAAGGATATTCAATTAAAACCTGAAGAAGCCATTAGACAATTGTATTTAATGGTTTTGAATGAAGAATATGGATACCCATTTGAAAGAATGGAAATTGAATATGCAGTAAGTTTCGGACGTGAAAAAAAACGTGCTGATATTGTGATTTTCGACAAAAAAGATACTCGTTCTATCTACATAATGGTAGAACTTAAAAAGCCAAAACTAAAAGATGGAAAAGAACAATTAAAATCTTATTGCAATGCAACTGGCGCACCAATTGGTGTTTGGAGCAATGGAGATTCAATCTCATATTACCACAGAAAAGACCCAAATTACTTTGAAGATTTATCGACAATTCCAAAAGCAATTGAAAAACTATCTGATATTTTAACAGAGCGTTGGACAATAGATGATTTAGTAAAAAAAGACAAATTAGTTACCGAAAAAAAATCGTTAAAAGATTTGATTTTGGAAATGGAAGATGAAGTTTTAGCAAACGCAGGTGTAGATGTTTTTGAAGAATTGTTTAAACTTATTTTCACCAAACTATATGATGAAATGGAAAGCGGTAGAAATAAAACCCGCCATTTACGTTTCAGAAATTACGGAGATACCGAAACAGAACTAAAAGAAAAGATACAAGACGTTTTTGATAACGCAAAAAGCAAATGGGAAGGCGTTTTCACAGAAGACAGTAAATTAATGTTGACACCTTCTCACTTATCTGTTTGTGTTTCTTCATTACAAGATGTTAAATTATTTAATTCAAATCTTGATGTAGTAGATGAAGCTTTTGAATACTTGATTGGTAAAAGTAGTAAAGGAGAAAAAGGACAATATTTTACACCAAGATATGTAATTGATATGTGTGTAAAAATGATGAA
>Ga0256845_1000799_pt1 | contig 27408 bp, 26 predicted proteins | sample RiftiametaG_FD_189101 | JGI IMG/M metagenome (GOLD analysis project Ga0256845, IMG submission 189101) | Tube worm associated microbial communities from hydrothermal vent at the East Pacific Rise, Pacific Ocean - Riftia | ecosystem: Host-associated > Annelida > Integument > Unclassified ... | reverse complement strand
GTTTTAGTTCTAGTGTGGTTTTATGGTTTACATGTAAAGGTGTTAAGTTTGCTAAAGTGTTTGTTAGGATTAGTGATGTGGTTAGTAGGGTTATCAATAATCTTTTTAGCAAGGGTTTCCTTTACATGTAGAGGTGTTTAGAACTTAAGTATTACTATAAAATTTTAAACTTTTTTAATTCATTTAGCCAGTCTTCCATAAATTCATTTGCTCTTTCTCCAAATAAATAGTTTAAGAAAAAATCATTCATATCTTTTGCAACTTTTTCCATTCCTCCTCCATCTGTATCTAATTGAATAATTGAGCCATCTTCTAATTCAAAATACATGAAACCAGACACATCATTTGCAAAATAAATAACCTTATTATTCATCTCTTCAAAAAGATTTTTCCATTCTAAAAACTCTTTTGCTAACTCTTCCATAAATTCACTTTCAACAGGATGTACACCTAGAACTCTCATAAAGTCCAAGTTTGCACCGTTCCATCTTTTTAAAAAAGCTTTATGTTGTTTTGATAAAGGACGAGGTAGTAATTTTTCTTCATTTTCTATCATTGTATTTGTGGCACCATTGTTTGGTATATCTGATAAATTTTTTGATAAAATACCTGAATTAATAATTTTTTCAATTCTTTCTATAAATTTATTTTCTTGCATTATTCTACTCCTATCTCTTTTAATATATTGTCCAACTGTTTTCCATAGCTACGATTAACTGATCGATCCAATGAGTTTACATTTGCTCTTGTATTTGAACCATTTAGCTGCAAATCAATTTTATGGTCAATATCCGAATTTTCTAGTTTTTTAAGGGCATTATTTTTTGTTTTTGTTTATTGGTTATAGCATGTTTCGAGTTGGGTTTAACTTTAGCATCTTTATTTTGTATGTTTTTAACTTTATTATAAAGTGCTTTACTATAATACCCCTTAGCAACACTCTTAGAAACCTTCAGTTTTTTCATTATAGCAATTACTGCTGTCTCTTTGCTTATGCCATGTTTACTTAACTCATATATAGCACTTAATGTTACTGTTGGTGGTGTAAGTTCTGATAAGCCTGTTGGTCCTGTTTTTACTTCATCATCACTATCTGGTTTGCGTTTAGGGTTATGTTTTTTACTACACAAGAGCATCAAAATAAGTGGAATGTATCTAGTAATAGAAACTGGCCTGAAATTTATCCCCAACTTAGTATATTTTTCAGTGAAATTCTGTTAAAATATACTAAGTAATTTAGGAATAAAAGGTGGGTTTACACAGTTTAATTTACAGTCTCTTAGGTATTATACCACTTTAATATGTGGATTTCTAAAACTCAAAAGTTTCTTCAAATATGATGGTATTATTTAACTTAACTTTACACTTTCGTGCTATTTCTACAGGGATTACTTTACCAAGCATAGGACTAAGGCTAGTATAGTAAACTTTATCACATGCAGTGTCTTTTTCAAAAGCTAATGCATATCCGTTGCTATTTGATTCAATTTTACATTCTTCGATTAATTTTTTAGGTAAACTTGTTATTAGAACATATGGTATATCTTCAAAATTTTGAATTTGAATTAGTGAATTACACTCTCCTTTGATATGTCCATTTTTTGTAGTCTTTTCAAAGTTTACACGTGTATAGTCTGTTCCATTAAATACTAATTCTTTATTAACACTTACAAAATATTTAGACGGTTTGAAAGATATCTTTTTTATACAGAAGTCAGTATATACTTCTAAATTACCAACTTTTGCTAAATTGTTTTTACAGCCAGGTTTTGCACTTGCAAAGTTTGATGGATTATTTATTGCGCATCCTGAAAAAAATAATACTACTAGTGAAAATAGAGTGAAAGTTGTGTTTTTTTTCATTTTATATACCTTTTATTTTTCTAAATAAAATTATACTTATTATATATTAAAAAAAACTTAGAAATAATAAAATTATATTATTTTTTCAATTAATTAGCTTATAGAACTTAAATTATATATGTAAACCTTTAATACTGATCCGGACACACTAATTCATACTATTTATAATACAATTATAAATAAAATTCCAATTTAGTCCTTAATTAATATTAAGGTAAAAATCAAATTAATTTATTATAACACTACTGAAAAATCCTAAAAGGTGTTTCTATAGTTCTTTTTATAAATCCGAAAGGAGATAGTGCAGTATCCTGAATGATATTAGTTTTTATTTTAGGTTCTGATAATGTACCTTCTATTTTAACATCGGTATATAGTCTTCCATCTTTTCCTAAAAATATATAGTTAAAGACTGGAATATTGCTAACAATAGAGCTTAAGTTTTTAAAAATACTTATTTGTAAATCTATATTTACTTCATCTGTTTCTAGGTTTATAGTTCCAGTTCCTCTGATATCTGCACTATTGCCATTTACATTTAACTCATCTATTGTAATTATATCCCCATCTCTTTTGAAGCCTAAAAGTGCATATGTTATTTTGTATCCATCTTCGTTAAATCCGGGGCTTTTAAAACTAATAAGTGATGGGATAGTATGCATAAATGCCATAAGATTGTTATAAAAAGTCATACCTTTTATAGTTGTGTTTTTAGCTGTAATTGTTGCATCAAAGTGCTTGGTATCTACACCATCAACATGAAGTTCAAATGAACCATTTTCAAAAACATCTTTTCCAAATATGCTATTTACAAACATATCAGTTAGATTTTTACTTGAAAGGTAGAGTGTTTTATCTGTCTGTTCCATAAATATGGTTTGTGCAAATAGTTCACTGTTAAAAGTTGTGTTTTTCCCATCAAGTTTGTAAACAAAATGATTAATTGGAATTTTTACTGTGGAGTTCGTATCTATGATATTTGAGTTTATTCCAACAATAGTTACTTTTCCTACATCAACAGGGTCACCATATTTTGAAGAATCAAATGTGACATCTATATCTTTTATGATTAGTTTTAGACCTTCTTCCTTTTTTGTTATTTTGATTTTTTTATCTGAAGAAATAAGTTCTAACGTATTTCCATCGGTCGTTACATTTAGATCCATCTTTGTAAGTTGTTTTCCATTTTGGCTTAGCGGAAGATTCATCTCTTCTAGTTTTGCTTTTACGTTGTAGCTTTTAAAGTTTTTAGTTTCTATATTTAATTGACCATCTTTTATGTCTATATCTTTCATAAGTTTTGAATATGGATAAATCAAGTTGAGTTTTTCAACGTTTATTTTATTGTTAGCTGTAAGAAATTCAAGATTAGTTTTAAAACTATCAATGTATATGAAAGTTCCATTTTCTTTTATCTGCATAGTAGCTTTAGAGTTAACATGTTCTACATGTAGAAGGTCGAGTTGATCAAACTTTACATGTAAAGAGTTTATTTTGTTATCACTTTTGTAAATTCCATTTGTAAGATTCAAATCTCCTGATGTATATATATTGAAAACTGTATCATATTTTAGATTCACATCTTGAAGATAGACCATGCCATTGTCTAGTTCTATATAGCCACTTTTTGAGTATATTGGTAATCCTGAGAGTGTTATATTTGCGTCATTTATTTTAAAATTTCCACTGTAACTTTTAACGCCAAAAGGAAGAAATTTTATGTCTATTTTGACATTGGCTTCGGTTGTTCCAGCAGTTTGTGTAATCGGTACTTTTATGTCAAAAGCATGAAGAACTGCATGGATTGAATCATCTAAGATAGTATTAGCATGAATGTCTACTACTATGCCAGCTCCAACACTCATGAGGTGATAGATGTGTACTTTTGTATTGGTGACATCTTTTCCTTGGTATTCTGCTTTTTTTACATCAAAGATGAGTTGGTCATTTTTAAGTATAACATCGAGTTCATTTACGAGTGCTGATGGTGCATTTTTATCAAACTTTATAACTGCATTTTTACCTGTTGCTCTTGCTTTCATAAGGTTTGGATAAAAGTCAAATGTATCTAAATTAAACTTACCTTCCAAGTTGTGAAGCTGATACTCATCTGCTACTATCTTTTTATATACCCACGCAGATATAAGGGGTTCCATATCTGTTTTCTTTGATAAAAAGTCCATAAATGGTTTTAGAGTAGCAAATTTTTGAGTATTTAATCTGTAGTATAAATCATCTTTATCTACTCTAAGTTCAACACCTCCACTTATGTTAAAGGTTGTGAAGTTCCCTCTAAATTCAAATAGTCTCTCTTTTAATTTTGCTTCAAGATTGCCATTGAGTTTTATATGAAAGTCTTTTAGAATCATTTGCTGTATAACTATTTCTATTGAGTTTTTCCATCCTCGTACTTTAGCGTTTATTGTAAGAAAGTCACTATCAGCATAAAAAACTTCATCTTTATACAGAAAGTGTATAATTTTGTTGTCATAAATGAGGTTTTGAATTGAGATAGATTCAAAAAGAGAGTAGAGATATGGAAGGTTATATATTAATTGATAAACTTCTTCTATAGAGCTATTGTTTTTACTTTGGGCATCTATGTCAATAGTATCGATAGTTACAATTAGTTTTTTATCTAATTTTATGTACAATTGTGAAATTTTAACTTTTGGAAGTTCAATGCTTTTTATTCTAATTCCATTTGTTAAAAAAACAAACAAGAGAGTGATAAAAAGAAAAATGACTAAAAAAAATCTCCAGATGTTTTTCATAGTATGTGATGTTGCGTTTATTATCATTTATTCTCTTCTTTTTCACTTATCAAAACCAATGAATACAACAAAAGTTACTTACATCCCACAAGGTTCAATTGGTCAGATTATAACATATTTAGAGCAAAAAGAGTTTTATTTGTCACCGAGTGTAGATAAATATATGCTTTTTTTTATAGGACAGCCACAATCTGGTTGGATTAATATTGGTGAAAGAAAACTGAGCCGTGGAGATTTTTTGTATAAACTTGCAAATTCAAAAGCAGCTATCAACGATATAACGTTGATTCCTGGAGAGACAATAGATGTCTTTTTATACCAAATATCACAAGAGTATAATCTCTCATATAAAAAACTTATGAAATATTATCTAAAGTATAGCCCTCTCAAAGATGGGCTTATAGTTCCAGAAACCTATCATATTCCTATGGGCATAGAAGAAAGGCATCTTGTGCTTTACTTGATAAACTATGCTTGGAAAAATCATAAAAAAACATCTATAAAAATTTTTGGTAAATTTAATAAAAAAAGTTGGTATAAGTATCTAGTTATTGCCTCAATTATACAAAAAGAAGCTGCAAATAAAAAAGAGATGCCCTTAGTATCATCAGTAGTTTATAATCGCTTGAAAAAGGGTATGAAATTACAAATGGATGGAACACTAAATTATGGAAAATATTCTCATATAAAGGTTACTCCTCAAAGGATAAAAGAAGATAAGAGTAAGTATAATACCTATAAATATAGAGGTCTGCCACCATATCCTGTAAGTAGTGTTTCAAAAGAAGCTATTTTAGCAGCAATATTTCCTAAAAAAACTAGTTACCTATATTTTGTTAAATCGAAAAATAGAGGACATATTTTTTCTAAAACATATAAAGGTCATTTAAGAAATATAAATAAAAAATAAAAAATGATTAGCTTATAAATGGCTTTTATTTTAGGTAAAGTGCTTTTTTCACACATTATAGTTTATTTAAAAATAATATATTGATTTAAAAGGTATCTAAGAATTTAATCAATATAGTTATAATATTGTTAATAAATTTTAAGGAGAATAGATGGAGTCAGTATCGAAGATAGTATATACAAAGGTTGATGAGGCACCCGCACTTGCAACTTACTCTTTTTTACCTATGGTAAAGGCATTTACAAAAAGTAGTGGAATTGAGATGGTTGTTAAAGATATCTCACTAGCGGGTAGAGTAATCGCTAGCTTTCCAGAAAATTTAACAGATAAGCAGAAAATCAGTGATTATTTAACCGAACTTGGCAAACTAACACAAGACCCAACTGCAAACATAGTTAAACTACCAAATGTTTCTGCTTCTATACCTCAGCTCAAAGCTGTAATAACTGAACTTCAAGCAAAAGGTTACGCTGTACCATCGTATGAAGATGCAAGTGATAGATATGCTAAGATTCTTGGAAGCGCTGTTAACCCTGTTCTTAGAGAGGGTAACTCTGACAGACGTGCTCCAAGTGCAGTTAAAAACTATGCTAAAAACAATCCTCATCGTATGGGTGAATGGAAAAAAGACTCTAAAACAGATGTAACTCATATGAATAGCGATGATTTTTATGGAGCAGAACTTTCAACTACAATGAGTAGTGCAGATGATGTAAAAATTTCATTTTTTGATAAGAGTGGCAAAGAGACAGTTCTAAAAGCTTCAACACCATTAGAAGCAGGAGAGGTAATAGATGCAACTCGTATGAGAGTAAAAGCACTTCAAGAGTTTTATCAAAGCTCAATAGATGAAGCAAAAAAAAGAGATATTTTACTTTCACTTCACCTTAAAGCTACTATGATGAAAGTAAGTGACCCTATTATGTTCGGTTATGCTGTAAAAGTGTTTTTTAAAGACCTTATAGCAAAACATGGTGAATTTTTCAATAAGATAGGTGTAAATTTCAACAACGGCTTAGGTGATCTTTATACAAAATTAGAATCAGTAGATGCCACTAAAAAAGCAGAGATAGAGTCTGACATAGAAGCAGTATACGCAACTCAACCAAGAGTCGCTATGGTTAACTCTGACAAAGGCATAACAAATCTTCATGTTCCTTCAGATGTCATCATTGATGCTTCAATGCCTTCAATGATTAAAGGTGGCGGTAAGATGTGGAATAAGGACAATAAAGAGGAAGATACTCTTGCTATGATTCCAGATCGTTGTTATGCTACTACTTATCAAGCTATGATTGATGATTGTAAACAAAATGGTGCGTTAGACCCAACTACAATGGGAACAGTACCAAATGTAGGACTTATGGCTAAAAAAGCTGAAGAGTATGGTTCTCATGACAAGACTTTTCAAGCTAAAGATGAAGGTTTTATAAAAGTAATTGATAAAGCTGGTAACGATGTTTTTAGTTTTGATGTAGAAGAGGGCGATATTTTTAGAATGTGCCAAGCAAAAGATGCTCCAATACAAGATTGGGTAAAACTTGCAGTGAGTCGTGCAAGACTCTCAAATACTCCTGCAATTTTTTGGTTAGATAAAAACAGAGCTCATGATTCACAGATGATTAAAAAAGTAGAGACCTATTTAAAAGACCACGATACTAGTGGACTTGATATTTCTATTATGGATCCATTTAAAGCTACAAAACTTTCTGTAAAACGCATGAGAGAAGGAAAAGATACTATTTCTGTCACAGGAAATGTACTAAGAGATTACAATACCGACCTTTTCCCAATTTTAGAAGTGGGAACAAGTGCAAAGATGCTTTCAATTGTTCCACTTATGAAAGGCGGAGGGCTATTTGAAACAGGAGCTGGAGGAAGTGCACCTAAGCATGTCCAACAGTTTGTTGAAGAGGGTTATTTAAGATGGGATTCTTTAGGAGAGTTTATGGCTCTTTCAGCATCTTTTGAACATCTTGCAAATACTCAAAACAATTCTCATGCTGCTGTTTTGGCAAAAACATTAGACATAGCAACAGGTACATTTTTACTAAATGACAAATCACCAGCAAGAAAAATTGGACAGATAGATAACAGAGGCAGTCACTTCTACTTAGCTATGTACTGGGCAGATGAACTTGCAAAACAAAATGATGATGAATCATTAAAAGCGGAATTTATTAAAATTTCAAAACTGATGAATGAAAACGAAGATAAAATTGTTTCAGAATTAAACTCAGTTCAAGGAAAACCTGTAGATATGGGTGGTTACTATTTACCAGAATATGAAAAAGTTTCAAAAGCAATGAGACCAAGTGATACTTTAAATAGTATAATAGATAATATATAAAGCTAGATAGGGGAAATTATATTCCCCATCTACATGTAAAGGAGAACTATTTGTTACAAGCTAAAAAAGTTTCTATTATTGGAGCTGGAAATGTTGGAGCAACAGTCTGTTACTGGCTTGCTATGAGAAAGAGTTGTCGTGAAATAGTTATGATTGACTTAGTGGAAGGGTTGGCTAAAGGTAAAGCTTTAGATATAGCACAAGCTACTTCTCCTGAAGGAAGTCATACGCTTATTCATGCCTCAAGTGATTATACTGATATACAAAATAGCGATATAATTGTCATTACCGCAGGAGTTCCACGAAAGCCTGGCATGAGTAGAGATGATTTACTCTTGATAAATGCAAAAATAGTAAAACAAATAGTTGAAAAGGTAAAAGAGTATGCACCTCAAGCTATACTTATAATGGTAACAAATCCTCTCGATGCTACAACTTATACCGCACTAAAAGTTGGTGATTATCCCAGAAATCAAGTTGTAGGTATGGCTGGAATTTTAGATAGTTCAAGAATGGAAACTCTAATATCTGGAAAACTTGGTTTTGGTCATGGTCAAGTGACTGCAAGTGTTATGGGTGGTCATGGTGATGATATGGTACCACTTCCTAGGTACTCTTCGGTCAATGGTGTTGCTTTGACTGATTTGTTAAATGATTTGGAGATAGAAGAGATAATAGAAAAAACAAGACATGGCGGTGCTGAGATTGTTGGGCATATGGGAACATCTGCTTACTATGCTCCTGCAAATAGTACAGTAAAGATGATAGAAGCTATTCTAGGTGATAAACATGCAATTTTTCCGTGTGCAACACTTCTTGAAGGTGAGTATGGATACAAAGATACTGTAAATGGAGTTCCTGTAATTTTGGGTGCAAATGGTATAGAAAAGATAGTTGAATTACCGTTGAACTTAAGTGAACAGAGACTTTTTGCAAATAGTGTAGAATCAGTTAACAATTTGTTGGGAACATTACATAATAATAATTTTTTTGAGGAGAAGTAATGAGAGAGGTAAAGTATGAGGATATTGTTAAGTCTATAAGAGATAGTATTATGTATAGTGGTACAAACCTTCCAAAAGATGCTTTAGATAAGATGAATGAGGCTTATCAAAAAGAGGAAAGTCCAGTGGCTAAAGAGGTTTTAAAACAACTTCTTGAAAATGCCGACATTGCTTCAAGTGAAGATAAACCACTTTGTCAAGATACTGGGTTGGCAGTATTTTTTGTAAAAGTTGGTGAAGATGTAAAAGTTGTTGGTGGAACTCTGAAAGCTGCTATTAATGAGGGAACTGAAAAAGGTTATGTTGATGGGTATTTAAGAGCATCTACATGTCATTGGGACACAAGAGCAAACCTTAAAGATGAGGTAGGTTACAACTTACCTGCTGTAATTCATTTTGATTTAGTTGAGGGTGATGAGCTTGAGATAGAGTATGCTGCAAAAGGTGGTGGTAGTGAGAATGTTAGTCGTGCTACTGTTATTCCTCCAGCTGCTGGAAGAGCTGGTGTGATTGATTACGTTAAAGAAGTTGTCTCAAATGCTGGGCCAAATCCTTGTCCTCCACTTACTGTTGGAGTTGGAATTGGTGGTACTTTTGAGAAAGCTGTTATCTCAAGTAAACATGCACTTTTTAGAAAACTTGGAAGTGTAAATGAAGATGAAACTTTAGATTCTATGGAAAAAGAGCTAGTTGAAGAGCTAAATAAACTTGGAATTGGTGCTATGGGAATGGGAGGAACGCAAACAGTATTTGGTGTTCATATTGAAAAAAATCCATGTCACATTGCTAGTCTTCCTGTTTCAGTAAATGTTCAGTGTCATAGCAGTAGACATACTGTTATAAAGCTTTAGGAATTTATGATGAGTAAAACATATAATTTAACAACACCTTTAAGCGAAGCAGATGTAGTTCAACTAAAAGCTGGAGATATTGTTTATCTAAGTGGTATTATATATACTGCACGTGACGCGGCTCACAAAAAGCTTATTGATTTGATGGATGCTAAAGAAGAATTACCTTTTGATGTAGATGGCTCTGTTATCTATTTTGTTGGACCAACTCCTCCAAAACCAGGTGATCCTATAGGAAGTGCAGGACCAACTACCTCTTATCGTATGGATTCATATTCGCCAAGACTTATAAATGAAAAAGGTCTTAGAGGGATGATAGGCAAGGGAAAGAGAAACAAAGATGTAACAGATGCGTGTAGCAAGTCTAAGGCTATCTATTTTGGTGCAACTGGTGGTGCTGGAGCACTTTTGGCTCGTCAAATAAAAAGTGCAGAAGTAATAGCTTATCCTGAACTTGGACCTGAAGCAATAAGAAAGCTTGAAGTAATCGATTTTCCACTTACTGTGATAAATGATACTTATAATCAAGATTTATATAAGATTGGAAGGGCAAAATACGAGGTTAAGTAATTATGTAACATTTATGTCATGCAAGTTTACTTGAAACTTAAATTATAAGAAAATAATATATATAGTTGAGTATTTTATCATGATGATAGACAAATAACTATAGAATTTTGACAAAATTAAGCAGGAGGCTCTATGAACGTTCATGAATATCAAGCAAAACAGATATTTGCTAAGTATGGTGTGCCAGTACCAAAAGGCTATATAGCAACTACGGTTGAAGAAGCAGTAGAAAACGCAAAGAAACTTGGTGGAAAAGTTTGGGTAGTAAAAGCTCAAATCCACGCAGGTGGTAGAGGACTTGGTGGTGGTGTAAAAGTTGCTACTAGTTTAGAAAAAGTAGAAGAGTTTGCTAAAGAGATTCTTGGAATGACTTTAGTTACTCACCAAACTGGACCTGAAGGTAAATTAGTTTCAAAAGTTTACATAGAAGAGGGTGCTGACATTGCTGAAGAGCTTTATCTTGGGGTTGTCCTAGATCGTGCTCGTGAGATGCCAGTTATTATGGCTTCAACTGAAGGTGGTATGGCTATTGAAGATGTAGCTGAGAAGACTCCTGAGAAGATTATAAAAGTAGCAGTTGACCCTGCTATTGGCTTTAAAGGTTTTCACGGACGTGAGCTTGCTTTTGGATTAGGTCTTCCAAAAGAAGAAATTGGTAAGTTTATTAAATTTGCTGCTGCACTTTACCAAGTATATATGGAAAATGATGCAGAAATGATAGAGATAAACCCTCTTGTTAAAACTGGTGCTGGCGATTTTATAGCACTTGATGGAAAGATGGGATTTGACGACAGTGCATTAGGACGTCATCCTGATATTGAAGCTATGAGAGATTTAAGTGAAGAAGATGCAGATGAGAGAGAAGCTAGTGAGTATGGTTTAAGCTATATTGCACTTGATGGTGAAATTGGTTGTATGGTAAACGGAGCAGGACTTGCAATGGGTACTATGGATACGATTAACTACATGGGTGGAACTCCTGCAAACTTTTTAGACGTTGGTGGACAAGCAAATGCACAAACTGTTGCAAAAGGTTTTGAAATCATTCTTAAAAACCCTAATGTAAAAGCTATATTTGTCAATATATTTGGTGGAATCGTAAGATGTGACAGAATCGCAAACGGAATTCTTGAAGCTACAAAACTTGTAGATGTCCATGTTCCAGTAATTGTAAGACTTGATGGTACAAATGCACCTGAAGCTGCAGAAATACTAAAAAATGCAGGAATAGCAAATGTTATAGCAGCGACTGACTTAGGTGATGGTGCTAAAAAATCAGTTGCAGCAGCTAAAGGAGAGTTATAATGAGTATATTAGTAAACAAAGATACAAAAGTAATCGTTCAAGGTTTTACTGGTAAAGAAGGAACTTTCCATGCAGAACAGTGTTTAGCTTATGGTACTAAGATAGTTGGTGGTGTAACACCAAACAAAGGTGGACAAACTCATCTTGGTAAACCAGTATTTAATACAGTAAAAGAAGCAGTTAGCACAACTGGTGCAACTGTAAGTATGATTTTTGTTCCACCTGCATTTGTTAGTGATGCAGTCATGGAAGCAGCAGACGCTGGAATTGATTTAGCAGTTATTATCACAGAAGGTGCTCCTGTAAGAGACATGCAAGAAGCAAAATCATATGCAACTAAAAAAGACATGCTTACAATCGGACCAAACTGTCCTGGAATTATAACGGCTGAAGAGTGCAAAATAGGCATTATGCCTGGTGCTGTTTTCAAAAAAGGAAATGTTGGACTTATTAGTAAGTCTGGAACATTAACTTATGAGGGAGCAAATCAAGTTTGCAATGAAGGGTTTGGTATTACTACAGCAGTTGGAATTGGTGGAGATCCAATCATCGGTCTTAGTTATAAACAACTTTTACCACTTTTTGAAGCAGATCCTGAGACTGAAGCTATTGTTATGATAGGGGAGATTGGTGGAGATCTTGAAATTCAAGCTGCCGCATATATAAAAGAGAACATTACTAAACCTGTTGTTGCTTTTATTGCGGGTCAAACTGCACCTGCTGGAAAAAGAATGGGACACGCTGGAGCTATCATTAGTGGAAGTGCTGGAACAGCTGCTGAGAAAATGGCTGCTCTTGAAGCTGCAGGTGTTACAGTTGTGCAGTCACCAGCAGATATTGGTAAAAAAGTAGCAGAAGTTTTAAAAAAGTAGAGTTTTTAAACCAAGAGTAGATTTTTAAATCTATTCTTGGTATCATAATATAAATTTGACAAAGGGTTAAACATGAAAAATACAGAAGTTACTACTTCGTGCTTTAGTCGCGAGGAATTTTTACTGGACTTGTTCAGTGAAAAGGGGGTAGTGAAATGAGCCTAGTTACAGCCCCTCAAGATACTCCTGTTTGGGTAGATACAAACAGATGTAAGGCATGTGATGTATGTGTTAGTATGTGTCCTGCTGGAGTGCTAGCTATGATAGCAGCTCCTAGTTCTATACTTGGATCAATGATAGAAGTTGTTAATCCTGAAGCATGTATTGGATGTAAAGATTGTGAGTTACACTGTCCTGATTTTGCTATATATGTAGCAGACAGAAAAGAGTACAAATTTTCAAAGATAACAGATGAAGCGAAAGATCGTTCAGTTGCTATAAGAGAAAATAAATTTAGAAAATTAAGTGCATAGGGAGTTATAAATATGGCAAGAGAAGTAATTTCAAGCGGTAATGCGCTTTCAGCAAAAGCAGCTATAGATTGTGGTTGTGAATTTTTTGGAGGCTATCCTCTTACTCCATCTAGTGAAATAGCACATGATTTAAGTGTAAGTTTACCTAAGGTTGGTGGTAAATTCATTCAAATGGAAGATGAGATAGCTGGTATATGTGTTGCACTTGGTGCATCAATGAGTGGTAAAAAAGCTATGACTGCAACAAGTGGTCCTGGTATGTCTCTAAAATCTGAGCAAATTGGTCTTGCTTTTATAACTGAGATTCCTTTAGTAATAGTAAATGTAATGCGTGGTGGTCCTTCAACAGGCCTTCCAACTCGAGTAAGTCAAGCAGATATTGGACAAGCTAAGTATCCAACACATGGTGATTATGCTTCAATAACATTTTGTCCAGGTTCTTTGGAAGAGGCTTATACTGAAACTGTAAGAGCATTTAATATGGCTGAAAAGTTTATGACTCCAGTTTTTGTTCTTTTAGATGAAACTTTAGGACATATGCATGGAAAAGCAATTCTTCCTGATTTAGAAGATATTCAAAAAAATGCAATAAAAAGAGCTAGATTTGATGGAGATAAAAAAGATTATAAACCTTACGATGTAGCTATGGATGAACCAGCAGTATTGAATCCTTTCTTTGAAGGGTATTATTATCATATAACTGGACTTCATCATGGGCCAACAGGACATCCAACTGAAGATGCTAAAGCATGTGAATTTAATATTGAAAGATTGATGGGAAAAATCAATAATAAAACTGAAGAGTTAATTGAGTATGAAGAGTTTATGCTTGATGATGCTGAAGTTTGTCTTATTGCTTATGGTAGTATCTCAAGAGGTGCGAAAGAAGCTGTTATAAAATTAAGAGCTGATGGCATAAAGGCCGGATTATTTAGACCAATAACACTTTGGCCAAGTCCAAAAAAGAAGTTAAAAGAGATTGGTGAAAAATTTGATAAAATTTTTATCACTGAATTAAATATGGGTCAATACTTAGAAGAAATTCAAAGAGTTATGAAGAGAGATGATTTTGCTACACTTCATAAAGCAAATGGTAGACCAATTGCACCATTAGAAATGGTAGCAAAAGTTAAGGAGATGTTTTAATGGCTTTTAATTATGATAAATATCTTAGAGTTGATAAGATGCCAACATTATGGTGTTGGGGTTGTGGTGATGGTGTTATACTTAAAGCTTGTATTCGTGCTATTGATAAAATGGGATGGGATATGAAAGATGTTTGTGTAGTATCTGGTATTGGCTGTAGTGGTCGTTTTAGCTCATACATGAACTGTAATACAGTTCATACTACTCATGGTCGAGCAATTGCTTATGCTACTGGTATTAAACTTGCAAATCCTGAAAAACATGTGATTGTTGTAACGGGTGATGGTGATGGACTTGCAATTGGTGGAAACCACACAATTCATGGTTGTAGAAGAAATATAGATTTAAATCATATTTTAATCAATAACTTTATTTATGGTTTGACTAATTCTCAAACAAGTCCAACTACTCCCAAAGGAATGTGGACGGTTACTGCTCAGTATGGTAATGTTGATCCAACATTTAATGCTGCAAAACTTGCATTTGGTGCTGGAGCAACTTTTATTTCTCGTGAGACAGTTTTAAATCCTGCTAAAATGGAAAAAGTACTTATTGCTGGGTTTAAACATAAGGGCTATTCTTTTATGGAAATGTTTTCAAATTGTCATATAAATCTTGGTAGAAAAAACAAGATGGGTGATGCAGTTCAAAACCTTAATTGGATTGATGATATGTCATTACCACTTAAAAAGTATGAAGCTCTTCCTGATGGAGAGAAGCTTGGAAAATTTCCAACAGGTGTTTTAAAGCAGTATGATAACCCAGAATATTGTGAAAGCTACGATAAAGTAATCGAAGCTGCACAAAATAAAACAACAGTTAAGTTTTAAGGAGACCATGATGAGAAGACAATTAAGATTTGTTGGTGTTGGTGGTCAAGGTGTTATCCTTGCGGGTGAAATTTTAGCTGTTGCAAAGATAAAAGAGGGTGGTTATGGCGTAAAAGCTTCGACTTATACTTCTCAAGTAAGAGGAGGTCCAACAAAAGTTGATATCCTTCTTGATGATGATGAAATTCTTTTTCCTTATGCAAATGAGGGTGAAATTGAATTTATGATTGCAACTGCACAAGTAAGTTTCAATAACTTTAAAAATGGTGTAAAAGATGGAGCAGTTATTGTAATTGAACCAAATCTTGTAACTCCAAGTGAAGAAGATAGAAAAAGATGGAGAATTATCGAAATTCCTATTATTACTATTGCTAAAGAAGAGGTGGGAAATGTAATTACTCAATCTGTTGTTGCTCTTGCAATTACAATTGAAATGACAAAAGTTCTTCCTGATGATTTAGTTCTTGAAGTTATGCTTTCAAAAGTGCCACCAAAAGTACATGAAGCAAATAAATTAGCTTATTCTTTAGGTAAAAAATATGCTAAAGAAGCGTTAGCTTAAAATCTAAAAGGGCTTTGAATCAAAGCCCTTTTAAACACTTTTCTTGTAGAATTACTCTATGAATAAAAATATAAACTACTTAATCGAATACTTAGCAAAATCAGAAAATATTTTATACCAAGATATTTTAAACTTTTTTGAAAAAGAGGGTATTTATACTCCAACAAAGTATGAAGCTAAAACCATAAAAGTACTCGCTAAAAAATCTGGACTTGAAATTGACAATGCTAGTATACTTCTTGATGAAAAAATAAAATTAGAGCTTCATGAAAGACTTATAGAGGCAAAAAAACAGCTTTTTGAAACTTTTTTAAAAGCAAACTTTAAAAAGAAAAAAGAGCAGTTTGACAAAGTTGAAACTACTATATTTAAGTGCTTAAGTAGCTATATAGTTGGAATAACAAAAGCTTTTGATCTATTCTATGTTTATACTAAAAACAATCAGCAAAAACCTGAAATTTTTATAGAATTTGCAAATACTTTACATGTAAAACTTTTTGAGAGTATCTTCAATAAAGAAGAGAAAGTACTTTTGGAAGGTAAACTAAAAGAGGTTATGAGTGTCTATCTTGCATTGTATGCAAAATACCTCTACATGTAATGTATGATGTTATAGTTATAGGAGCAGGACCTTCTGGCATGATGAGTGCTATCAGCTCTGCAAGAAATGGTAAGAAAGTACTTCTTTTAGAAAAACTGCCTAAAATTGGGGCAAAGCTAAAAGCTACTGGTGGTGGGAAATGTAACTTAACCAATACTCTAAATAGTGAAGATTTTATGGCTAGCTTTGGTAGAAATGGTCGTTTTATGAGAGATGCACTTTTAAATTTTAGCAATAAAGATTTAAGAGAGTTTTTCATGCAGATAGGGGTTAAAACTGACTGCTTAGATGGTTTTAGAATATTTCCTGATTCTCATAATTCTGGTAGTGTTCTTAATGCTTTAGAATCAGAGTTAAAACGTTTACATGTAGAAACTATTTGTGCAGTTAAAATACAAAAAGTAGAATTTAATGAAAATTTTAAAGTTAATGAATATTGTTCAAAAAATATAATTATTGCTACGGGAGGACTTGGTTACCCTGTACTTGGAGCGAATGGAGATGGATATAGGTTTGCTAAGGATTATGGACACAAGATAATGGGGCTTAGTCCCGCTATGATGCCGTTACATGTAAAGGAAGATTGGGTAGCGAACTGTAGAGCTGATACTATAGCCAAGGCTTTGATTTGGGTGGCTATTCCTAAATATAAAAAACTAAAAGCTATTGGGGATTTAATTTTTACTAAAAATGGTATACGAGGACCTGTAGTTTTAGATTTTTCCAGAGAGATAACTCCCTTGTTAAAAAAGTATAAAGAGATACCTCTACATGTAAATATGATAAATGGTAAAAATGAAGAGGATATTTTTTTGCATTTAAAGAAGAATAGTGACAAAACTATCTTAGAAAACATAAGTATACTTTTACCAAAATCTGTGTCAAGTGAACTTCTAAAAATAGTTCAAATAGAGCCTACATGTAAGTATAAAAATATTGATGGTAAAAAACGAAATGAGTTAATTAAAATCTTAGTAAAAACACCTTTACACGTGGTTGGTCATGATGGCTTTGAAAAAGCGATGATAACTAGGGGAGGGGTCAGTCTAAAAGAGATAGACCCAAAAACTATGCAGAGTAGACTTGTGAAAGGTTTGTATTTTTGTGGTGAAGTAGTTGATCTTGATGGTCCTTGTGGTGGATATAATCTTCAATGGTCATTTTCTAGTGGGTATTTGGCTGGAAAGTCTATTTAAAAAGTGTACTACCTATGCGAAGCATATTTGAACCACACTCTACAGCAAGTTCATAATCTTGACTCATGCCCATTGAGCAGTATTTTGCTCCTTTGGACTCTAGCTTTTTAAAGATAGAGTGAGTAGTTTTAAAGCTCTTTTTTACTAGTGATATATCATCTGAATGAGCACCAATACTCATAACACCTTTTAATTTCAAGTGTTTACATGTAGAGAGGATTTCATCATATATATGCAGGGCATCTTCTGGTAATACACCAGCTTTTTGTTCTTCATAGGCACTATTTATTTGGAGTAAAGCACTCATTGTTTTACCCTTTACTTTTAAACGCTTATCTATCTCTTTTGCCATCTCCAAAGAGCTACAACTATGCATTAGAGATGGACTTAAATCTATGAGAGCATTTATCTTGTTTGTTTGAAGTCTACCTATAAAGTGCCACTCTAAAGGAAGTTCGCTAAGAGCTTCTGTCTTTGTTTTATAGTCTTGTACTTTGTTCTCTCCAAATGCACGCTGACCAATGTTATACATATTTTCAACTGCTTTAAAATCTACGTTTTTACTTACAGCAATTATTTTTATGATTTGATGCTGATTTACTTCAAGTCTAACTTTTTCTATTTTAGTTAAAATTTCATCAAATCTCTCTTCATATAAACTAACCATCAGTAGCCTCCAAAAATTCTATATATATCATTGAAAATAGTAAATGCCATCAGTGTTAGTAAAAATACCCAACCAAAAACAGTCATACGGTACAAGACTTTCTCGCTAGGTGCTTTTTTAGTTATCATTTCATAAAGGTTAAACATAATATGTCCACCATCAAGAGCAGGGATAGGAAGTAGGTTTAAAACTCCTAAGTTTACAGAAATGAGTGCTGTCAATGCTAAAAGTGCAATAATTCCTGCTTCACTAGCTTGTGCAGTGAATTGAACTATGGATACAAAACCACCTAAATCTTTAACAGGAATGATTCCTTGAATTAATTTTTGCAAGCTAGTTATGATAAAAGTAGTAGCTTTTAGTGTTTCATCATAAGCAAATATAAGAGTTTCTACAGGAGTGAGTTGTAGTACAAAGGTATCTTCACTAGGTGATATACCTAGAATTCTCTTTTTGACACTCTCTCCAAATTTGTTTTTAATCTCTTTTATCTCAGGAGTTGTCATAAGAGTTTTTACTTTTTTACCTCTTTGAATTGTGATAAGAAGTTTGCCTTCACTTGCTTTTATGAGAGTGCTTAAATCGTCCCACGTTTCCACATTTTCACCATTTATCTCTATAACTCTGTCATTTTTTATGAGTCCTATCTCTTGTGCAGGAGTACCAATTCCAACACTGCCTATGATGGGTGAGAATTTAGTAACGCCTATGTTTGCAATGGCCAAATATAGAAAAAATGCTAAAAGAAAGTTTGCAAAAGGACCTGCTAAAAGTATGATAACTCTTTTCCATGGTCTTTTTGTGTTGTAACTATCTTTATCGTTACTTACTTTTGTAGGGTCACTATCATCTTGACCTTTCATCTGTACAAATCCACCAAGTGGAATCATTGCTAAGCGATATTCTGTTTTACCAATAACTTTGCTAAATACTTTTTTACCAAATCCTATACTAAATACCTCCACATGTACGCCAAAAAAACGAGCTGCTAGGAAGTGACCTAGTTCATGAAAAAATATTAAAAATGATAGAACTAAAAGTGATGTTAACATGCCCATTATTTGTCTGCCTTTTTACTGTAACTAAGTATATATTCTAATCCTGAATAGAGTGTTAATCCAACAGCAATCCATAAAAGAAGATTTGCATATGACCAATCCATAATAGAAAAACCAATTGCCATCATTTGTGAAAATGTTTTTGCTTTGCCCCAATTAGAGGCTTTAATATCCATGCCTTTACTTGCTGCTGCTACCCTTAATCCTGTTATAAAAAATTCACGAGTAAGAATAAGATAAACAGCCCAAACATTGGCTCTATCAATGACCATCAGACCTAAAAATGCACCAAGCATTAGCATTTTATCGGCTAATGGATCAAGTATAGCTCCAAGTGTTGTTTGTTGCTTCCAGGCACGAGCTATAAAACCATCAAATCCATCAGTGACACTTGCAATAACAAAAATTAGTGCAGCAATATAGTCAAGCCAACTTACATGAATGCCTTCAAAAACATAACTATCTCTGCCAACAAGAAACCATAACATAAGGGGTGCAAGTAGAATTCTACTTAACGCTAAAAAATTTGGTAAATTTAACATGTTTGGAAAGTTGTTCCTCCATCGATTAAAAGTGTATGACCTGTCATCCAACTTGCTTTTTCTGAACATACAAATAGACATGCTCCTGCTATATCTCTAGGTTGTCCCATGCGATTTAAGGGTGAAAGTTGAGCAGTTGTATTTTTTACTTCTTCGTAGTTTGTAAATGCTCTTAAAGCGTCAGTTTCGATTGGACCACCACTAACTACGTTAACTCTGATGTTCATTTCACCAAGTTCAGCCGCTGCATATCTAGCCATGGCTTCAACTGCTGCTTTTGCAGTACCGTGACCTGCATAGTGTTTTATGTACTGTAAGTTTCCAGTTGAAGAGATAGAAATTATGCTTCCTCCTCCAACTTTTTGCATTCTTTTTGCTGCTTCTTGAGAGCCAACTACAAAAGCATTTACAGTTGCAGTAAAGATATTATTTATGCCTCTTGGTTTTAGTTTCATGTACTTGGTATATCCGCCAACAACAGGGCGACCAGAGATGATTGCATTTGATATAAAGTAATTAATTTCGTCAAAATCTTCATCTATTAATTTAAATAAATCTTTATATGTTTCAGGCTCTAAAATATTTAAAGAGTAGGTTCTTGCTTTTATGCCATAATTTTTTTCTAAGTCTTCTACTTGGTTATCTGCCATCTCTTTGTTAGAGTTATATGTAAATGCTATATTTACGCCTTGTTTTGCAAAGTCATATACTATTGCTTTTCCTATCCCTCTTGTTCCGCCACTTATAACAAGTGTTTTACCTTTCATTTCGCTATAACCCATATTCTAGTATCCTTTTATATCGTACTGTTTGATTACTTCTTCTAATCTCTTCATGTTTTCTTTACTTGGGGCTGTTAGAGGAAGTCTATACTCTAAAGTATCAAGTAGTCCAGCAATATACATTGCTGCTTTTATTGGTATTGGGTTGCTTTCACAAAATAGAATTTTATTCATTGTATAAAGTGCGTCATTAATTCTTTTTGCTTCATGGTAGTCACCATTAATTGCTGCATGAGTTAAATCTGCTATCTTACTTGGTAAGATATTTGAAGTAACAGAAATCACACCATTTCCGCCATTTGAGAGTATAGGATAGTTGATTGCATCATCTCCACTTATAACACTTAGTTTTGGCTCATGTGCAAGTAAATCAACACATCTCTCTATAGACCCAGTTGCCTCTTTAACCCCATATACGTTTGAGCAGTCATTAAAAAGTCTATATATAGTTTCAGGAAGTAGGTCACACGCAGTACGACCTGGTACATTGTAAAGTAGTACAGGAATATCAACTGCATTTGCCAAAGCTTTATAGTGTTGATAAAGTCCCTCTTGCATAGGTTTGTTATAGTATGGAGTAACTGATAGTATACCATCTGCACCATGTTCTTGTGCAAACTTTGCAATACCGACTGCTTCATGAGTTGCATTACTACCAGCACCTGCTAATACTTTTACCTCTGTATTTTTACAAACATCAACAGCAATTTCTATACATTTTCTATGCTCTTCATGGCTTAGAGTTGCACTCTCTCCAGTTGTTCCAACAGGTACAACAACATCTATACCGTTGTCAATCTGTCTTTTTATTAGTTTTGCATAAGTATCTTCATCTAAATTTCCATTTTTAAATGGCGTTATTAAAGCTGTCATAGCCCCTATGATTTTTGTGCTCATTTGTAGTCCTTTCTTAGTATAACTGTAGTTGATTTTTCTTCAACCAAATATTTTTTTGCAACGCTTATTATATCTTTTTTTGTTAGTTTATTTATATTGTCTTCATAGTTTAGTAGAGGAGTTATATCGCCTTTTGCATAGTAGCCACCAAAAAGGTTAGTCAAGTTTGATGAACTCTCTAAAGAAAATATAAAATCTGCTTTTGTGTTTGTTTTTATTTTGTCTACGTCACTGTTTTTAACAGCTCCATCTTTTACATTTTCAATGATAGCTAAAATCTCTTTTTCTATATTTTCGGCTTTAACACCAGGATTTCCAACCGCTAAAAACATAAATATAGATGGATCACGGTTTTCCATGTTGTAGCCATATATTTGATTTACCATCTTTTTTTCATCTACAAGCACTTTTTGAAGAAGTGAGCTTTTCCCCGAACTAAGAAGTTCGCTAAGAGCTGAAAGTGCAGTTTGGTCTACATGTAAGAAGTTAGGGATTTTATAAGCGATAGCTACCATCTCTACTTCACTCTCTTTTTTGATGTAAATTCTTTTTGCTCCATCTTGTTCTGGTTCAACTTGGTGAGCACTTGGATAGGTGACTTTTTTGCCCTCTATATTGCCAAAGTGTTTCTTTGTTGTTCTAAAAACTTCATCAGCACTTATATCGCCAGCAACTACAACTATAGCATTTGATGGTTGATAGTAGTTTGCATGAAACTCTTTTATGTCATCAATCGTCCAGTGTTTTATATCTTCAACGAAACCTATTGGAGTCCAGTGGTATGGGTGATACGTGAAAGCGTTGTTGAAGAGTCTAAAATAGAGATAACCCATAGGAGAGTTATCTGTTCTCCATCGTCTCTCTTCTAAAACTACATCACGCTCTGGTTGAAACTCTTTATCTTGAAGTTTCAAGTTTGCCATCAAATCAGCAAATAGTTCAAGAGATTTGTTTAAGTTTTTAGATGAACTTTTTATGAAGTAGTGAGTAGAGTCAAACCCAGTTGAAGCATTGTTTACTCCACCAAAGCCTTTTACTATTTCATCAAACTCTCCAGCTTTTAGATTATCTGTCGATTTGAAATTTAGATGCTCTAACATATGTGCAATTCCACTTTTTCCCATAACTTCGTGACCACTACCAACTTTATAGAAGATATCAGTTGAGATTACATTACTCTCATTTTTCATGGGAATTACTACGACTTGTAGTCCATTTTCTAGTGTCTTTGTTTTATACTCAGGAAGTGAGTTTGCCATAAGGCCTCCTAAAATCATACATATTGTAATTAAAATTTTCATTATTTTCTATCCGATCCGATTGCTTCGCTTATGTGATGAAATCCATCTCTGTCCATTAAATCTAATACTCCTTGTGAAATATCGTGATTAAGTTTTGGACCTTTAAAGATAAATGCACTGTAAATCTGCACTAAACTAGCACCCATCTTTATGCGTTTATATGCAGTCTCTGCACTATCAATTCCACCAGCACTTATGAGTGTGGTTTTTCCATAAAACTCTTTTGCCAATTCTTCAAAAAGAGCTGAACTTTTTGGTTCTAATACTTTTCCACTAATGCCACCAAAACTTTGAGGATTTGATAGCAGTGAATAGTCAATGGTTGTATTGGTTGCTACAATCCCACTAGCACCATTTTCAAGAGCTACACTACAAATGTTTATAGCATCTTTTACTTCTAAATCAGGTGCAATTTTTAATAGCACTGCTTTATTGGTTTTTTCTTTAGCCATTGTAAAAAGTTCTTTTATAAATTCTTCATTTTGTAAATCACGAAGCCCTGGCGTGTTTGGAGAAGATATATTGATGACAATGTAGTTACTTATATCTTTAAAGCAATCAATTAGTTTTTTATAATCATTCAAAGCATCTTTGGCACTTGTTGTTTTATTTTTTCCTATGTTTGCCACAATAGGGATTGCAAAAGGGTATAGTTTTTCTACCCGTTTTTTGATTTTATCCATGCCGTCGTTGTTAAAACCCATAGCATTTTGTATACTTTGTTGCTTTATATGACGAAATAGTCTTGGTTTAGGATTCCCATCTTGTGGTATTGGAGTCATAGTTCCAAACTCTATATGTCCAAAACCTAGAGCAGTAAGCATTTTTATCATAGTTGCATTTTTATCAAATCCAGCTGCTAATCCAATAGGGTTTAAAAAAGTGCTACCAAAAAGTTTTTGTTCTAATCTCTCATCAGTTACAAAGTACCTTTTAGCAAGTTCACTTTCTAAAAAAGGACAAAATCTAATAGCATTTTTAAATGTAAATTCTGCAACATTGTGAGCATTTTCAGGACTTAATTGAAAAAATATCTTTTTAATGTGGTCATAAGTCAACATAGTATACTGTATCCTTTTTAATAAATATCCGCGATTATACTCAAATCTTGCTAAAAAGGTGCTTTTTTGGAAATAGTTTTAAATCTATCTATCTTACTTGTCTTTATACCAACATTTTTTTTCGTTTCATTAACTCCTGGTATGTGTATGACTTTGGCTATGAGTTTAGGTATGAGCATAGGACTTAAAAAAACGTTTTATATGATGGCTGGTGAATTAGTTGGCGTTGCGATTGTAGCACTCTCTTCAGTGATTGGTGTAGCCACTATAATGTTAAAGTATCCAGATATTTTTACAGTTTTCAAGTATGTAGGTGGAGCATATTTAGGCTATTTGGGTGTTCAGATGTGGCTTAGTCGTGGGAAGATGGCAATCTCTACATGTAGCACTCAAAAAAGTTTTTCTATATCTAATAGAACTTTAGCATTACAAGGGTTTGTAACTGCCATAGCCAATCCAAAAGGATGGGCATTTTTTATCTCTTTACTTCCACCATTTATAAACCAGTCGCAACCTTTAGCTCCTCAGATTTCTGTTTTATTGTTTATAATTTTGTCTTTAGAATTTATTTGTCTTGTCATTTATGCTACAGGAGGTAGTACTTTAAGGAAGTTCCTACAAAAAAGTGATAATGTAAAGTTGATGAATAAAATAGCAGGAACTCTTATGATTGGTGTTGGAATATGGTTGGCTTTTGGTTAGTGTTACAAACCTTTAAGCTTGTAACCCTTTTAGTTTGTTATACTCTTGACTATTTACTTTTAACTCTTTATCTGTCCCAATAGCAGTTACTTTTCCGTGTTGAAGTACGGCTATTTTATCTGCTTTTTGTACAGTGCTTAGACGATGAGCGATTACAAAAGTAATTTTATCTTTTATGAGATTTTCCATTGCTTGAGTTATCTTTTTCTCGCTTTTACTATCAAGTGCACTTGTTGCTTCGTCCATGATGAGTATTTTGGGATTTACATAAATGGCTCTTGCAATTGCTATTCTTTGTCTTTGTCCTCCTGAGAGGTTTGTTCCTGATTCATCTAATTTTGTGTGTATACCTTTAGGAAGTTCTTCTATAAACTCATAAGCATTTGCTTTTTTCAGAGCTTCAATGACTTTGTTTTCATCTATCTCTTGTCCATAGGCAACATTGGCCGCAACACTTTCATGAAATATGTACACTCTTTGGGTTACAATCGCTATGGAGTCTCTTAGGCTTTGAAGTGAAAATTCTTTAATATTAGTTCCATTGATGCTAATTGTTCCTGCACTTGGATCATAAAATCTTACTATCATATTGACAAGTGAACTTTTTCCACCACCACTATCGCCAACAAGTGCCATAAATTCACCTTTATTGGCTTTTAGATTTATGCCATTAAGTGCTTTTTTATCACCGTATTTGAGTTCAACATCTTTAAACTCAATACTATTTACAACTTCAGGCATTTTTTTATCACCACCAACAATAGTAGGCTTTTGATCAAGTAAAAAGAAGATTCTTTCACTAGCCGCAACTGCTTCTTGCAGTTTATTATATAGACTTGATAGCCTTTTTATAGGAGTATAGAGCATAAAAAGTGCAGTTAAAAATGAGAAAAATGCTCCCATACTCATGTTGTCATTTATGACTTCCATACCACCAACTATTATAACAGTTGAAACTCCTATAGCTCCAAGAGTTTCCATCATAGGGCTTACTAGTTGAGAGACTTTTACTGATTTCATTGTTAAGTTAAAATATTTTTGATTTTCTTCTTTAAAAATATTTTGTTCATGTTTATGAGAGTTGCTAGCTTGAATCACCTCAATGTTATTGAAAATTTCGCTTAGTTTTGAAGTAACATCTGAAACTTTCTCTTGAGATAGTCTTGAGATTCTTTTCATTTTTTTTGCTAATCTACTAAGAGGATATATGGCTAAAGGCATAATGACAAGAGCATAAAAAGCAAGATCCGAGCTTTGATAGATTACAACTCCCACAAGCCCAACTATGGTTAAAGACTCTCTTAAAAACTCAGGAATCATGTTAGATACAACAGTTCTTACTTTTTCTACATCATTTGTGTTTCTACTTATGAGTTCACCTGTACGGTACTTGTGAAAAAAAGAAATATCTTGAATCATTAAATTCTTTAATACTTTATCTCTAAATCTTCTTATAATATCATGTCCAATATAGCTTGTAAAGTATGACTGCATGTATCTACCACTCTCTTTTGCTAAGTAAACTGCGATGATTGCTAGTGGAAGAAGTCTTAACATCTCTGCATCTTTTGCAACAAAAATATCATCTAAAAGTGGTTTCACAAGATACGCAGAAGCAGCAGTTCCACTTGAAGCTAAAATCATACCTATAATAGCAAACACAAAATAGAGAATATAATCTTTAAAGTAAGGTGAAAAACGTTTTAAAACTAATCTAACACCTTCCATTATTCAGCCTTTTCCCATTGAGTTCCACTTGGAGTGTCCATGAGCTGTATGCCTTTACATGTAAGAGTTTCTCTTATTTTATCTGCTTCTACAAAGTCTTTCTCTTTTTTTGCTTCAGCTCTGAGTTTTATGAGGGTTTCAATTTCACTTTTTTCATCTTCACTAATGCCAAGTTGAAAGTATTCATATGGATTTTTATAACCAATTCCAAGTATATTTTCAAGCCAGATAAGATTTGCATTGGTTTCAAACTTTGTTGCTTTATCTTTTGAGTTATAATCAAGCTTTTCATTTGCATTTGCAACCATCTCATCTACAATACTAAATGCTTTTGAGATGTTTAAGTCTTCACTAAGAGCTTCAAGTGTGGCTTTTTTAAATTCTTTACATGTAGTACTTTTTTTACCTTCAAAAACTCTCTTTTTAAGACGATAAAGCTTATCTAAACGCTTTTTAGTTACAAGTAGATCCTCTTCTGAAAAGTTAAAATTTGCACGATAATGTGAGCTAAGAAGATAAAATCTAAGAATTTCTCCATCGTATTCTTTTAGTGCATCTTTTAAAAAGAAACTGTTACCTAAAGATTTACTCATCTTTTCACCATTTATGGTCACAAAACCATTGTGCATCCAGTATTTTGCTAACTCTTGATTACTTTTACATCTTGTTTGACACGCTTCATTCTCATGGTGAGGAAAAAGCAAGTCTGCACCGCCAGCGTGAATATCTATCTGAAAATCACCATCATATGCTAAGTGTTTTTCAATCATAGCACTACACTCTATGTGCCATCCAGGACGACCATCGCCGAAGCTTGCTTTATAAGTTGGCTCCCCTTTTTTAGAAAACTTCCAAAGAGCAAAATCTTTCTGGTCTTTTTTCTCACTGTTAGCTTCAACACGAGAACGAGTATCATCCATCTTCATGTGCGAAAGGCTAAGATATTTTTCATCTTTTGATGTATCGAAGTAGATGCTATCACTTGTTTTATATGCTTTATCCTCTTTTAAAAGAGATTCTATAAATGAGACTATTTCATCTATGCTTTCAGTTGCTTTTGGCTCAATGTCTGCATCACTAACACCAAGAGCATTCATCTCATATTTATATCTTTTTATATAAAACTCTGTCATCTCTTTAAGACTCTGACCTGTTTCATCCATTTTTTTTATGATTTTGTCATCTATATCTGTGAAGTTTTTTACAAAAGTGACTTTATAATTTAGCTCTAAAAAAGTACGACGTAGTAGATCAAATGCTAAAGCACTTCTAGCGTGTCCTAAGTGTGCATCGTCATAAACAGTTGGTCCACATACATAAATTTTTACTTCGTTTTCTTTTATAGGGACAAAAGGTACTTTTT
>Ga0256845_1000798_pt1 | contig 27464 bp, 23 predicted proteins | sample RiftiametaG_FD_189101 | JGI IMG/M metagenome (GOLD analysis project Ga0256845, IMG submission 189101) | Tube worm associated microbial communities from hydrothermal vent at the East Pacific Rise, Pacific Ocean - Riftia | ecosystem: Host-associated > Annelida > Integument > Unclassified ... | reverse complement strand
AGCCTTGAAATAGGCTTTTAATGGACAAAAAAAGCAATAAATCCGTGAAAATTAATTCAAAAAATCAAACTAGAAAAACGAAACAAATCTAGAAAGACTATTGCAACGGTCTTTAAAGTGTATATTTGAAGCGTTAATGGTACTAATGAGAAAAACGATACTTCTTTTTATTTTAATTATAATGCCTTTTTTAGGAAAGGCACAGTCTAAAAGTATAACTATTTATTGGGGTGATGAAAGCACTGCTTCCAAGAGTTTTGGGGCGGTAAAGCCTTCTGGGGCTTCTGCTGATATGGCTTCGGATATACTAAATCTTCAACTAGATAAAGCAGCTTCTAATTTTATAACCCAGTGGAAAGATGAGGCTTTTGCCGATAAAAATTCCGTAACGGTAACAAATGTTAGATTTGGTTCAGTTTCTTCTGAAGAACTGAACAAAATTACTCTTGAAGCTATACCAAGCAAGCTAGAATATACAATTTTAAGCACTATGGGTAGAGATGTGCTTTATACTATTTTTAGTATTTCTCCCATTATAAAAAATAACGGAAGCTACCAAAAGGTACTTTCTTTTGAAATAAGTTATAAATATGGCGCACAGCGCCGAAACGATCCACCGCCAATAACCAATTCTGTACTTGCAACGGGAAGTTGGTTTAAATTTAAAGTTGAAAAAACTGGTGTTTATAAATTAGATAAAACATTCCTAAACAGCTTAGGAATGAATACAGACGGAATAGACCCTCGTAATATTAAGGTTTATGGTCACGGCGGAAAATCATTGCCTCTATTGAGTAGAAAAACACTTTTTTTCGATATTCCAGAAAATGCCATACAAGTTATTGGTGAAGATGATGGTAGTTTTGATGGCGGCGATTATGTTTTGTTTTATGGGAGCAACACACAAGGCTATGTTAGGGAGAATGACTCTAACCTAAATCCATATAGCGACGATTCCTATTATTATGTTACCGCAGATGGAGCGCCAGGAAAACGTGTAATGCCAATGGTAGAGCCTACCGGATCAGCAAATTTAAACATTACTGAATTTGATGATTATCAATTTCATGAACAAGATGAATACAGTCCAACCAAGCTAGGAAGAAAATGGTTCGGAAACCGTTTTGATATTGAAGATGAACAAAGCTACAATTTTGAATTCCCAAATATTGTAACTGGCAAACCTTTGAATATAGTTATTAAAGCTGCTGCGGCTTCAGAAAGTGCAACATCGTTAGCTGTTTCCGTAAACAGTACAAGTTTAGATCCATTAGATTTTACACCATTAGGGAAAGATGATCTGCTTAGGTTGAGAGATAAAACGTATGAAATTCTTTCAAATAATGCAACTATTACGGTAGATCTGGCATTTAATAATGGCAGCAACCCGTCCAGTATCGGGTATTTAGATTATATTGGTATATGGGCAATACGGCAGTTAGCAGGTGCGGGAGGTCAATTAAGATTTCAGTATAATGATGCTGCAACTTTATCAGGCATAGGCGAGTATCAACTTAGCAATGCCTCAGAATTTTCACAAGTTTGGGATGTAACAAATTTTCAATTTATTACATCAAAGCAAAATGAAGGCAATGCTGGGTCATTCGCTTTTAAACAAAATCTTGGCGAGCTTCGTAAATATGTAGCAGTAAATCCAAATGATTTTTACGTTCCTGCAAAAATTGCCCAATCTGTAGTTCAAAATCAAAATTTAAAAGGGACTATTTTCAATGACGAGTCTGGCAGCTTTAAAGATATAGACTATATACTTATTACTGCGCCATTTTTGCTTCAGCCTGCATTAAGACTTGCAATTCACAATAAAGAATTTCAAGGTTTAAACGTAAAGGTTGTTACCACAGATAAAATTTATGAAGAATTTAGCTCAGGTAGACAAGAAATTAGTGCCATCCGTAATTTTATGAGATACGTGTATTACAATGCTTCAGATCCTTCAAAAAGCGTTAAGTATTTAGGTATTATGGGCGATGCCTCGATTGACTATAAAAATAGAATTAGAAACAACAATAATATTGTGCCTACATACCAAACGCAAGGGGGGTTAAGTATTAGTTTCTCTTTTATGTCCGATGATTTTTTTGGTAGTATAGATGAAGATGAAGGAACTATTGGGGGTAATACCTATGAAAATGACAATGATATTTCTGCTTTACCCGATATTGATAAATTAGACATGGCAGTGGGAAGAATTCTTGTAGATAATGTTTCTCTCGCGAACGCTATGGTAGACAAAATTATTAGATACAATGAAAAATCGTCCTACGGTAATTGGCGTAATAATTTTGTACTTATTTCTGATGATGTTGATGAAGTTAGTGAATCTGTTTTACAAAAAAGATTAGATTCACTTGGCGATATTATATCATTAAATAAACCTTTTATAAATGTAAAAAAGATTCATTCAGATTCTTATCAACAAGAAGCATCGGCAGGAGGTAATCGTTATCCTGAAGTTAACGACGCCATTAAAAACGCTATTGAAGTAGGGGCAATAATAATTGATTATTTTGGTCACGGTGGTGAAGATGGATTTGCGCACGAGGTTATTTATACAAAAGGAGCAGCGCAAGAATTAAAAAATATAGACAATCTACCGTGTATAATTACTGTTACTTGCGAATTTACAAAATTTGATGACCCTCAGCGCATTACAGCAGGAGAGCTTACGTATCAAAACAGAGAAGGAGGCGCTATATCACTAGTTACTACCACAAGGGCGGTTTTTATTGGTGAGGGAGTGAAATTAAATGATAAATTAGGAAACCACTTATTTGGATATGATAGAGAGGTTCCTGTGCCGCCTGGGGAGGGACTAAGATTGGCGAAAAACGAAACTTCAGGTACTTTAAGGCGCGTTATATTTTATATTGGCGATCCAGCAATGCCACTTGCATTTCCCAAACAAAGTATTCGGTTAACTGCATTAAATGAAGAGCCAATAGCACAAACTACAGACACACTAAAAGCATTGAGTAAAGTAAAATTTGCAGGCGAAGTGGTAAATGAAGCGGGCACACTAATGGCAGACTACAACGGTGTTCTTGAGGTAAAGGTTTTTGATAAAAATGTAATGCGCCGAACTTTGGATAATGATAACCACGGTATCTTTATGGATTTCATAACCTTAGGTGAAGGTATCTTTAACGGCCAAGCAAGTGTAACCAATGGTGCTTTTGAATTTGAATTTGTAGTACCACGAGATATACAAATACCTGTAGGTAAAGGAAGAGTAAGTCTTTACGCTAAAAGAGACAATGCGCTGGAAGACCAAACAGGTGTAAACCTGGATATAAATGTTGGTGGCCTGAATGAAAATGCACCCGAAGATAACGAAGGTCCATTAATAAGGCTTTATATGAACGATGAAAGCTTTGTGTCTGGAGGTATTACAGACGATTCTCCAATATTATTAGCAAAGCTAGAAGACCAAAATGGTATAAACACCGCAAGCGGAATTGGCCACGATATAGTGGCAATTCTGGATGGTGATGAATCTAACCCATTTCTATTAAATGAATATTACCAAGCCGAAGTAGACGATTACACAAAAGGAAAAACTTATTTCAAATTCCGTGATTTGGAGGATGGTTTGCATACGCTTACACTAAAAGCTTGGGATGTTTATAACAATTCATCTACTGCCGATATACAATTTATTGTTGCGGGTAGCGGTAGTTTAGAAATTTCCAAAGTACTCAATTACCCAAACCCTTTTGTAAACTATACCGAGTTTTGGTTTAACCACAATCGCCCAGACGAGACACTAGATGTACAAGTGCAAGTATTTACCGTTACTGGAAAAGTAGTTTGGACCAAAAATGCCGCTATACAACCCTCAGGCAGTTATTTATGTCGTGAAATTACGTGGGATGGTCGTGACGATTTTGGAGATCGTATAGGAAAAGGTGTATATATTTATAAGATAACTGTAAGATCTGCGTTAACCAATCAGCAGGTTGAAAAATTCGAGAAACTCGTCATCCTTTAAAAATTAAATTTATATTTGCTCAAAATTAACTTTTATGAAGAAATTACTTATCCCAATTTTAATAGGCCTTGTGGCTTTTAAGTCTATAGCACAAGATGATATAGAAAACTTTAACCCAATAACCACAGGTGTTCCATTTATATTGATAGGTGCTGATCCGCGCTCAGGTGGTATGGCGGATATAGGTGTTGTAACCTCTGTTGATGCTTTTTCGCAGCAATGGAACCCAGCAAAATATGCTTTTTCATTATCAAAACAAGGTGTTGGTGTAACATATACGCCTTACTTAAACAAGTTGGTTAACGATATATTTTTAGGAAATGTTACCTATTTTAATAGATTGAATGAGGCTAGTGCCGTTTCTGCAAGTTTCCGGTATTTTAGTGCTGGTGAAATTACACTTCGCCAAACACCTGAGGAAGAAGGGTTAGTTGTTAAGCCAAACGAACTTCTATTAGATTTAGCCTATTCACTTCGTTTAAGTGAGCGTTTCTCTTTGGCTGTTGCTGGTAGGTATATTCGTTCAGATTTAAAATTTGGATTTAATAATGAAGATGCATCAGCCGCTAACTCTGTTGCTGTAGATATTGCAGGATATTACCAAAGTGAAGAAATACCGTATGACAGTTTTGATGGTCGTTGGAGATTGGGCTTCGATTTTTCAAACATTGGGCCAAAGCTAAAATATAGCGATGGAGGTTCCGAAAGCAATTTACCAACAAATATGGCACTTGGAGGTGGATTTGACTTTATTCTTGATGAATACAATAAAGTTGGTGTTTCATTAGAGGTGAATAAATTATTAGTTCCAACGCGTCAAAATCCAGATTTAAATGGTGATGGTGAAGTAACTTCTGAAGAGAGAGCTCAAGCAAACCTAGATTATGAAAAGATAAGTTTTGTTTCAGGAATTTTTGAATCTTTTAGCGATGCTCCTGGAGGTTTCAGCGAAGAGTTAAAAGAATTTACTTGGGCATTAGGTGCAGAATATTGGTACCAAGATGTATTTGCTTTTAGAGCAGGTTATTTTAATGAAAGTGATATGAAAGGTGGTAGAAAATTTGCTACAGTTGGAGCAGGTTTCCGTTACACGGCTATTAATATAGATATTTCATATTTATTCTCAACATCCAAATTGGCAAACAGCCCATTGGACGGAACGCTTCGTTTTGGACTTACCTTTAACTTTGGCGATACCTACGACGAATATTAATAATTTTTAAAAAAAATCTCTTTAGAAGTTTTTGAAACAATTTCAGAACTTCCAAAAGACATTCAAGAATTAATGAATAAGGCGCAGCAAGCACGTAACAATGCTTATGCGCCTTATTCGCGTTTTAAGGTCGGAGCAGCACTTAAGCTTTCTTTAGGAAAAATTGTTATTGGTAGCAATCAAGAAAACGCAGCCTATCCCTCAGGCTTATGTGCAGAAAGAGTTGCTGTATATAGTGCTGGTGCAAACTACCCGGACCAAACAATAACAACACTCGCCATAACTGTTAAGGCAGAAAGTCGTGAAGTGAAAGAAGCAATTGCGCCTTGCGGTGCTTGTAGGCAGTCCTTAGCAGAATACGAACAAAAACAAAAATCTCCCATAGCTATCTACTTTATGGGCGAAACTGACGAAATCATAAAAGTAGCTTCGGTAATGGATTTATTACCCTTGGGCTTTGATACCAAATATTTATAAAATTCTAAGCACTAAATTCCAAAAAGTGTAATCATTGTTTTTTTGAAAGTTGTTTTTAGAGATTTATTTGGAATTTGAAATTTGGAATTTGTGATTTCACTTTTAAAAGTGCTATTTTTGTTATCCTTGAAATAAAAGTATAGATGAAAAAAATCACCAAAAAAACGTATCTAGATTGGTACGAGAACATGCTCTTTTGGCGCAAGTTTGAAGACAAACTAGCGCAAGTATATATCAATCAAAAAGTAAGAGGGTTTCTACATCTCTACAATGGTCAGGAGGCTGTATTAGCAGGCGCTTTGCATGCTATGGACCTTACCAAAGATCGTATGATAACTGCTTACCGAAATCACGTACAACCTATCGGGATGGGCGTGGATCCTAAAAAAGTAATGGCAGAACTTTACGGAAAAGATACAGGAACCTCTCACGGTTTAGGTGGTTCAATGCATATTTTTTCTAAAGAACATCGTTTTTATGGCGGTCACGGTATTGTGGGTGGGCAAATTCCACTAGGAGCTGGTCTGGCTTATGCCGACAAATATTTTGATAGAGGAGCAGTAACCCTAACTTATATGGGCGATGGCGCCGTACGTCAAGGTTCACTTCACGAAACATTTAACCTTGCTATGCTTTGGAAACTTCCAGTGGTTTTTTGTTGCGAAAATAATGGGTATGCAATGGGAACCTCGGTTGCCCGTACTGCAAACCACACAGATATTTGGAAACTTGGTCTTGGTTACGAAATGCCTTGCAAGCCAGTAGATGCAATGAAACCTGAAGTCGTAGCAAAAGAAATGGACGAAGCAATAGCACGCGCTCGTCGCGGTGATGGTCCAACGTTTTTGGAGTTAAGAACCTATCGTTACCGAGGTCACTCTATGAGTGATGCTCAACATTATAGAACGAAAGAGGAGGTTGCCAAAAAACAAGAAGAAGATCCAATTAGCTACGTGCTTCATCAGATTTATGAAAATAAATGGGCAACAGAAGCTGAAATAAAGAAAGTTGATAGTAAAGTAAAGAAAATGGTTGAGGAATGTGAAAAATTCGCAGATGAATCTCCATATCCAGACAAAAATATTATGTTCGATGCAGTTTACGAACAGGAAGAATACCCTTTTTTATCAGATAAATTATAAATTAAATATAAAGTATTGATTATTGCATATTGGATTTCAATTCTTACCTTAAGACCTCTTCTTAAAGTATTTGTCTAAAATCTAATGTCTAAAATCTAAAATCTACTAAAAAAATGGCAGAAGTAATAAACATGCCGCGATTGAGCGACACGATGGAAGTAGGAACAGTAGCAACATGGCTCAAAAAAGTTGGCGATACTGTAAGCGAAGGCGATATTCTTGCCGAAATTGAAACCGATAAAGCCACGATGGAATTCGAGTCCTTTTATGAAGGAACGTTACTTTACATAGGTGTTCAAGAAGGCGAAACAGCACCTGTTGATACGCTTTTAACTATTATTGGTGAAAAAGATGAAGATATTTCAGATTTAATTGGTGGGAAGTCTTCTGAAAAAGTTGAAGATAAAACGAAAGCCAAAGAAGAAAATTCAAAAGAAGACTGGTCATCTAGCGGAGCCGAGATTCCAGAAGGCGTTGAGGTAATTACAATGCCACGTCTAAGTGATACAATGACGGAAGGAACTGTTGCCGCTTGGCTTAAAAAAGAAGGAGATAAAGTAGATGAAGGCGATATTCTTGCTGAAATTGAAACCGATAAGGCCACAATGGAATTTGAATCATTCTACACTGGAACGCTTTTAAAAATTGCGGTTGGTCAAGGAGAATCTTCGCCAGTTGATGCTGTTCTTGCCATTATTGGTCCAAAAGGAACGGATGTTTCAGGTATTATTGAAAGCTTCGGAAAGGGAGCTAAACCTTCAGATAAAAAAGAAAAAGTTTCAGAAGTTAAAGAAGAAAAGAAAACTTCAGAAAAAGTAGAAGCTAAGAAGGAAACTTCTTCAGATAATAAAATAGATACTTCAAAATCTACAAACGAAGGTCGCATATTCGCTTCGCCTTTAGCAAAAATACTAGCTGAAGAAAAAGGAATTAACCTACGCCAAGTGCAAGGAAGTGGTGAAAACGGGCGTATCGTTAAAAGTGATATTGAAAACTATCAGCCAGCAGCAGGTGGCGGACAAGCATACGTTCCAGTAGGAGCAGAAAGTTTTGAGGAAGTGAAAAACTCCCAAATGCGCAAAACGATTGCCAAACGTTTGGCTGAATCTAAATTTACCGCTCCAGAATATTATTTAACAGTCGAGTTAGATATGGATCATGCAATTGCAGCGCGCGAAGCAATAAATGCCGATCCTGATGTAAAAATATCATTCAATGATATGGTTATTAAGGCGTGTGCAATGGCACTTCGCAAACATCCGCAAGTAAATAGCCAATGGACGCCGGAAGCTACAAGACTTGCAAAGCATATCCATATTGCCGTTGCTGTGGCCATTGATGAAGGCTTGTTGGTGCCTGTATTAAAATTTGCAGACCAAATGACGTTCTCACAAATTGGCGGACAAGTTAAAGAACTTGCAGGAAAGGCGCGAAGCAAAAAGATTACGCCAGCAGAAATGGAGGGAAGTACGTTTACAGTTTCTAACCTTGGAATGTTCGGAATAACTGAATTTACTTCAATTATAAACCAACCAAACTCTGCAATATTATCTGTTGGAGCAATTGTACAAAAACCAGTGGTGAAAAACGGACAGATTGCAGTTGGTAACACAATGATTGTAACCTTAGCCTGCGACCACAGAACGGTTGATGGCGCAACAGGAGCAAAATTCCTACAAACGTTACGACAGTATATTGAGAACCCTGTTACGATGTTTGTTTAAAAAAAATTATTAATTATAAAAATCCCGATAGCTTCAATTTTACTGAAACTATCGGGATTTGTGTATATTTAAAAGATGAAAAATATAATAATAACAGGAACATCAAGAGGCATTGGTTTTGAAATGGTAAAACTATTTTCAGAAGCTGGTCATAATGTTTTAGCACTTTCGAGGAATTCAAAACCTATTTCAGATTTAAATTTGAAAAACGTTACCGCATTAGAATTCGACATTGCAGATGAATCTGAAATTGTAAAGCTTTCCGCATACCTTCAAACAGGAATGAAAAGCGTTTCTATTTTAATAAACAACGCAGGCTATCTAGTAAACAAACCTTTTGCTGAAATTTCTGCTCAAGAATTTAAAAGAAGTTACGATGTAAATGTTTTTGGAGTTGCATACTTAATAAGAACTGTACTTCCTTTTATGAAGAAAGACGGACACGTTGTAAATATTAGCAGTATGGGTGGTATTCAAGGAAGCGTGAAGTTTCCAGGTTTGAGCGCATATAGCAGCAGCAAAGGAGCTATCATTACCTTAACCGAATTACTTGCCGAAGAATATAAAGAAATAGGTCCGTCGTTCAACGTTTTGGCATTGGGGGCTGTACAAACTGAAATGCTTGAAGAAGCCTTTCCGGGGTTTAAAGCACCACTTTCAGCAACTGAAATGGCGCAATATATTATGGATTTTTCGCTTGCGGCTAATAAATTTTATAACGGTAAAATACTTCAAATTTCTAGTACTACGCCCTAAAATTCTATGGTAGAAACTCTTGAAAAATATATTCCCCAAGCTTCCGTAGCCTCTGTTTTTGAGTTGATAAAAACTCACAACGTTCATCTAAAGATTGTAAACGAGCGCGTTACCCGTCACGGCGATTATAGAAAAATGCCAAATGGCCAACACCAAATTACAGTAAACGCGTCATTGAATAAATACCGTTTTTTAATCACTTTGGTTCATGAAATGGCGCATTTAGAAGCTTTTATAAAATATGGGCGACTAATAAAACCGCACGGATTGGAGTGGAAAGGTACTTTTCAACTTTTAATGCTTCCGTATTTGCGCCCCGAAGTTTTTCCCAATCAATTGTTACCGTTATTAGCACGGCATTTCAAAAATCCAAAAGCTTCTAGTGATACTGATGCTAACCTTGCTTTGGCGTTAAAACAGTTCGACCCAGAGAATGATAAAAACTATATCTTTGAAATTCCGATGGGTGCTCATTTTAGATTGTACAACGGTAAAATATTTAAACGCGGAAAGCAACGAGTAAAGCGCTTTGAATGTTTAGAAGTTGCCACAGGAAGAATCTATCTTTTTAATCCAAATACGGAAGTGGAGTTTTTGAAATGAGTATTGTAAATGAAATAGGCTTATGGGAATCAGGAAACAAGACTTAAGTATCTATTAAATGAAGAATGGTTGATGAAATCGCGAATTTGTCCTGATTCTTGGTTCATTTTGGTCCTGGCTCAAATTTTAAAATATGAATAAAGATTATTACGCAGTAATTATGGCAGGTGGAATCGGGTCTCGATTTTGGCCTGTTAGTACACAAACATTTCCTAAACAATTTCACGATATGTTAGGGACTGGACAAACGTTACTGCAAAAAACTTTTTCGAGACTTAATAAAATTATTCCTTCAGAAAATATTTATATTCTTACCAATGAAAGTTATCTGGAAATTACGTTGAAACAATTACCAGAAATTTCAGAAAAACAAGTGGTTTTGGAGCCTGCAATGCGCAATACTGCGCCTTGTATTCTACTTTCAGCCTTAAAAATTAAAAAACAAAACCCTAATGCCTTGATGCTTGTTGCGCCAAGTGACCATTGGATTGAAGATGAAATAGCTTTTACAAAAGATGTGCAAGCCTGTTTTGATGCCGCACAGCACGAAGATGTTTTACTCACCTTGGGTATTGAGCCAACCTTCCCTAATACAGGTTTTGGTTATATTGAAAGTGATAAAAACGGAGCTTCAGAAATAAAAAAAGTAAAACAATTCAGAGAAAAACCAGATTATGAAACTGCAAAGCAATTTTTAGCTGCTGGTAATTTTCTTTGGAATGCAGGTATTTTCATTTGGAGTGCCAAAAGTATAGTCGCTTCTTTTGAGAATTATTTAAGTGAAATGAATTCTTTATTTTCAAAAGGAATACCAGTTTTAAACACTTCAGAAGAAAAACATTTCATTGAAAAAAACTATTCCGAAGCCGAAAACATTTCCATAGATTATGGAATACTTGAAAAGGCTGATAATGTTTATGTAAAAAAAGCTGCTTTCGATTGGAATGATTTGGGTACTTGGGGTGCGCTTCACGATAAATTGGAAAAAGATGAAAATGAAAATTCAGTTGTAAATGCTGAAACTCATCTTAAGGATTCCAAAAACAATATGATATTTACGGCGTCAAAAAAACTTGTAGTTTTAGACGGTATTGAAGACTATATTGTGGTTGATAAAGAAGATGTCCTGTTAGTGTTTCCGAAGAAAAAAGAACAGGAAATAAAGGAACTCTTAAAAGATGTCTCAAATAAATTTGGTAAAAAATATTTGTAGATGGAAAATTCAAATAAAGAAAACATAAAAGTAACTCCAACCAACGATGAGGGTTTTGATCAAGTAAAACTAAATACGTGGCAAAGTATGAAAAGCTTTCTGAAAGAATTATTTGATATTAGGGCAGATACAGACCGTGATGCTACTATTGATGCTGTAAAAAAAGACATTTCATTTAAAGGCCACACGGCTTGGATTCTTATCTTTTCAATATTTGTGGCATCTATCGGGCTAAACGTAAGTAGTACTGCTGTGGTTATTGGAGCGATGCTTATTTCGCCCTTAATGGGGCCAATCGTAGGCATTGGGCTTTCTGTAGCTATTAACGATGTAGATACTTTAAAACGTTCCTTAATTAACTTGGGGGTAATGGTGTTTTTGAGTGTGCTTACAGCCTTTCTATATTTTAAACTTTCACCATTAACAGAAGAAACTCCAGAGCTTATTGCCAGAACGTATCCTACAATTTTGGATGTACTAATAGCTATTTTTGGTGGTTTGGGATTGATTGTTGCAAAAACAAAAAGTGGCACTATTGCAAGCGTTATTTTTGGAGTTGCAATTGCAACGGCTTTAATGCCTCCTTTATGTACCGTGGGTTATGGACTTGCAATTGGTAACATGTCTTACGCCGGTGGAGCATTATATTTATTTACCATTAACTCAGTTTTCATTGCACTTTCTACTTTTATAGTTTCAAAAATATTGAGTTTTCCATTGGTGCGTTACGCCAATAGTCAAAGACGTAAAAGAACAGCACAAATTGCAACTTTAATTGCCATTGCAGTAATGGTGCCAAGTGTTTGGTTATTTGTAAAATTACTAGACGAGCAACTTTTTGAAAATAAAACCAAAGAATTTGTAAATACTATAGTGAAATATGATGGAGCCGAGGTTGTAAAATTTACACATGATTATGAAAATAAGAATATAGATGTTTACTTGATAGGACGCCCCGTTCCACAGGCTAAAATAAATGATTGGACGGCACAACTTGAAAAATCTGATAAATTAGAACAAACGCTTTTACGTGTATACCAAGGTGCAGATCAAACAGGCGAAATGGCTGAAAAGATTTCAGGCGAAATTAAAGCAGGTATTCTGGAAGATCTTTATGTGAAAAACGAACAGTTAATACAAGATAAAGACGAAAAAATTCGATTCTTAGAGAATGAAGTTGCGCTCATGAAAATACAGAATGTGCCTTTTAAGGAGTTAAGTGATGAGCTAAAAATAAATTATGAAAATGTTGAAACCTTCAGCTATTCAAACAAAATCACGACCAACTTTCAAAAAATCGATACACTGCTAGTAATTAATATTCGTTGGAAAAAAGAAGTTTCTGCTAAAGAACGAACTAAAGAATTGAAAAAAATAGAAACGTGGCTTAAATTTAAATTGAAATTAGATACACTTCAAGTTTCGCAATATCCATAAAAAAGTTATCTTTCTTTAATTTGAACTTCTCTGATTTTTTTGAAAAGATCTGAAGAATACACAAAATCAGTAATATCTTCATTTTCAGTTTTGAAAATTTGCTTGTTATCCCCTTGCCAAACTAATTTTCCGTTTTTAAGCAATACCACTTTTTCACCAATTTCCATAACCGAGTTCATGTCGTGGGTTACTACGATGGTTGTAATATCATTTTCGTGAGTTATATCTTGAATTAAAGTATCAATTAAAGTAGCAGTTTTTGGATCTAGTCCAGAATTGGGCTCATCGCAAAATAGATATTTTGGTTTGTTTACAATTGCACGTGCTATAGAAACACGTTTTTGCATGCCACCAGAAATTTCGGCAGGAAATTTTTTATTTACATTTTCAAGTTCTACACGTTTTAGAACTTCATTTACACGCGCAACCATGTCGGACTTTTTTTGTTTGGTAAACATTCGTAATGGAAACATCACGTTTTCTTCAATATTCATAGAATCAAATAGCGCACCGCCTTGAAAAAGCATTCCTATTTCTTCGCGTAGCTTTCGTTGTTGATCATCATCCATATCTTGTATGGCTTTGTCTTCATAATAAATACGACCTTGCTCAGGTTTAAAAAGACCGATAAGACATTTCAATAGAACGCTTTTTCCGCTTCCACTTCGGCCTATAATTAGGTTTGTTTTTCCTTTATCAAATTCCGTAGTTATTCCTTTTAGAATTTCTTCATCCCCAAAACTTTTATGTACGTCTTCAATTTTTATCATGAGCTTAAAAGGAGTTGGGTTATTATAAAGTTTGCAGCAATAATTAGCACACTAGTCCATACAAAAGAGTTTGTACTTGCCTTACCTACTTCTAGCGAACCACCTTTCATATAAAACCCTTGCCAAGAAGGTACTGTTGCAAGAATAAAGGCAAAAACAAAGGTTTTAAAGAATGCGTAGAATATTTGATATGGAATAAAATCTTGTTGCACTCCAGCGATAAAATCTGATGAACTAGTAAAGCCTCCATAAACTCCAGCTACCCAGCCACCTAAAATACCAAGAAACATTGCTATAACAATTAAAAAAGGATAAAACATTAAAGCAACTATTTTTGGAAAAACCAAGTAATTTAATGAGTTAACACCCATGACTTCCAACGCGTCAATTTGTTCCGTAACCCGCATAGATCCTATGCTAGAAGTAATGAAAGAGCCAACTTTTCCAGCCATAATTATGGAAATAAATGTTGGTGCAAATTCCAGAATAACAGATTGTCGTGTAGCAAAACCAATTAAACTTTCAGGAATAATTGGATTGTCCATATTAAGGGCTGTTTGTATAGCTACAACACCTCCCACGAAGAAAGATATAAATGACACAATGCCCAATGAACTGATAATTAGATCGTTAATTTCCTTAAAAATTAAATGCTTTAAAACAGATGTTTTGGTAAAACTACCAAATACCTTTTTAAGCATTAAAAAATAGGAACCAATATCTTGTAAATACTTCATATAATAGTTAACTAGGGCTAAAGTACTAAAATTAGTGTAGTGTAATTTATAAAAGAGCGTTAAGAATTCGGTACGCAGCAGTCAATATTTAGTAGCTAGTTGAATTTTTCTAGACCAACCCCGAATTAACGAATACCAAATTACTAATTAACAAACTCACTATTTAAAAAGTTCCATCATTTTATGATAAACCTCCGTGTTTTCGTAAATTCCATTAAAAAGAAATGCGCCCGGACCTTCGGCAAAAACAGGAACCATCGTTCCGGAATGTCCGCCAGTTGAAAAAGTTGGTTTTATTTTGTTGTAATCTTTCCCGTCCGATGATAAAGTGAATCCACCCGTTTCGTGGTCTGCAGTAGCTATTACAAGTGTTTCGCCGTTCTGTTTGGCAAAATCCAAGGCCACAGCCAAGGTTTTGTCAAAATCTAAAAGTTCTTGAATCAGGTAATCGGTATCATTGTTGTGGCCGCCCCAATCAATTTGGCTGCCTTCTACCATCAAGAAAAACCCTTTTTCGTTTTTTGAAAGTTTATCTAAAGCTAGTTTGGTTGCGTTTGGTAGAAAATCGCCACGACCTTCGCTAATCTTTGGCATGCCATTTTCGGCAAGTAGAATAATTTCGTTTTTATCACTCGGCGTTGTAGGCAGTTTGTCTGTAATAATTTCGTAGTCATTGGCTTTCATGGCTAATAATAAGTCTTTTCCGTCTTTGCGTTTGTTGAAAAATTTAAGTCCTCCACCCGCAAAAAAGTTAACACCACTTTTCGGGGCGAATTCAGTAATTTCCTCATACATTCTTCGGCTTTTTACGTGTGCATAAAAACTGGCTGGTGTGGCGTGTTGAATAGAAGAAGTTGAAACAATACCTGTTCCATATCCTTTCTTTACAAGATGCTCAATAATTGTAGGTACAGGAATTGTATCCTTATCAACCCCAATTGCGCCATTATACGTTTTAACGCCAGCAGAAAAAACAGTTGCGCCAGCGGCAGAATCGGTAACTAAATCGCTGGCAGAAGAAGTTTTACTTAAACCAATTGTATTGAAACGTTCAAAATTTGGCTTTCCATCTTTGTAATAAATGGCTGCAGAAACTTCGCTTAAACCCATTCCGTCGCCAATTAATAAAATGATGTTTTTAGGTTTTTTTAGTTCGGAAGAAATAGCTGAAACTGTATTATCGTTAACCTGAACAGAGAGGCAAGACGTCGAAACGATTGCAAATGATAGCAGTATTACGAGGTAGGAAAGCTTTATTTTCATTTGTATTTTTATTCATCAAAAATAAAGAAAATATTTACTTTGAAGTGTTAAGTAAATATTTTCAATGCTTAAAGATTGAGATTATATCTAAAAACTCCAATTTAACTGAAACCTAGTTTCTTGAAAATATTATTCCATCGCAGCTTTCTAATAAATTTTCCTTCTTCTTCGGAAACAATATATTCGAGATTTTCTTTTTTCGTTTTAAAATATCCTTGCATTGAATCTAAAAAAAAAGTAAAACTATTCTTTTTTGAAGCCAGTTTTGCCGAAGCGATTAATGTTAACCAAAAGCCATAACGCATTTTATAAAAAGCTTCGCCTTGTTTGTGCTTTGAAGTTTTGGTATAAACCTTTCCTGTGGGTTTTAAGTGCTTTACGTGCAATGAAGTGTCTGTCTTTATTTTCCAGCCGTGGTATTGTGCTTGAAGCTCGTCTACGGTATCCCAGCCCATAGTGTTTCTTAAACCGCTTATTTGTTCAAAACACTCTTTTCTGTATGCTTTCAATGCCCCACGAATGTGGTCTTTGTTGGTCAGGTTTTCCAAAAGCCATTCACCATTTTTTTCAATGTAACAAAAACCGCCAACCATTCCCACGGAAGTATCGTTTTGAAAAGCTAAAGCAATTTTTTCTAAATAATTTTTCGAAAAAATTAAATCTGCATCAAATTTGCAGATGATGTCAAAATCTTCATCGAGCATTTCAAAACCTTTGTAGAATGCATTGATTACTTTGCTTCCTGGTTCGTGAAATTTTTCAGAATTGTGAAACACACTTTCTATAAAAGAATATTTTTCTGAAAATTGTTCAATTATTTTTTGTGTTCCATCAGTAGAAGCGTCGTTTACAACAACAATTCTTTTTGGAAGAAAGGTTTGTTCCACCAGAGATTGAAGCGTTTTAGAAAGGTGTGCTTCTTCGTTATGAGCGGGGATGATGATTTGGAAATTCATTAAATGCGTTTAGCATAAACCAAATAATATCTTGGTGTAATTCTTCGAAGTATAGGTCGAATTCCTATTTTTTTAATCGGATTTGTAAACTTTTCACGATTCGCCATCCAGCTTTTTCGAGAAGCCAATCAAATTGCCAATCTTCAAACTCGTGATAATGACGGTCCCATTTGTCGGTTTTGCTTCTATATGCTGAAGCAAACCAAAGTTTTAAAGGAATGGAAGCGACCATTTTTTTTGCCTGAATATCTTTTAAAACATTGAAAGGTGAAACCAAATGCTCAAAAATTTCAAAAGCTGTGACTACGTCAAATGCTTCAGTTTTTACAATATTAGTTTCAAGGTCAAGATCTTCACCGCTGGAATTTGTAACGTTGAAGCCTTCTTTAGAAATTACTTCGTTGAGAAAACGTAGGGTGTGTTTGTATCTTTTTTTTGGAAACTTGCCTTCGTACATTATTTTAGTGCCTAAAGTTGGAAAGTTATAAGTGTCTAAAGTTTTAAAAAATGAGAGCTTTAAACTACTAAACCCTATAAACAATCGCATTAATATTCATTCCCGCACCAACGCTGGCTAAAATAACAACATCTCCTGTTGCAATGGAATGTCCTTCAAGCTCGCCATTCAACACCAAATCGTATAAAGTTGGTACCGTTGCAACACTACTATTTCCTAATTTATTAATGCTCATTGGCATAATGTTCTCGGGCGTAGGTCTATCATAAAGCTTGTAAAAACGGTTTACGATGGCTTCGTCCATTTTTTCATTAGCTTGATGAATAAATATTTTTTTTACTTCGTCAATATTAATTCCGCTGTTGTCCAAACAGGTTTTCATCGCGTCTGGCACATTGTTTAGTGCGAATTCATAAATTTTTCTGCCGTACATTTTTATGTAACGACGGCGATCCTTCTTTTCTAGATTGTTGCTTTCGCCAAAATAGATGAAATGTGCTTCGTCAAAAGCATACGTGGCACTAAAATGAGCTAGGATTCCGCCTGCTTCATCAGTAGCTTCAACAACTGCTGCGCCTGCGCCATCACTATAAATCATAGAATCGCGATCGTGCGGATCTACTACTCTTGAAAGCGCTTCGGCACCAATAACCAAACATTTTTTAGCAATACCCGCTTTAATAAAAGCGTTTGCTTGTATCATACTTTCAATCCAACCTGGGCAACCAAAAAGCATGTCATAACCAACACATCGTGGGTTTTGTATTTTAAGATTATGTTTTACACGAGTAGCAATACTAGGCACGGTGTCGCTCTGAACTGATCCATGTTTTACATCACCATAATTATGTGCTACAATTATATAATTAAGCTCTTCTTTATTTATTCCGGAATCTTTAATGGCGTTTTCAGCTGCAAAGGATGCGATATCTGAAGTGCTCATGTTTTTAGGAATATACCGTCGCTCCGCAATACCAGTAATAGCTTTAAATTTTTCAATGATAGTCTCATTTTCTTGGCCAAAACGGGTGCCATCTTCATTAAAAAAATGATGATTTCCGAAATGTTCATTCTTTGCAACCTCACTTGGAATGTAACTGCCTATGCCTGTTATTTTGACATTCATATTATTGAAAAGTTTCGTTAAAAGTAAGGAAAATTTCAGTATTCAGTATAGAGTAGTCAGTTATTTCTGACGATTGACTACTTCGTACTGCGTACTTTTTTAAGCTTCCATATATTCCTCAATAGGATTGCAAGTGCAAATCAAATTTCTGTCGCCATAAGCATCATCAACTCTTCTAATAGATGGCCAGAATTTATTATCTGAAACATATTCCAATGGAAAAGCTGCTTCCTGTCTGGTGTATGGAAAATTCCATTCATCAGTTGTAAGCATTTGTAAGGTATGTGGCGAATTTTTCAAAACATTGTTTGGCTCGTCTTTATCTGCTGCTTCAATTTCTTTACGTATTGAAATCATAGCATCACAAAATTCATCCAACGCCATTTTACTTTCACTTTCAGTTGGCTCTATCATTAACGTTCCTGCAATTGGGAAAGAAACTGTTGGCGCATGAAAGCCATAGTCCATTAAACGTTTTGCAATGTCGGTTACTTCAATTCCTTTTGCTTTAAAAGGGCGACAATCTACAATCATTTCGTGTGCTGCACGGCCTTTTTCGCCTGCGTAAAGTACTTCATAACTACCATTCAACCTTTCTTTTATGTAGTTGGCGTTCAAAATTGCGTATTGCGTGGCTTTTTTCAAACCATTTACACCAAGCATACAAATATAAGCGTAGCTAATTAAGCAAACCAACGAACTACCATAAGGAGCTGATGAAATTGCAGAAATAGCATGTTCACCACCTGTTTTAATAATTGGGTTTGAAGGTAAAAAAGGAACTAATTGCTTTGCAACACAAATTGGCCCAACACCAGGTCCGCCACCTCCGTGAGGAATGGCAAAGGTTTTGTGAAGATTTAAGTGGCAAGCATCTGCGCCAATAGCGCCAGGATTGGTTAAGCCAACTTGTGCGTTCATATTTGCACCGTCCATATAAACTTGGCCACCGTTTTCGTGAATTAGACTTGTTATTTCACGAATTGCAGATTCGTAAACTCCGTGTGTTGATGGGTAAGTAACCATCAAACAAGCAAGGTTGTCTTTATGTTTTAATGCTTTTTCGCGAAGATCGTTTACATCAATATTACCTTCTTCGGTAGATTTTGTTACAACTACTTTCATTCCAGCCATTACAGCACTTGCGGGGTTTGTTCCGTGTGCAGAAGCTGGTATTAAACAAATATTTCTATGTCCTTCGCCACGAGATTCATGATAGGCTCTAATAACCATTAAACCAGCAAATTCGCCTTGCGCACCGCTATTTGGTTGAAGGGAAGTTCCTGCAAAACCTGTAATTTTGGTAAGTTGTTTTTCTAGTTTCTTTAAAATCGTTTGGTAGCCTTCCGCTTGTTCCACCGGAACAAAAGGGTGCATATTGCCCCACATTGGGTCACTCAATGGCAACATTTCTGCGGCAGCGTTCAATTTCATCGTGCAAGAACCTAATGAAATCATAGAGTGGTTTAATGATAAATCTTTGCGCTCCAGTTTTTTAATATAGCGCATTAAATCAGTCTCACTATGGTATTTGTTGAAAACTTGCTGCTGAAGAAATTCAGTTTTACGAGCCACTTCCTTTGGTATTTTATTACCAGTTTCAAGCTCCGTTATTTTTTGGAAATCCTTTTTGATGGCTTCCGAAAAAATTGAAAGTATTTTATTCAAGTCTTTTACTGTTGTAGTTTCATTGATCGATATTGAAACCGTTTCGTCATCAGGATAATAGAAATTCACTTTTTTTGCTTCTGCCAAAAACTTAATTTTTGTGGCGTCAGTCTTTATTGAAATTGTATCAAAAAAAGTTTCATTAACTTGTTTAAAGCCTGATTTTTCCAAAGCATTTGCAAGTGTTACAGTACCATTGTGTACTTTTCTAGCAATATACTTTAATCCTTCTGAGCCGTGATAAACGGCATACATTCCAGCCATAACAGCTAAAAGAACTTGAGCGGTACAAATGTTTGAAGTTGCTTTATCGCGCTTAATGTGTTGTTCTCTGGTTTGTAATGCCATACGAAGGGCACGATTACCATCAGTATCTTTGGTAACGCCAATTATACGTCCTGGAATGCTACGCTTATATTCGTCTTTTGTAGCAAAGAAAGCTGCGTGCGGCCCACCATATCCTAACGGAATTCCGAAACGTTGCGTTGTTCCTACAACTACATCAACTCCAAATTTCCCTGGAGCTTCAAGCATTACAAGACTTAAAATATCTGCGGCAACGGCAACTTTTATTTGGTTGTCGTTCGCTTTTTCGATGAAATTTTTATAGTTGTAAACCTTTCCAGATCTGCTTGGATATTGAACAATTGCACCGAAAAAATCTTCAGAAAAATCAAAATCTTCGTGATTGCCAACAACCAATTCAATATTTAAAGGTGTAGATCGCGTTTGTAATAATGAAAGTGTCTGTGGAAGTATTTCTTCGGAAACAAAAAACTTGGATGCGTTGCTTTGTTTTTTTCCTTTTTCACGAACGTTGTAAAGTAGTGACATTGCTTCTGCCGCCGCGGTAGATTCATCTAAAAGCGATGCATTAGCAAGTTCCATTCCTGTTAAATCAGTAATTACTGATTGGAAATTAAGCAAAGCTTCTAATCTGCCTTGGGCAATTTCTGCTTGGTAAGGCGTATAAGCGGTGTACCATCCCGGGTTTTCCAAAATATTTCGTTGGATTACAGGCGGTGTAATGGACTGATTGTAGCCCAAACCGATATATGTTTTAAAAAGTTTATTTTTTGTGGAAAGCTCGGTAATATGCTCTAAATATTCCTGCTCACTCATTGCGGTGTCCAGATCTAATGCTTTTTTAAGCAGAATGTCGTCTGGAACGGTTTCGTAAATAAGTTGGTCAAGAGAGGTTGCGCCAACTGCTTTAAGCATTTCAGGAAGATCATTTTCCCGAGGGCCAATATGTCTTAATGCAAAAGAATCTGTATTCATAAAAGTGCCGAATTTTTAAACTCCGCATTCTTTGAACATCTATAACTGCTCAAAGAAACTAGGGGAGTGTCTTATAATTACTTATGGATTTTAAAATAAGCAGACTATTATATTTTAATAGTTTGCAATGCGGCGCAAAATTACAATTTTAAACGAGAAATTATTCATTTTTATAAGGTCGAAATCTTTAACTTTTCAACTAAATGGATAGGTTACTAACACTTTGGCTACTTTTGTTACTATGAAATTTATAAAGCACGTTTTTGCTTTCTACATAAATAGCAGTTTGCACGTTGCCTTAGCAGTCGTGGCATTATTGGCAATAACAGTTTTGGGGTTTAATTTAGAAGTGCCCTATGCTCTTTGGGGTTTTGTTTTTCTTGGAACATTAACTGGCTATAACTTTGTGAAATACGCAAAAGTTGCCGGACTTCACCATAGAAGTTTAACGAAATCTCTGAAAAGCATTCAAGTTTTTTCTGGGTTATGTTTTACGTTGCTTATTTTTTTAGTTTTCAAACTTTCAATCACTACACTTTTAGTTACGGCAGGGTTTGGCTTGGCTACTTTTTTATATGCCGTACCATTTGTGAAACATAAAAATCTGCGGAATTTTTCAGGAATAAAGATTTTTATAGTGGCTCTTGTGTGGGCAGGAGTTACTGTAATTGTTCCAATAGTTGCTTCAGAAAAAGCTATTGTTGGCGATGTAGTGCTCACTTTTTTTCAGCGTATTTTGATAGTTGTGGCACTTATTTTACCTTTTGAAATACGCGACGTGCCTTATGATTTATTAAATCTTAAAACTTTGCCGCAACAGCTTGGCGTTAGAAACACAAAATTATTAGGAGGATTTTTAATTCTGATATGTTTAAGTATCGAATTTTTTAAGGAAACTTCAGAAATGGCTTACATTTTAAGCCTTTTGGCTTTTTGCATGCTGTTGGGATGGATGCTAGCTATTTCGAAAACAGAACAAACACGTTATTTTTCTTCTTTTTGGGTGGAAAGTTTACCTATTCTTTGGTTTTTACTTTTTTTGCTTTTGAAACAATTTTAGGATTGTTGTTCGTTGTTTGTTTCTTGTTGAAGACGTGTTTTTATAGATTGTTTTTCTTCGGCCTGAAGGGTTTTAATGTTTGCCGAATTAATTGCATTTGTAAGTTTTGTATTGCGTTTGGAATGACTACGACACAATTTGCACATTAATAAATGCATCTTAAGCATTATAATATTTAAAAGGCTTGCCTCTTTATATTGACTTTTATCGCAAACCTCTGCGGCTTCATTACACTTTAAAAAAAACTTCATATTCTTTATTTAAACCAACTATCTTCAAGGCACTCAGCCATTGTTTTTCGTGCTCTATGGATTATTACCCACAGGTTAGACGACGTAATGTTATATTCTTTACAAATAGCTTCAGTATCAAAATTTTCAACGGTTTTCTTTTTGAAAATGGCGGCTTGTTTTTGTGGAAGTTTATCTAAACAATTTAAGATTGCCAGCCCAAGTTCTTCATTTTCCATTGTATTCTCCGCCGTTTTATCAAAAGGATCGGCGGCATTTTCTTCTAGCCAATCTCCTTCAGAATCTTCGTCGCGGTAATTAATATGTACCTCTGCCTTTCCTTTTTTGGAGTTTTTCTTTCTGTAGTGGTCAATTATCTTTCGCTTTAAAATTGAAATAAGCCACGTTCTTTCTGAAGCTTCACCTTTAAAGTTTTTTTTCGACTTTAATCCCGCCAAAAAAGTTTCAGAAATTAAATCTTGGGCAACTATGTGGTCATTAACCTTTACAATTGTGTAATTGTAGAGGTAATCTGCATAATCGTCAACCCATCGGTCTGGCTTCAGTAGTTCCAAAAGTATAGTTTTTAGTCTATTTTCAAAAATAGGGAAGTTTTAGAATATATAAGGAAATACTTGTTGTTTAGTTTGAAGTATAGCTTAATTGAACCAGACCTGACAAATTTTAAAAATCTGTCAGGTCTTTTTTGTTATAACAATCCCGCCCGTTTTAAAAGCGCTTCTGGATCTGGCTTTTGGCCACGAAACTTTACGTAAAGCTCCATCGGATCTTGCGTTCCACCTTGTGAAAGCACAATTTTTTTGAACTTATCTGCAACAGTTTTATTGAAAATACCTTCCTGTTGAAAATACGTGAATGCATCAGCAGCCAAAACTTCAGCCCATTTATAACTGTAATATCCTGCGGAATAGCCGCCTTGAAAAATATGTGAAAAAGCAGTGCTCATACAGTTTTCCTTCACATCTGGATAAAGCTGAGTATCGCCAAAAGCAGTGACTTCAAAATCTTTTACATCTTTAATTTTTGAAGGGTCAGAACCGTGCCAAGCCATATCTAACATTCCAAAACTTAATTGTCTAAGTGTCTGCATTCCTTCATGGAAAGTTGCAGAATCCTTTATTTTTTCAACGTATTCCATTGGGATTACTTCGCCGGTTTTATAATGTGTGGCGAAAAGCTCTAATGTTTCTTTTTCGTAACACCAATTTTCTAAAATCTGACTCGGTAATTCTACAAAATCCCAATAAACACTGGTTCCGGAAAGGCTAGGGTAGTGGGTATTTGCAAGCATACCGTGCAATGCGTGACCAAATTCGTGGAATAAGGTTGTTACTTCATTAAAAGTAAGTAGTGAAGGTTTGCTTGCCGTTGGTTTAGTGAAATTACAAACGTTAGAAATATGAGGCCTATCGTTTTTTCCGTTTTTAATTTGTTGAGGTTTAAAAGACGTCATCCAAGCGCCATTTCGCTTTCCGGCACGTGGGTGAAAATCTGCGTAAAAAACAGCAACTAACTTGCCTTCGTCGTCTTTTACTTCATACGTTTTTACATCTGCGTGGTATTTATCTATGTTTTGCACTTCTTCAAAATGAAGACCGAATAATTTTTTGGCAACCGTAAAAACGCCATTAATAACGTTTTTTAATTCGAAGTATGGTTTCAGCTTTTCATCATCTAAATTGAAAAGTTTCTGTTTTAGCTTTTCCGAATAATATGCGCCATCCCATTTTTCTAATTGGTCGATGCTATCAAGTTCTTTTGCAAAAGCCGTTAATTCTTCAAATTCTTTCTTTGCTGCAGGCTTTGCCTTTTCGAGTAATTCATTTAAAAATGACTTTACTTTTTCGGGTGTTTTTGCCATTCGCTCTTCCAATACAAAATTTGCGTGGCTTTTATAGCCCAATAAATTTGCGCGTTGGTGGCGTAGATTTACAATTTGAAGTACATTTTGTTGATTGTCTAATGCATCATTGTGAAAACCTTTTGCGCCAAAAACAATCGCCATTTTTTTACGCAATTCGCGATTGTCTGCATAGGTTAAGAAAGGAACATAACTTGGATAATCTAATGTGAAAACCCAACCTTTCTTTTCTTTCTCTTCCGCAGTTTGGGCAGCGGCTTCTATTACGCCTTCTGGTAATCCAGAAAGGTTCTTTTCATCAGTAATATGAAGTTCAAATTTATTGGTTTTAGCTAAAATGTTTTCCCCAAAAGTTAGGCTTAACTTTGAAAGTTCGGTGTCTATTTTGCGTAACTCCGTTTTCTTTTCTTCAGAAAGGTTGGCGCCGTTTCTTGAAAAAGCTTTGTATTTTTTGTCGAGCAGCATTTGCTGTTCTCTGGTAAGATTTAGTTCATCTTTTTGTTTGTAAACTGTTTTAATTCTTTCGAACAATTCTTCATTCAGCAACATATCATTACTGAATTCAGTAAGCATTGGTGAAATTTCCTGCGCTATTTTCTGTATTTCATCATTAGTTTCGGCACTGTTGAGGTTGAAGAAAATACTAGTTGTTCTTTCCAATTGTTCTCCTGTGTTTTCAAGAGCTTCAAGGGTATTTTTGAAAGTTGCGTCTTCAGTATTTGAAGTTATCGCGTCTATTTCAGCCTTCGTGTCTTCTATCAATTTGCTGATTGCAGGGAAGAAATGTGCATTTTCTATTTTAGTGAAAGGAGCAGTGTTGTATAATTCTAAAAGAGGATTGTTCATAACGTAGTTTCTGTTTGTAATTTACTTATGGTCGAAAATAATGCCAGAGGGGTAAAAAGCTAATGGCGACAAGAATTAATGATAGTACTATGCCAATTAGGCTGAGTTTCTTATAAGATTTAAATCCTTTTATTCCGAAGAAGACGCCAATGAGACCGATAATTAAAGCGGCCATTTTGTGAACTTTCGGAGTTACAATTAAGCTTGGCTCACTTAGTTGTTGATTTGCTTGAAGAATATTTACTTGCTGAGCAAAGTAATAGTTCATATAAATAATAAAGGAAATACCTATGCTGGCTACAATTATGGAATAAATACTGTGTTTCACTAATTGTTTTCTTTCATCTTTTTCGCGCCTTCTTCAACCTTTATTTTAAGGCTTTCTTTGTAGGCAATGATTTTATCTAAAACAGCTTTATCAGAAGAACCAATAATCTGCGCAGCAAGAATACCTGCGTTTTTGGCGCCATTAAGAGCAACCGTTGCAACAGGAACGCCTCCTGGCATTTGTAAAATAGAAAGAACACTATCCCAACCATCAATAGAGTTGCTGGATTTTACGGGCACGCCAATTATTGGCAATGGCGAAAGTGAAGCAATCATCCCTGGAAGGTGAGCCGCGCCGCCTGCGCCTGCTATTATTACTGAAATACCACGAGTGTGGGCGTTCTTTCCATAATCGAAAAGCTTGTCTGGGGTTCGGTGAGCGGAAACGATATCTACTTCCACTTCAATGTTGAATTCTTTTAGAATATCTACTGCGTCCTGCATTACTGGCAGATCGCTGGTGCTTCCCATTATTATTCCTACTTTACTCATTTGTTTCTTAGTTGTTGTGTGTCTGGTCGAGCGCAGTCGAGACCTACTTCTTTTTCGTAATTATGCTTAATAAGTACCTCTCGCCTGTACTTCGACTGCGCTCAGTACAGGCTATTCGAGGGGGCATTTTATTCACTTATAACTTCAATCGTTTTCTTAACCTCCTCAGCGATCTCTCTTGCTTTGTTGAGGTCTTTGTTTACTATGGTTACGTGGCCCATTTTTCTAAAGGGGCGGGTTTCTTTTTTGCCGTAGATGTGGGGCGTTACGCCTTCCATCGCTAAAATGTTTTCTATGTTTTTATAGACTACTGGGCCCGTGTGACCTTCAGCGCCTACTAAGTTAACCATTATACCACCTACTTTGCTGTCTGTATTGCCCAAAGGTAAGTTTAATATGGCTCTTATTTGTTGTTCAAATTGGTTGGTGTAACTAGCTTCTATGCTGTAATGACCACTGTTGTGGGGTCTTGGAGCTACTTCGTTTATTAGTATTTCGTCGTCTTCGGTTTGGAACATTTCTACTGCCAATAGACCTACATGCTTAAAGGCTTCAGAGACTTTGGTAGCTATCGCTCTTGCTTTAATTGCAATGGCTTCGTCTATTCGTGCGGGGCAGATTACGTATTCCACTTGGTTGGCTTCGGGATGAAATTCCATTTCTACAACTGGATAGGTTTTTACTTCTCCGGAAGGATTTCTAGCCACTATTACTGCCAATTCATTTTTAAAAGGAATCAATTTTTCAGCAATGCAAGCACCTTCAGATAGTGGAATTGTAGCTTCAGCATCGCGAATTAGACTCACGCCTTTTCCATCATAACCGCCTGTGCAACTTTTCCACACAAAGGGAAAATGTAATTCTTTGCGAACAATAGCTTCATTTAAATCGTTTTTATCTTTGTATACTTTAAAAGGTGAAGTAGGAATTCGGTGTTCTTTATAAAACTGTTTCTGCATGCCTTTATCCTGAATATTTCTAAGCGTTGCTGCGCTTGGATATACTTTTACACCTTCATTTTCAAGCTTTTCTAGCGCTTCAGTATTTACACCTTCAATTTCAAAAGTAAGTACGTCTACTTTTTTTCCGAAGTTGTAAACGGTTTCATAATCCATCAAGTCGCCTTGCTGAAAATGGTCTGCCGCTATACGGCACGGGGCTTCTGCGCTAGGATCTAAAACACTGGTGCGGATGTCCCATTTTCGGGTTTCGTAGAGCATCATTTTGCCCAACTGCCCGCCGCCTAAAATGCCGAGGGTGAAGTTGGTGGAGAAATAGTTCATATCAGTTGTCGGTTGTCAGTTTTCGGTTGTCGCTTTTGGCTTAAATTGAATGCAAAGATAGTAAAATGCTTAGTAGGTGAATGGGTGAGTTTGTGAGTTTGTGTGGTTGAATTATTGTAAACGCATACAATTGAAAATAATTGACCGAAATGTACCGCAATTTACCGAAGATGAACACAAAATACCGCTTATGACCGAATATGACCTTAAATGAAGTTGAAGGGGTTTTTTAGGGTGTATGTGCGGACGTTGTTCGAAAAAAATAGGAGGAAAGCTATACTCACTACACATAGGAACCCTAAAAATCGGGTTTAATAATTTGAAAATTATCTGAGAGTATTTTCTCAAATTCTTTTTCTTTCCAGATTTGATTATCTAAAAAAAGAATATGCTTATCCTTTTGTTTCCCCATTAGTTTTTTCGTATTTTAAATTATGAAATTAATAGAATTCACAAAGCACTTTCCTGATGAGCAAAGCTGTAGAGAAGCATTTAGATCATACAGGTTAAAG
>Ga0256845_1000797_pt1 | contig 27477 bp, 22 predicted proteins | sample RiftiametaG_FD_189101 | JGI IMG/M metagenome (GOLD analysis project Ga0256845, IMG submission 189101) | Tube worm associated microbial communities from hydrothermal vent at the East Pacific Rise, Pacific Ocean - Riftia | ecosystem: Host-associated > Annelida > Integument > Unclassified ... | reverse complement strand
AAAATAGAGAGGCTTTTGAATCTTTGATTCATAATTAGTTGTTTAATTAACCCTAAAATACTGAATATACTGTTATTTACAAAGTGCCTAAGTCAATAAGTTTATCTAATAAAGTTTGCATTTTGTTACTGTTCCAATCTGCAGCACCTTCTTCATCTATAACTATTTCCCCAGATTTAGAAATTACGTAGGTAGTTGGCAGCACTTGAGATTGCAATTGTTTTGACGCCTCATATTTTTGAATAAAAATGGGGAATGAGTATTCATTCTTTTCCATAAAATTTTCAATCTTTTCAGGTTCTTCGGAAGTAACAAAATAGAAATCTACTTTGTCACCATAACTAGCATATAACTTCTGAAACGAAGGCATTTCGGCAACACAGGGCGGACACCAGGTTGCCCAAAAATTTACGATTATAACTTTCCCTTTTGATTGTGAAAAATTAATTTCTTCAGAATTTAACTCCTTTAAATTCCAATTGTAATCTTGAAGTGTTTCTCGTTCAGCTTCAGTTTTTTCTGAAGCTGAAAAAGAAATAAGCCGTTGCACAAAAACCTGTATTGGCATTCGTGTTTGGGGAAGTATCAATAAAGCAACAAATGCAAAAAATATTATGTTGGACCAATGTTTTTTTAGAAAGGGAGTCATACTTTTATTATATAAAAAAACCTCATAAATCTTAAAGACGTATGAGGTTTAAGTTTACTTTATTACTATCTAAGCGTTCTGCTTTTTAATTAAATTTAAAGCAGAGCCTTCACGATACCATTTAATTTGTGCATCGTTGTAGGTGTGATTTACTTTAATCGTGTCTTTACTACCATCTTTATGAACTATTTCAATAGTCAATGGTTTATTGGGAGCAAAGTCTGCTATATCCACAAAATTAAAGGTGTCGTCTTCTTGGATTAAATCGTAATCTGCTTCATTAGCAAATGTTAATCCTAACATTCCTTGTTTCTTCAAGTTTGTTTCGTGGATTCTAGCAAAGGATTTCACCAAAACTGCTGCAACTCCTAAAAATCTTGGTTGCATAGCTGCGTGCTCACGAGAAGAACCTTCACCATAGTTATGGTCGCCCACAACAATCGTTTTTATTCCTTTCTTTTTATATTCACGCTGTACATCTGGTACTCCGCCGTATTCATCTGTTAATTGATTTTTTACAAAATTTGTCTTTTTATTGAAGGCATTTATCGCACCAATTAAAGTGTTATTTGCAATATTGTCTAAATGTCCACGGTAACGTAACCACGGTCCTGCCATAGAAATATGGTCGGTAGTACATTTTCCGAAAGCTTTAATTAACAATTTCATTCCTTGCAATTCAGAATCTTTAAGCGGTACAAAAGGTTCTAACAACTGAAGACGTTCACTATCATTAGCAACTTTTACATCTACGGAACTTCCGTCTGCTTTTGGCGCTAAATAGCCATTGTCATCAACCTCAAAGCCTTTTGGAGGTAATTCTAATCCTACTGGTTCGTCAAGTTTTACTTCTTGTCCATCTTCATTTATAAGTGTATCATTCATCGGGTCAAAATCCAAACGACCTGAAATTGCTATAGCGGCAACCATTTCTGGTGAGCCTACAAAAGCGTGCGTATTTGGATTACCATCGGCACGTTTTGAGAAATTACGATTAAATGAGTGTACAATCGTATTCTTTTCATCGTCTTTTCTATCACTTCTATCCCACTGACCAATACAAGGTCCGCAAGCATTTGTAAAGATTGTTGCGCCAAGGTTTTCAAAAACATTTAGCAATCCGTCACGTTCTGCTGTAAAGCGAATTTGCTCTGAACCTGGATTAATTCCGAAATCACTCTTCGGTTTTAGTTTTTTATCGACTGCCTGTTGTGCAATGGAAGCAGCTCTAGATAGATCTTCATATGAAGAGTTTGTACAAGAACCTATTAAGCCCCAATCAACTTTAATTGGCCAATCGTTTTTCTTTGCTTTTTCACCTAATTCGCCAACCGGAGTTGCTAAATCTGGTGTAAAAGGTCCGTTTAAATGTGGGCGAAGTGTATTTAAATCAATTTCAATTACTTGATCAAAATATTTTTCTGGGTTATCATAAACTTCATCATCACCTGTTAAGTATGGTCTAATTTTATTGGCTTCATCTGCAATATCTTCACGATCTGTAGCACGAAGGAAACGTTCCATAGAATCATCATAGCCAAAAGTTGAAGTTGTAGCTCCAATTTCGGCACCCATATTACATATTGTTCCTTTTCCTGTACAAGAAAGATTTTTTGCGCCTGGCCCAAAATATTCAACTATAGCGCCAGTTCCACCTTTTACGGTTAGGATTCCAGCCACTTTAAGAATCACATCTTTTGAAGCTGTCCAGCCGTTTAATTCGCCTGTTAATTTAACACCTATCAGCTTTGGGAACTTTAATTCCCAAGCCATACCAGCCATTACATCTACTGCATCTGCTCCACCAACTCCAATGGCAACCATACCTAAACCACCTGCATTTACAGTGTGGCTATCGGTACCAATCATCATTCCGCCAGGAAAGGCGTAGTTTTCTAAAACAACTTGGTGAATAATTCCTGCTCCTGGTTTCCAAAATCCAATTCCGTATTTATTTGAAACTGATTCTAAAAAGTCGAAAACTTCGTTACTGGTTTCATTTGCACGCTTTAAATCTAGCGCTGCACCTTGCTTTGCCTGAATTAAGTGATCACAGTGTACCGTAGTTGGCACTGCAACTGTTTTCTTACCTGCTTGCATAAATTGAAGCAAGGCCATTTGTGCGGTTGCATCTTGACAAGCAATTCTATCTGGAGCAAAATCTACATAGTCTTTTCCGCGTTGGAAAGCTTTGTTAGGATTGCCATCCCAAAGGTGGGAGTAAAGTATTTTTTCTGAAAGTGTAAGAGGTTTTCCAGTGATTTCACGTGCTTTATCTACACGTTCTGCCATCTGGGCATACACCTTTTTAATCATATCAATATCAAAAGCCATAGTTGTGTTTTTTAGTATTGCGAATTTACAAAATTTTGGAATAATTAAAAAATATTTACTAGAAATGCTTGTTTAGTGAATATAATTCGATAAAAAGAAGCCTAAACTGATAATAATTGCTGATTCAGTAATTATAATTATATAAAATTAAGGATTTCTAAATATTCTTTAGTGTAGATTTTGAAGAAATTAATAGATAAGCTTCAGTAAAAATTAAAACAGGCTTTTAATTATTTCTTCAATACTTAAACCTTCAGCTTCTGCTTTGTAATTTTTAATTAATCGGTGTCTTAAAACTCCAATTGCAGCCTTCTGTACATCTTCAATATCTGGTGAAAATTTACCGTGCAATGCAGCATTTGCTTTTGCTGCCAAAATTAAGTTTTGTGAAGCTCTTGGTCCTGCTCCCCAATCAATGTAGTTTTTAACCATTTCAGAAGCTGTCGAGCTATTTGGGCGAGTTTTTCCGACCAATGTTACAGCGTATTCCACAACATTATCTGCTACAGGAATTCTTCTAATTAACTGTTGAAAATCTATAATTTCTTGGGCAGTAAAAAGGGCATTTACTTTTTGTGTTTCACCTGCTGTGGTTTGTTTTACAACTTCTACTTCTTCAGCAAAGGATGGATATTCTAAATTTATGGCAAACATAAAACGGTCTAACTGCGCTTCTGGTAATGGGTAGGTTCCTTCCTGCTCAATTGGGTTTTGTGTTGCCAAAACGAAATAAGGCAAATCTAACTTGTAGTGGTGACCTGCAACTGTTACGGAGCGTTCTTGCATTGCTTCTAAGAGTGCGGCTTGTGTTTTCGGCGGCGTTCTGTTAATTTCATCTGCAAGAATAATATTAGCAAAAATTGGCCCTTTTATAAATTTGAATTCGCGGTCTTTATCCAAAATTTCGGAACCCAAAATATCACTAGGCATTAAATCTGGTGTAAACTGTATTCTTTTAAATTGAAGTCCGAGTGTTTGTGCAACTGTATTAACCAATAAAGTTTTAGCAAGTCCAGGAACACCTATAAGTAATGCATGACCACCTGAAAACACGGCAAGTAAAACTTGCTCAACCACTTCATCTTGACCTACTATTACCTTTTTTATTTCTTGCCTAAGGGCGTTATATTTTAAAACTAATTGCTTTACGGCTGCTACGTCTGACATATTTTTTCGCTATTATTTTTTCATCCAATCTCCTGCAAAGTCGCAATCTTGGTAGTCTTGATTGATGCTAATATACGTATCTTTTATTTTCTGGTTCTGCCACTTATTGATAACCTTAATTTGCTTTTCGCGAAGCGCAAGTTGTTTTATGCGCTCGTAATCTTTTGCATAATCAGCTTTATGCTCTTCGTATTTTTTTGTAACAGTAAGTATTTTTAAACTACTCTTTCCTGTACGGTCGCGATCTGTAAATACATCTGAAACCTCTCCTTCTTTCAAATTATATACTTGAGCGCTAAGCGTAGGGTCCATTTTTGTAAGATCGAATTTAGTGTCGAAATTAACAGGGTTTATTAATTGACCTCCATTATTACGAGTTTCTTTGTCGTCACTATTTTTAATGGCAGCTTCGGCAAAAGTGGTTTCGGCAGTATCTATTTCGGCTTTTATTGCTTCAATTTTTTTCTGTGCTGCATCAATAGATTTTTGTGATACTTCAGGGAACAATAAAATATGTCGCACATCGACTTCTTGCCCACGGATTTTTTCAACATACAAAACGTGGTAGCCGAATTCAGTTTCAAAAGGTTCGCTAATTTCTCCTTCTAATAAAGAAAATGCTTGGTCCTTAAACTCCTTAGCCCATGGCGAATCTCTTTTCACCCCAGTATAAAGCCCTCCCTTAGAAGCTGAACCGGGATCTTTAGAATACAATACTGCTTTGGTAGAAAAGCTGACACCATTGTCTATTATATCTGCACGCATTGCGTTTAACTTTGATATTACTTCGTCTATTGCTTGTTGTGAAATTTTTGGGTCTATAACTAATTGTGCTACTTCTATTTCTGCTCCAAAAACAGGTCGTTCATCTTCTGGAATGCCAAAGAAAAAAGTTCTTACCTCTTCGGGTGTAACTTCTACTTTTTCAACCACTTTTTGTTGCATTAAACTTGCCAGCTTAATGTTTTTATTGGCTTCAAAAAGTTCACTTCTAAGTTGAGCCATATTGTCTTTTCTGTAATATGCTGCTACTTTTTCTTCGCTACCCAGTTCGCTAACCATATATTGTATTTGCTGGTCTATCATTCCATTTATTTCAGCATCTGGAACCAAAATACTATCTTGTTTTGCTTGGTGTGCGTATAGTTTGTCTTCCATTAATTTACCCATTAATTGGCAACGGGTAATCTCTTCTATGGACATTCCTTGGGATTGCATTTCTACATAGGCTTTGTCTATATCGCTATCTAGTATAACGTACTCGCCCACTACTGCACTAACGCCTTCTGCTTTATATTTTTTAAAAGGTTTTAATGTATCGCGTTGTTTCACTTGTTGTACAACAAGCGAATCATTGCTTTTTACCACACCAGTACTATCGGGCTCCAAAACAATTTGGGCCTGCATCATGGCAGTAGAAAATAGTAATATCAATAAAATCTTATTCCTTTTTATAGATTTCAAAATTATTTGTTTCAGTAGCATCTTTTGTAATATCTGTTTCTAACTTTTTTATACGTTCAAGCTTTCTTTTATTCAAAATAATTTGTTTTAAAGTAGGCTTAATATAGGAAAATGGCGCAGTATCGTTGGGGTTAAGCACATTTTCAATTTTCACCAAATATACTCCTAATGAATCTTGCAATTGTACAAAATTTGATTTTTTTAACACTTGACTATTATTGCCTTTTAAAACAGGTAGAACATTAAGAATAACGTCTTTTTTAACCCAAACGGAATCATTAAGATTTGATGATGAAAATTGATATTCTTGGCTGTTTAAAGATTTTCTATCCTTCTCATTGTAGCGATTCAATTTTTCCTTTACAGTTGCCAAACCTTCATAGTTTAGAGGAAGTTGAACATAACGAAGTTTAACAAGCTGATCTTTTTGTCTAAAATTTTCTTTGTTTTCCTCGTAATAATTTTGATATTCCTTTTCAGTAATAATACTGTCCAGCTGTTTGTCTACTATTACATTTTTGTAGGCTTCGGTTAGCAGGTCGTTTTTATATTCCTGTACTAATTTATCAAACTCTTCCAGTTTATCGCCTGAGAGGTTAATTTTTGCTTGGCCAATAAGTAACTGCTGAGTTGCCCAACGATTTATATAATTATTTACAATTAGGGTACTATCTTCTGGAGTGGTGTTTTCAGAAATTAATTTTTCTATATCGATTTGATATAAATAACTATCATTTACACGCGCAACGGCGTTTTGTTCAGCCTCTGGTGTAAAATAATTACAGGATACAAAAAATCCACAGCAAATAATTATAAATAGGAAGTATTTAATCACTTAAGTTGTCTCTTAACGCGTTTTAATGTTTTTTTATTTACTTCAACTTTATATTTTGAATGTAAGTTTTGCATCCAAGAAGCTTCAATATCGTTCTGGTAGTTGCTTAATACTTTTCCTTTAACATCTTCTAGCTTTTTTATTCTGGTAGGAATTGACTCTCTAATGAAAACTACAGCAAACGAATCATTATCAGGATAAATGGCTGAAATTCCTTTTTTAATTTCAAGATTTTCGGGGAGTTCGCGTTGATCAACTTCAAAAACACCAGAGGTTGTTAAAACATTTACTTTATTGTCTGTATTCAAGGTTTCTTTAATATCTTTCAAAGGTTTCCCTAGTCTTAACATTTTCTGAACTTGTTGTGCAAAATCTTCTGAAGTTGTTGCATAGATATCTGCATCTACACGCGCTTTAAATTGATAATTCTGCTTTGTTTTATCAAAATATTTTTGAAGCCCAATAGAATCATTTTTACCTTTTTGCCAAATGTTTTTATCCATAACATCAAATATTAGCAAACCATCACGGTATTCATTAAGAACAGAAGCATAAGCTTCATTATCACCTTCAAGTCTTTCTTTGAAATAATCTTTCAATTCATTTGTTTCAAATTCATCATAAAAATCAAATAACAACGTTTCTTTTTGTTTGTATGGTCGTGTCGTACTTTGACGTTCTGATATATATTTTGCAAATTCTTTATAGGTCACTTTTTTATCACCAATTGTAAAAAGTGTTTTGTTCTGATTATCCGCTATCGGCGTCATTACCCATTTTCTTTTAAAGATATCATCATTTAGATAAGTTTCAAAAAAAGGAGAATAGCTTTCGCCTTTTTTAAACCCATATTTATCTCTTATTTGTTTATTTACTGCGCTTGTAACAACTTTAGAACGGTCTCCTTCTTTTATTTTTTTGTCTAGCTCTTCTTTTTGTTGCTCAAAAGTACGATCAGAAAGTTTTTCTTCTAACTTAATAATGTGCCAGCCAAAACTGGTTTTAACAGGTTTACTAACGTCTCCCAGGGTTTTAAGTGCGTAGGCAGCATCTTCAAATTCAGGAGCTCTAAGTTGTCCTTTTGAAAATGGCTTCAATTTACCGTCCATAATGGCCGAATTTTTATCGTCGGAGAATTGCTTGGCTAGGCTTCCGAATGATTCTCCTTGTTTAACCATAGTATGAAGTTCATTGATGCGTTCCTCAGGATTAAAGTCGCGCGCACCTTTTTTATCTGAAATCATTATATGCGAAACGATAATTTCTGGCACCTTTGATCTTCTATCGTTTACTTTCAGTATATGATAACCAAAACTGGTTCGCACTATATCTGAAATTTCGCCAACCTTAGTTTTATAAGCCGCATTTTCAAACGGGTACACCATATTGAATACTGAAAAATAGCCCAAATCGCCACCTCTTTCCTTTGCACCTGGCTCCTCTGAAAGTGCTGCAAGTTTTGAAAAATCTTCACCTTTTAAAGCTCTTTCACGGATGGCCTTTATTTTTTTATAAGCAGCCAAAGTGTCTTGAGGTAAGGCTTCATAATCTACCTTAATTAATATATGCGAAGCATCAACCTCTTCTTTACCACGCTCAAAGGCCTCTTTTGCAAGTGTCTCGGTCACTTGGTCTTCAAAAAGATAATTTCTAGAAAGCTGGTCTCTGTATTTTATAAATTCTTTTTTGTAATTCTCATCTTTGTCTAAACCCTGTGCTTGGGCTTCGGCTATTTTTAGTTTATAGTCTATAAAAAGTTGCAGATAACCATCTATATCTTTTTGAGACTCATCTTGAACCAAGTCTAGATTTTTTTTGTAAACTCTTTCAAATTCACTTGCATAAACGGGTTTGCCGTCAATGGTCAGTAATACTTCTTTTTTGCTTTGTGCAAAAACAGTTGTGGCACTAAAAAAGGCCAAAAGACATAGGGAAAGAAAATTTTTCATCTTAATTGAATATTTATTTTTAATGAAGCGTGGCAAAAATAACAAAAAGCTACGGGAATTAACACCAGAAAGTCAAACGAATTTTATTTTATTATAGTGTTTGTCTATCATAGAAATAACCATAAAACTGTATCTTGTGAAACTTTAAAAGTTAGGAATTAAATCCTATTTTTAGATGAAAAATTCAAAAAAAAGCATAAATGTCTGAAAGAATAAAGCTTATATGGGATTTTCATGGTCCAAATGCAAAACATATTGCAGTACATCACGCAAAGCATCTTACTGAATTTGCGGAATCTGAAAATTTAAAAAACTCATTTACTGGTCAAGAAGTAGTTACACCAATGCGCCATATTGCATTTATGGTAGTTGAAAAAAGCTTGATGAATACATTAAGAGAAACCCTAAAGCCTACTCGCGGGCAAATTTATGATGATCAGTAAAAGCCTAGGGCTTCATTTCTAAAAATTTATAGTAAATTTGCCGACTAATTTTTTTTTATAAAAACATACAAAATGAAATTTCTTAAAATTGCAGTTTTCTTTATTAGTCTCTCAACTTTTGCACAAGGTAAAGTGGGAGCTGTAGATGTAGAATATATTCTTTCTAGAATGCCTGAACTTACAGAAGTTCAAACCCTATTAAACACCTATGGAAGCCAGCTAGACACTGATCTGAACAAAAAAATAGATGAATACAAAAAACTTGCCGACGCCTATAAAACAAGTAAAGCAAGCTTTACTCCAGAACAGAAAAAAGAAAAGCAAACCGCATTAATAGAGTTGGATAAAGACATTCAAAAGTTTCAGCAAAATGGCACAAAACTTATGGATATAAAACAACAAGAATCTTTAAAGCCGCTTTATAGAAAAATAGGTGAAGCGTTGGATAAAGTTGCAAAAACTCAAAATTACACGCAAGTAATGCAAACCACGCAGGACATGGTTTACTTAGATTCTAATTATGATCTTACCGTTCCAATCCTTAAAGAGCTTGGCATTACAATTACTGCTGAAGAGGCGGGGGAATAATTAAAATTAAAAAAAACCGTAAAGCTTTTAGTTTCACGTTTTTTTATGACTTATTTTTTATTGCAAACTACCTACTATAATTAGGAGCTTCTTTAGTAATTGTTACGTCGTGTGGGTGGCTTTCATTAATACCTGAAGCTGTTATTTTTACAAACTTGCTGTTTTCTTTTAAAGCTTCAACATCTTTTGCACCACAATAGCCCATACCAGCACGAAGTCCGCCAATAAATTGGGTCATACTTTCTACTAACTCGCCTTTGTAAGGTACTCTTCCCACGATCCCTTCGGGTACTAATTTTTTAATATCGTCCTCAACATCTTGAAAATAGCGATCTTTACTTCCTTGCTTCATTGCTTCAACAGAACCCATTCCACGGTAGGATTTAAATTTTCTTCCTTCGTATATAATTGTTTCTCCTGGAGATTCTTTAGTTCCTGCCAATAATGAACCTAGCATAACACAATCTGCCCCAGCAGCAATTGCTTTTGGAATATCACCTGTGTAACGAATGCCGCCATCTGCAATTACGGGAATTCCGCTTCCTTTTATTGCTGCAGCAACTTCAAGTACCGCTGAAAATTGTGGAAAACCTACTCCAGCAACAACTCTTGTGGTGCAAATAGATCCTGGACCAATTCCAACTTTTACCCCATCAGCACCTGCTTCAACTAAATATTTTGCAGCAGCTGCGGTTGCTATATTTCCTACAATTACATCTAATTCTGGAAATCTATTTTTTACTTGTTTTAAAACTTCAACCACGCCTTTTGTATGACCGTGTGCGGTATCAATTATTACAGCATCTACCTGGGCGTTTACCAAAGCTTCTGCTCTTTCAACGGCATCGGCGGTTACGCCAAGTGCTGCTGCTACTCGAAGTCTACCGAATTGATCTTTATTAGCAATAGGTTTTTGGGTAAGTTTTGTTATATCTCTAAAAGTAATAAGCCCGAGAAGTTTACCTTCATTGCTTACTACTGGTAGTTTTTCAATTTTGTTTTTTTGAAGAATTATTTCTGCCTCTTTTAAAGAAGTTCCTTGAGCTACTGTAACCAAGTTTTCGGAAGTCATTACTTCGCTTAGTGGGCGTTTTAAATCTTTTTCAAAACGTAGGTCTCGGTTGGTAATAATTCCTATAAGTTTTCCAGCATCATCAATAATTGGAATTCCTCCAATGCTATATTCTCGCATTGTTTTTTGGGCATCACCCACAGTATTTCCTTTTTTCAAAGTTACGGGGTCTATTATCATTCCGCTTTCGGCACGTTTTACTTTTCGCACTTCGGCAGCTTGTTGCTCAATGCTCATATTTTTATGAAGCACACCAATACCACCTTCGCGAGCAATAGCAATAGCCATAGCACTTTCGGTAACGGTATCCATTGCTGCGGAAACGATAGGCACGTTTAGCTTAATATTTCGTGAAAATTTGGTGAAAATGGAGACTTCGCGAGGCAAAACGTCTGAATATGCGGGTACTAAAAGTACATCGTCGTAAGTAAGGCCTTCTCCTAGAATCTTGTTTTCGTGTGCGGTCATTGCAATTAATTTGTCTTCCGAAGATTGCGAAAGTGGTTATGGATTAATTGCGTGCAAATGTACAGTAATTAATTCAGAATTATGAATTATCTAGCGAGGTGATGAAAATTTAATAACTGTACATTTAATTTGCAGCCTAAACACTTAGTATAAAACCATCAATTTGAAGAAACCTCCAATTGGTGCTTATATTGAAGCCTAACAAGTCCTGCCCATTGCAGCAATAACTTTTTATCGTCTTCGGAAACATTACCGTGCAGCCAAGTATAAGAAGGCAAAGGCATTTCGTCTTTTTCAACCATTTCTACCAATTCTTCTAATTTATGTTCTTTCTTTTTAACAGAATAAGTGTTCCATTGAGAAACGTTGAAATGCTTTTTACCGTGTTCAATATGGTCATCGAGCCAAAGTGAAAAAGGGGCTACTTCTGCATACCACGGATATATAGTTTGGTTGCTGTGGCAGTCATAACATTTGTCCATTAATATTGAAACTACCTTTACAGAAGGCTTGGTTTCCTGTTCAAATGTCGTAACGCTTCCATATCCTTCTTGGTTTTTTTGGGGACGTATAAATTGAATTACGACTAACGCAATAAGTGCGAGTACAAGAACTATTTTTATAACTTTTTTCAACATGTTTATTATTTCAAAGCTTTTAAATAATCAATAATTGCTTTCCGAATATCGGCAGCAGTTTCACTTTCCTTTGGGGTGTATATATTTACAATATCTTTATTGTCTGGCGTTAGAAATGGAATATCCAATCCTTTAAGCAAAAAATCGCTGAATGCAACAGTATATATTTTTCTATCAGAGATAGTACTTCCTTTGATTAACCACTCATTATTTGCTCCTTGGGAAAAATTATAACGTTGTAAATATGCTCCGTTACTCTTCATCTTTAATCCATAATCCAGCACTTCTTTTAAAAGACTTCCTCTAAGTTTTACTTTAAGAACACTTCCTCCAAAAGGTAAAATTCTAAAAATATCCTGTGAGGTTAGTGGTCTTGAAATCATTTCATCTACTCGTATAGAACCACCATTTACTAAAGCCGCATCTACGCCTCTATAAGCGTTTGCCATTGAATTGGTTATTATTTCACCTAGATTGGTTTGCATGCTTCTGTTAGCGCTATCTGTTCCATTTATAGGTGTTTTAGGGCTGTAAATAACTGCATTGGGATTATCCACCGTTTCCTTAAGTTTATCATCAAGTAGTGTTGTCCATTTACTAACTACCCTATCCACTTTTGCTTCAGAAGGGGTTCGCTCATCAATTTCTATTAAATCTGAATTTAAAAATAAATATTTTGTTCTAATATTATAGGTTAGGGTATGCACCCATATGCTTTTAGCATTGGCATCTGCCTTTGCAATAATAGTTCTGCCTTCTTTTTCTAGAATATTATAATGTTCGTGACCGCCCATAATTAATGGAAGACTTCGCAAACGTTTTGCTATTTCTACATCTTCATCTATTGAAACGTGGGTAAGTCCAACAACAATATCTGCTTTTTTTACTGCTTCGTCGTAGGCTCTAACAGCATTTTGATATATATCACCATAAGAAACATATTCCTTGGGGTTATAAGGACCAGTAACCCCAAATACCGCAAATTTTATTTTATTCCCGTCAGGATCTACTGCATCAAATGTTGAATAGTCTGATATAGGTACTGCTGTGTATTCATACTTTGTTGTAAAAGGCTCTACCTTATCTTCGGTTGCGTGCCTTACATTGGCCGACGTCCATTTAAAATTTGACTCGTTTAATCTTTTTTGTAAATCTTCTTCACTTAAATCAAATTCGTGGTTTCCAAAGGTTACTAAATCTACATCCATAGCATTTAGCACATCGATCATTTGTTTTCCGTTTAAGCGTTCTCCATCCACTTTTAGAGTTCCTAATAAAGAGGGGGTTAAAAAATCGCCTGCGAGAAACAAGAAGGTATTAGGATATTGTTGTTTTATGGAATCGCGAATGTGTGCTACTCTTGCCAGTCCTCCATATTCGCCATTATTTAATGGTGCAATTTCATAAACATCGTTTATCTGAATAAATTTTAAGGTTATGGCTCCAGCTCCTTTTATAGGATCTGGCTTTGGAATATCGCCCAGAAGCGAACACCCAGTAGTTAGAAGCCCAACAAAAAAAGAAAAGAGTACAATTTTATTCATTTTAATGATATTTGGTGAAAAGTTTAGTTGCTTCGTTGTGTGCACTTTCAAAAGACATTGGGCTTATGTTGCTCGAAATTTTTTCAGCAGTAAAATAGCTGAGCATTTTTTCGGTGGGCATATTCCCTGTTAATTCATCTTTAGCCATAGGACACCCTCCAAAACCTTGTATGGCGCCATCAAACCTTCTACAGCCTGCTTTAAAGGCTGCATCAATTTTTTCATGCCATGCTTGAGGAGTAGTGTGCAAATGCGCACCAAATTCTATGTGAGGATAACTGGGGATCAAGTTAGCAAATAAATATGAAATAACAGAAGGTGTTGATGAACCAACGGTATCACTAAGCGAAAGAATCTTTACACCCATACTAGAAAGTTGCTCTGTCCACTCGCCTACTATTTCAACATTCCAAGGGTCTCCGTAAGGGTTTCCAAAGCCCATGCTTAAATAAGCAACTACTTCTTTGTTATTTTTATCGGCTAGATTTAATATTTCTTGAAGCGTCACTAAAGACTCTGCTATTGTTTTGTGCGTATTACGCATCTGAAAATTTTCTGAAATTGAAAAAGGATAGCCTAAATAATCTATTTCAGGATGAACAACAGCTTCTTGTGCACCGCGTGTATTAGCTATTATTGCTAGCAGTTTACTTTCGGTTGCAGAAAGATCTAATTTTGAAAGCAATTCTGCCGTGTCCTGCATTTGTGGAATTGCTTTTGGGGAAACAAAACTTCCAAAATCAATAGTATCAAACCCACAGCGTAAAAGCGACTGGATGTACTTTACTTTTTGATCGGTTGGTATCCAATCTTTTATGCCTTGCATGGCATCTCGCGGACATTCTATTATTTTTACTTGCTGCATTGTGCCAAAGATAACTTTTGAAACACGAAATACGAAATTTGAAATGGGAAATATTACACGGGGGGGGGGGGGCAGAAAACTTGTTTTTGATTGTAGGAACACGTGCGGAAAGCCTTTAAAGCAAGCTAGCTGCGGAAAAAAATTATCTTTACGGGATAACGGTAACAAGAAAATTGACATATCCTGACTTATTTACGGGATATGAGTGATAAAAGTTACTATACTCACTACACATAGGAACCCGAAAAATCGGGTTTAATAATTTGAAAATTATCTAAGAGTATTTTTCGGGTTCCTATGTGTAGTGAGTATATTTATAATTTATAGATAAAATGTGCATTATTAATCTTAGGTCTTACGTCCTTTCGTCGTAGGTCGTTTCAAAATAGCCTTGTTTATTCGCTTTACCAAGCTTGGTCCTTCGTAAATAAAACCTGTATAAAGTTGTACCAAACTTGCGCCAGCATTTAGTTTTTCCAAAGCATCTTCTGCAGAATGGATTCCGCCAACGCCAATAATTGGGAATGCTTTATTGCTTTCTTCAGAAAGAAAACGGATTACTTCCGTTGCTCTTTTATTTAAAGGTTTTCCGCTTAAACCGCCCATTTCCTTTTTGTTATCTGATGAAATCCCTTCACGAGAAATGGTAGTGTTTGTTGCAATTACTCCGTCAATTTTTGTTGTTGAAACTATTTCTATAATATCCAAAAGCTGCTCGTCGGTCAAATCTGGGGCAATTTTTAGAAGAATAGGTTTACGCTTTTTCTTTGAGTTATTTTTATCTTGAAGTGTTTGTAATAAATTTGTCAACGGCTTCTTTTCCTGTAACGCACGAAGGTTTGGCGTGTTTGGCGAGCTTACGTTTACCACAAAATAATCTACATAATCAAAAAGTGCTTCAAAGCAAATTACATAGTCGTTTACGGCTTCTTCATTTGGTGTTACTTTATTTTTACCTATGTTTCCTCCGATTAAGACCCTTCGAGGGAGCCCGTTCTGAGCGGAGTCGAAGGGCTCAGGATGACAGTTTGCTTTTAATCTTTCAACTGCTTCTTCAACACCTCCATTATTAAAACCCATTCGGTTTATAATTGCGGAATCTTCTTTTAGACGGAATAAGCGTGGCTTTTCATTTCCAGCTTGTGGTTTTGGGGTTACGGTGCCTATTTCAATAAAACCAAAACCTAAGTTTGAAAGCTCTTTGTAAAGTTTTGCATCTTTATCAAAGCCCGCAGCAAGCCCAACAGGGTTTGGAAATTTAAGTCCAAAAAGTTCTCGTTCTAGTTTTGAATTTTCAACTTTATAAAGGCCTCTAAAAATACTTCCGAAGCCAATTTTATTAAAAAAACGAAGCAATGAAAAAGTGAAATAATGAATTTTTTCAGGATCGAAGCTGAAAAATATGGGACGAATGATAGTTTTGTACATGGTTGAAAAGTGTGGTGCAAAAATACACTAAACTATGTATTTGTTATTTTGAATATGCTTTATTTTGTAGCGTAAAAGAAAAATCATGATTGAAAAACAACACATTATTGACCGCTTTAAAGGCTATGTAACTATTGACACCGAAAGTGACCCAAATAGCGACACAACGCCGAGCACAAAAAAACAATGGAATCTTGCCAATAAACTGGCCGAAGAACTCAAGCAAATAGGAATGCAAGATGTTACAATAGATGAAAACGCCTATATAATGGCTACTTTACAATCTAATGTTTCGCACCACGTTCCTGTAATTGGTTTTATTTCGCATTTTGATACTTCGCCAGATTTTACGGGCGCAAACGTTAAACCACAAGTAATTGAAGATTATGATGGAAAAGATATTGTTCTTAACAAAGAGCAAAACATAATTCTCTCTCCTGATTATTTTGAAGATTTATTGCTTTATAAAGGCAAAACCTTAATTACAACCGACGGAACAACGCTTTTGGGTGCGGATGATAAAGCTGGGATTACCGAAATAGTTTCGGCAATGGAATACCTAATAAACCATCCAGAAATTAAACACGGAAAAATTCGTGTAGGTTTTACTCCCGATGAAGAAATAGGTCGCGGCGCTCATAAATTTGACGTTAAAAAGTTTGGTGCAGACTGGGCATACACAATGGACGGTAGCCAAGTTGGCGAGCTAGAGTACGAAAACTTTAACGCAGCCGGTGCAGTAGTTACTGTTAAAGGAAAAATTGTACACCCAGGTTATGCAAAAGGAAAAATGGTAAACAGTATGTATATTGCTACAGACTATATTAATTCTTTACCAAGATTAGAAACACCAGAACACACGGAAGGTCGTGAGGGTTTCTTTCACCTTCACGGTATTTCAGGAACAGTTGACGAAACTAAAATTCAATACATAATTCGCGATCACGATAAAAAGCATTTTGAAGCAAGAAAACAAATGGTTCAACAATTAGCCGATGAACTTAACGAGCAATTTGAAATGGAAGTGGTTTCTGTTGAAATAAAGGATCAATATTTTAATATGCGTGAGAAGATTGAACCTGTTATGCATATTGTAAAAATTGCAAAACAAGCTATGGAACAAGTAGGTATTAAACCACTTATAAAACCAATACGTGGTGGAACGGATGGGTCTCAACTAAGCTTTATGGGGCTTCCATGTCCAAACATTTTTGCAGGCGGGCATAATTTTCACGGAAGGTATGAATATGTTCCAGTAGAAAGTATGCAAAAAGCTGTAGAAGTAATTGTTAAGATTGCACAAATTACAGCTCAGGATCTTTCTAAATTTAAGCAGGAAGAAGAGTGAAAATTGACGAATGACGAATGAAGGAAAATTCTAAAGCGTCAAATAAAAAACGAAACTCCCTCAACTATTAAAAATAGTGAGGGAGTTTTTATTTAAAAAGGAACAATTTAATATACTATTTCTTTTCTTTAACGGGAGCGTTTAGTTTTGCAGTTCTTTCCATAGAAATGGCAGATCTTTCAAACTTCATTTTTCCTGCACCACTTTCAATAATACAAGTACCATCGTCATTTAGCTCTAATACTTTACCGTGTAAACCACCATTTGTAATTACTTTATCACCTTTTTTAAGTTCAGCGGCAAACTGTTTTTCTTGTTTGGCTTTTTTCATTTGCGGGCGTATCAAAAAAAGATACATCACAGCAAACAATAATATTATAGGTAAAAAACTTTGAATTTGTTCCATCATAATTTTAAAAATATAACTAATAGTTAATTAAGACGTTGGCATCTTTACTGGCGCCGATGCTCCAGCTTTAGGTGTTACAAAAGCTTTAATTGTTAAAGTTTCTGTACCTGCTTTTGTGTTTGTTGTAAGGGTAACTGTTTTACTAACTTGGTTTTGACCACTACCGTTAAATTTTACTAACATTTCACCTGTAGCACCTGGAGCAACTGGATCTTTAGTGTATTCTGGGATAGTACAACCACAGCTACTTTTAGCATTTACAATCATTAATGGAGCGTCGCCTGTGTTTTTGAATTTAAAAACATGCTCTTGGGCAGCTCCTTGGTCAATTGTTCCAAAGTCAAATTGACTTTCGTCAAAGGTTATTATTGGAAACTTTCCAGAGTCTGCGTCGCGCGCCTCAGCGGTTGCAACGTTTTCTTCATTTACTTTGTCTGCTGCATTGTCTTTACAAGAAGAAAAGGCAAAAACAGATAGTATTGCTACTATTAAAACTGATTTTTTCATGATAATTAAATTTTTATGTTTTTAGCACGGCAAAAATAGACATTATTTTGCTTTTATAGAAGTCCTCTTCCTATTTTATTAAGCTTCCCAGATTCAGAAAATTCTTTCACTATTTTATCTAAAATACCGTTCACGAAGATGCTACTTTTTGGGGTTGAATATTCTTTCGAAACTTCTAAATATTCATTTATTGTAGCGCGTGCAGGTATTGATGGAAAATATAAAAACTCTGCGACACCCATTTTTAAAATAATTAAATCTATTTCGGCAATACGATCTTGATCCCAATTTGGAGTTTTTCCTTCTATTTGAGCGTTCAACTTGTCTTCGTTCAAAATAACTTTTCGGAATAACTGAAGCGCGAACTCGTGGTCTTCATCATTTTTATAAAGATTTGGAACTAGAAGTGAAGAAGCATTTTTTTCTGACAGCTTACTCAGCATTTTCATGATCGCTGTATTCACAATAGGAAAATCATCCATCCAAGTAAGTTGTTTGTCTTCTAAATAATCATATAGCTTATCATTAGGAGCAAGCACTTCTTTGTAGAATTTAAGGACAAAATCTTGGTCTTCTTTATAAGTAGTTTCTTTAATTGTCAGATACGTCTCATACCAATCTTTTTGCCGTAATTCGTTGAATATAATATTTACATATTCGCCATCAAATGCCCAATAATTAAGGTTTTTCTTTTCAACTATATCAGAAAATGCAGTATTATTTGCAATAACTTTTAGAACCTTATTATCTATAAAAGTGCGCCTAGGGTTTTTCTCTGATGCTGTGGCAAGATGTTTCTGTTGCGATTTTGTAAGGAATTCTTCTGCTTGATCTTGGACAGAAATTAACAATTGTAGCATCAGCAAATACAGGTCTTGCATTTTACCAATACTGTGATGAAGAAATTTTTCTTGCACATCTATACTTGGAGCTACGCTCTGATTATAAGCATAAACTGATTGCAAAACTTTTACTCGGATATGTCTTCTTGTAAGCATATTTTTTTTGAAAAGAACTTTTTAAAATGGCAACGCACAAGAAAATCCTGTGCGTTGCAAAGATAGTGTTTTATGAAAGCTGAAAACTATTTTTCGTTTTTTCTTGCATCTATTCTCGCCTGGGCGATATCGAAAGCAGCTTGATGCGTTGTAATGTTATCGTTTTCAGCCTTTTTAAGAATATCTAGGGTTGTATTATATATGTTTTCTGTCTTGCGTATTATTTCCTTTCGGTCGTAATTTTCAAGTTCTGCGTATACATTTATAATTCCTCCGGCATTAATCAAGAAGTCCGGAGCGTAAACAATCCCTTTATCGCGAAGCATTTGTCCATGCTTTCTTTCTTCGGATAACTGATTGTTTGCCGCACCCGCAATAATTTTTGTATTTAGCTGATTTATTGTAAAATCATTCACCGTAGCTCCTAATGCACAAGGTGCATAAATGTCCATTTTTTCAGCATATAGGTTACTTCCTCCGTAAATCTCTACGCTGTATTTGTCGCGTACTTCTTCCAAACGTTCTTGGTTTATATCTGAAATATAAACTTTAGCACCTTCGTTGCGTAAATTTTCAACTAATGCTTCACCTACGTTTCCAATTCCTTGTACATATACTACTTTATCTTCAAGAAGGTCGCTTCCAAATTTATATTTTGCTGCAGCTTTCATTCCCATAAAAACGCCGTATGCAGTTATAGGAGAAGGATTTCCTGCCCCCCCATTTTCTTCAGAAATACCAGTTACATAAGGTGTTACTGTGCGTACCAAATCCATATCAGCAGTGGTCATTCCTACATCTTCTGCAGTAATATATTTTCCGTTTAAAGAGTGAACAAATTCGCCAAACTTAAGCATAAGTTCGGGTGTCTTCTGGGTTTTGGCATCGCCTATTATTACTGCTTTTCCGCCGCCAAGATTCAATCCTGTAATAGCGCTTTTGTAAGTCATTCCGCGTGAAAGACGTAATACATCGTTTAAGGCATCCCATTCGCTTGCGTAATTCCACATTCTGGTACCCCCAAGTGCAGGTCCCAAAACGGTATTATGAATACCAATTATTGCTTTTAAACCAGTATCTTTGTCGTTGCAAAAAACGACTTGCTCGTGATCGTCAAAAGACATTTGCCCGAATACGGGATCTATTTTATGTAGTTCGTTTGTATTGATTATCTCAGTTTTCATTGCTTTTTTATTTTTTTGTTAATCCTCTAAAAAGGCGGTGCAAAAATAGAGCATTGTTATTAATTTCACAATGCAAAGGGTCTAAATTTAAGAATTAAATAAGAATCTATTTCTTAATAATGAAAGAATTAAAATTCCTCAATAAATATTTTTCAAAATACAAAGGGCGTCTGCTTTTAGGCATTTTCATTACCATTATTGCAACAGTTTTTAAACTTGTTATACCTATGAAGGTAGCCGATTCTGTAAATATTGTAGAACAATATCTTAACGGACAAGTTACAGATCTTGCCATCGTAAAACACGAATTATTGATTAATGTGTTAGTTTTGCTGGGCTCTGCACTGCTCTCTGCGCTTTTTACATTTATGATGCGGCAAACTTTTATTGTTGTTTCACGTTACGTGGAATATGACCTAAAAAATGAAATTTTTCAACATTACGAAAAACTGTCGTTAGGTTTCTACAAACAAAACCGAACAGGAGATTTAATGAACCGAGTAAGTGAAGATGTTTCTAAAGTGCGTATGTATGTTGGACCAGCACTTATGTACAGCACCACAACCATTACGCTTTTTATAGTGGTTATTTCATATATGTTTTACAAGGCACCAATACTTACAATATACGCAATTGCACCCCTGCCTATTTTATCAGTAATAATATATAAAGTAAGTATTATCATTCAACGCCGCAGCAATGTGGTACAGCAATATCTTTCAAAGCTTACTACATTTACACAAGAAAGCTTCAGCGGTATTGCAGTTATAAAAGCCTACGGAATTGAACCACACACCAATGCCAATTTTGAAGAACTAGCCGAAGGTAGTAAGGTAAAAAACATAGATTTAGCAAAAGTACAAGCACTCTTTTTCCCTTTAATGATGTTGCTTATTGGTGTTAGTAATATTCTTGTAATATATATTGGTGGCACACGCTATATGAATGGTGAAATTACAGAATTTGGAACCATCGTAGAATTTTTAATGTATGTGAATATGTTAACTTGGCCAGTAGCTGTGGTAGGTTGGGTAACCTCGATGGTGCAGCAAGCCGAAGCTTCGCAAAAACGTATTAACGAGTTTTTGAAAACTGAACCTGCAATTCAAAATTTAGTTGAAGAAAGTACGCTTGTAAAGGGAGCTATTAAATTTAACAACTTAACTTTCACCTATCCCGACACAGGCATTACAGCATTAAAAGATATTTCATTTTCAATAAAACCTGGAGAAACCTTAGCCATTGTTGGTAATACAGGTTCTGGAAAATCTACCATTTTAGAATTAATAGGAAGACTCTACGATGTTGATGAAAACATGCTGAAAATAGACAATACAACCATAAGAAACCTCAACTTAGAAGATTTGCGCGACAGCATAGGCTATGTGCCTCAAGATGCTTTCTTGTTTAGTGATACCATACAAAACAACATTCGCTTTGGAAAAGAAACCGCTACAGAAGACGAAGTAATTGAAGCAGCCAAAAACGCAGCCGTGCATAAAAACATAAAAGGTTTTAGTAAAGGGTACCAAACCATTTTGGGCGAACGAGGCATTACATTAAGCGGTGGGCAAAAACAGCGTGTATCTATTGCGCGAGCTATTATTAAAGACCCACAAATTTTATTATTTGACGATTGCCTTTCAGCTGTTGATACTGAAACTGAAGAGGAAATACTTCAAAATCTAAACAAAATTTCAAAAGACAAAACTACTATAATTGTAAGCCATCGAATTTCTTCAGCTAAAAACGCTACTAAAATTATTGTTTTGGAAGATGGTAAAATAATTCAGCAAGGAACTCATACTGAATTGGTAAATACTGAAGGCTATTATAAGGAACTTTACGCAAAACAACTTTTAGAAAAAGAAATGTAAATTACTTTGGTTGGTTTGCTTTTTTTTTAGATTTTTGACGAAACCTAAGCAAAATAAATAGAAATTATGAGTGAGAATTATACGATGGAGCAAGAAGAGATTTTTTCAAAAGTAATGCGTGCTGGTAGACGCACCTACTTTTTTGATGTAAGATCTACCAAAGCAGGAGATTTTTACCTTACCATTACAGAAAGTAAAAAATTTACAAACGATGATGGTTCTTACCATTACAAAAAACATAAAATTTATCTTTACAAAGAAGATTTCAGCGAATTTAAAGATACACTTGCTGAAATGATTGATTACGTAATTGATGAAAAAGGCGAAGAAGTAATAAGCGAACGTCATCAAAAAGATTACAAAAAAGAATCTGACGAAACACCACAAGCCGCAGAACCAGTAGCCGAAAGTAATGATGTAGGCACTAGCTCTTTTACAGATATAGAATTTGACGATATATAGAAACGCTGAAAGCTTTTAAGCATAAAACCGGCACGGGTACAACCGCTGCCGGTTTTTTATTTTCCATAATAACCAAAGCTTAAATAGTTTCAGTATTTTCACTTTTTAAAATACGCAGTCACAAACCTTTAAATGGTCAATAAACTATATCAACCCTACAAACCCAACTTAGATTTTTCAGGACTAGACCATATTATTATTGGTAGTGGAATGGGCGGGCTTACCGTTGCTACTTGGCTTGCAAAAGCAGGTAAAAAGGTTGCTATTTTTGAACGCCATTATGTTCCTGGCGGTTTTACACACAGCTTTAAAAGAAACGACGGTTTTCAATGGGATGTTGGCGTACACTACGTGGGCAAAATGGCTGAAGGTGCTGCAATGCGGAGCTATTTCGATTTTCTGACCGATGGAAAACTACAGTGGGAATCTATGGGCGATGTTTATGATGTTGCCAATATTGAAGGTTCCGAATATGTTTTTAAAGCCAGAAAAGAGAACTTCAGAAAGCAAATGACAGCTTATTTTCCTTCGGAAGAAAAAGTAATAAACACCTATTTAAAACTTATTGAAACAGCAAACAAACGCGGAAGTGCTTTTTATTTTGAAAAAGTATTTGAGCCTTGGTTCAGTAAAGCTGTTGGGTGGATTTTAAGAAAAAGATATTCAAAATTTTCACAAAAAACTACTTATCAAGTTTTAAACGAAATCACTAAAAACCAAAGGTTAATTGCGGTGCTATGTGCGCAATGCGGTAATTACGGGCTTTCGCCAAAGAACAGTAGTTTTGGGGCGCACGCAATGGTAATTGGGCATTTTTTAGAGGGTGGTTACTACCCTATTGGCGGTGCAGACCAAATCTGCGAAAAAACCCTCGAAGTTTTTACAGCCCACGGCGGTAAAGTTTATATAAATGCAGATGTTTCAAAAATTATCACAGAAAAAAATTGTGTTAAGGGAATTACTATTGGTGAAAAATTCATTGCTTGTAATAGCGTGATTAGTAATGTGGGCGTAAACAATACATTCAATCAGTTACTTTCGGAAGATGATCGAAACGTTTGCAATTTCAGTTTAAAAAATGTGCAACCTACCAGTGCACATATCTGTTTATATTTGGGTTTGAACAAATCTAGTGAAGCCTTAAACCTTCCAAAACATAATTTGTGGTATTATAAGAACGACGATATTGATAAAATTTTTGATGAAGCAACGCTAGAAAAGGCTCCCGAAAATTTTGCTTACATCTCCTTCCCTTCTGCAAAAGATCCAAACTGGGAAATTAAAAATCCTGGAACTGCTACAATACAAGCTATTTCCGTGGCAAATATGGAATGGTTTGAAGAATATAAAAATACCAATTGGATGAAACGTGGGGAAGAATATCTTCAACTTAAAAAGAATTTTGAAACGGAAATATTAAAAACACTTTACAAATTTTTTCCACAAATTGAAGGAACTATTGTGGCTTCTGAAGTTTCTACACCACTTTCCACCGAAAATTTTACAAATTATAAAAGTGGTGAAATTTATGGTTTGGCGCACTCGCCAGAACGATTTAAACTTCCATACTTAAGGCCCAAAACAAAAATTAAAGGATTGTATTTAACAGGGCAAGACATTACTTTAGTAGGTGTTGCAGGTGCTATGTTATCGGGTTTATTATGTGCAACAGCAATTCTAAAATTAGGTTCTTGGAAGATTTTTAAAGAAATAAACCAACAAAAAAATCCATAAAACACTTCTTCTTTTTAATATATATACTCAATTTTAAACTCTCTTACAAAAAACCCTATCTTTGCCGCCTTTAAAAAAATAAAATGCTCGCAAAATATCTATTATCATTCACCCAAAACCCAAAAAACGATATCCTGTCAGGACTTACAGTAGCCTTGGCCTTAGTACCGGAAGCTGTTGCCTTTGCCTTTGTGGCAGGCATTGATCCTTTGGTGGGCTTATATGGAGCTTTTATAATGGGGATTGTAACCGCACTGTTTGGCGGTCGCCCAGGAATGGTTTCTGGTGCAACTGGCGCAATGGCAGTTGTAATGGTACATCTTATTATAGAAGGAAACGAAGTTGGTCTTGCTCTGGCAGAACCAGTTAAATATCTTGGGCTACAATGGCTTTTTATTACGCTTTTATTTGTGGGCGCAATACAAATTATGGCTGGGGTTTTTAAACTTGGTAAATTTGTTAGACTTATTCCACACCCAGTAATGATGGGGTTTGTAAACGGTTTGGCAATCGTTATATTTCTTTCGCAATTAGGCCTTTTTAAAGAAAGTAAAGGAACCGTACCGCAATGGTTGACTGGAATGGATTTATGGGTTATGCTAGCTTTGGTTGGTTTAACGATGGGTATAATGTTTGGTTTACCAAAGCTTACCAAAAAAATCCCTGCGGCATTAATCGCTATTGTTGTAGTTGCGTGTATTACAATCTTTGGAAACCTTGATGTTAGCACCGTTGGCTCTTTCATCCGCGATGGTGGTGGAAGCGGTTTAAAAGGATCTCTTCCTGTTTTTCAAACACAAATTTTTGGTTTTATTGATACTTTGAGCGGACATTGGGGTTTAATACTCTCAACAGCTTTTCTTCTGGCTGCCGTTGGTTTAATAGAATCTTTAATGACATTGAATTTAATAGATGAAATGACGGAAACCCGCGGAAGCGGTAACCGTGAGTGTGTAGCCCAAGGTGGCGCAAATATCTTAAACGGACTCTTTGGCGGAATGGGCGGTTGCGCTATGATTGGACAATCTATTATTAATGTAAGTTCAGGCGGTCGCGGAAGACTTTCAGGAGCTACGGCAGCAATTGCGCTTTTATGTTTTGTACTATTTGGCGCACCTTTAATTGAGCAAATTCCTATTGCAGCGTTGGTAGGTGTAATGTTTATGGTAGTTATAGGCACTTTTGCTTGGAGTAGTTTTAGGATTCTCCATAAAATTCCGTTGGCAGATGCTATTGTTTTAATTACAGTTTCAGCAGTTACCGTTTGGCAAGATTTAGCAATAGCTGTGTTTGTAGGAGTAATTATGAGCGCATTGGTTTTTGCTTGGAAAAGCGCAACGAAAATTCGTGCACGAAAGCGAATTAAAGAAGACGGAACGAAAGTTTATGAAATTTGGGGACCGCTTTTCTTTGGCTCAACAATGACTTTCAATAGTAAATTTGATATTTCTACAGATCCAAATTCTATTGAAATAGATTTTATAGAATCTAAAATTTCAGATCATTCTGGCGTTGAAGCTGTTCGAAATATCGCCAATAAATATCTTGATAGTGGCAAGCAAATAAAACTAACACACCTCAGCCCAGATTGTAAATCTTTACTTTTAAAATGGAATCCTGAATTTGAAACTATTATTGAAAATGCCGTTGACGATCCGCGTTATTATGTGGTTACCGACACTTTGGATGCAGACATTTAGCCATTTTTTACAACTAGTTACTATGTTTTACGCTTTTTAAAATAGTCCAAAATTTTTTACTGTTCTATATATTTTTGGAAATGAACGCAAAAGGATCCTCTTAAAGATTCTTATTCTTAAAATAAAAATGAAAAGGTTTATTAATACTTTATAGCCTTTGGAATGGAATATATCCGTTAAATAAATTTCTTTTTATTTTTTTTGTGTTATATTTTTTTATAATTTAGTAAAAAATTAACTACTATGAAAGAAAATTACACTTCTAAAAAATTAGCAAGATTGCTGTGCGTGTGTGTGTGTGTGTGTTCTTTGGACTTATCACAAACGCAACTGCACAAATGAGTTGTGGTGAGATAACCACTAGCAGTTTACAAGCCGATCCATTTGCAAATAGGGCGATAATTAACCAAGCAAGCTTACAAACTTCATACTGCGTTAAAATTTATATACACGTAATTAGGACTTCAGCTGGAAATGGTGGACAACCAATTTATAAGGCACATGCAGCTGTAAATAACTTAAATTATACTTATAATCCACATAACATCTTTTTTAACTGGGATAATGAAATTAATTATATAGATGATGGCACTGCCGATCCTCTAAACATGGGATATTATAATGTTGCAACCAGCGCAATTTTTAGCGGTGGCGAAACGCACACGGACGGCATCGATATTTTTCTATTTCCAGACCATGCAGAACCATGGGGAGGAATTTCGACTGGTGTAGGAGTGGGATCTGCAGTATTAATTGCTGGAAGTTATTTTGATACTTCACCCGCAGTTATTGATACACCCTTTTTATCTCACGAAATAGGGCATATTCTTGGGTTATGGCATACCTTTCATGGTACATATCCAGGCGAGTCGAATAGCACTACTTGCCCAGAGTTGCCTGATAATTCTAATGGAAATGGAGATAATTGTGGGGATTATATTTCAGATACACCCGCAGATCCTAATATGAAATTCGAAGTAGATCCGAATACTTGCCAATGGAACTTTCCCTTTGGAGGCTACATGCCATCTACTTCAAACTATATGGCATATACCCCCCCAAATTGTATGGATAATTTTACGCCCATACAGGCACAAACTATGAAATTTGCATTGGAGAATCTACCACATCTGCAAGATATTGTAGATACTGAGTGTTGTGCAGTTACCAATTTAGACTTGTTTATAAAGGATAGTCCAGAAGACTTTGGGTTGGAGGCAAATACGGTAACCGTAAATATGTGGGAAAGCGAAGATGTTTGGGTTCGTAATAACGATGATGACGGACAAACACACCAAAATCCAAAATATAGAGATACAGGCGAGCCTAATTTTATTTATGTGCGTGTGCTTAACAGAGGTTGCGAAACATCCACAGGACAGGAGACAGTAGCTATAAACTGGGCAAAAGCGAATACGGAGTTAACCTACCCTGAAGATTGGGACGGTACCCACACCATCAATGGAAATATACCTATGAGTGGTATATTACCTGCCGTAGCTATCCCCATAATAAGTATTGGCGGTGAAGCAATTATTAAAATACCTTGGGTGGTACCCAATCCAGATGATTATTCCGGCACCAATGATCCGTGGCATTTTTGTTTATTGGCGAGCATACTTGGCGGCCCAGACGGACTACAGCCTAATGATTATACGGCAAACCCTAACGAAATGGTCCGCAACAATAACAATCAAGCGTGGAAAAATATTTCAGTTGTGCCTTTAGGTCTTGGCATAACGAGCGCAATGGTTATGGTTGCCAATCCATCCAACTTTCAAAGGGCATTTACATTAGAGTTTGTGGTAGAAGCA
>Ga0256845_1000796_pt1 | contig 27527 bp, 25 predicted proteins | sample RiftiametaG_FD_189101 | JGI IMG/M metagenome (GOLD analysis project Ga0256845, IMG submission 189101) | Tube worm associated microbial communities from hydrothermal vent at the East Pacific Rise, Pacific Ocean - Riftia | ecosystem: Host-associated > Annelida > Integument > Unclassified ... | reverse complement strand
AAAATAATTACAAGGAAACAGAAACAGGATGTGTGCTAAGGGACTTGTTGTAGCCGGTCTTGCCGGAGGATCAGGGAAAAGTGTTGTCTCCGTCGGCATAACCGTGGCTCTTGCAGATCGTGGTAATACGGTTGTGCCTTTTAAAAAAGGTCCGGATTATATCGATGCCGGCTGGTTGCAGATAGCTGCAGGGCGGCGATGTTATAACCTCGATCCTTTTCTTATGGACCGGTCGGTTATTGAGAGATCTTTTTTCTTGCGTTCTCAGGGTGCCGATAAGGTTGTTGTTGAGGGTAATAGAGGTTTGTACGATGGCGTCAATGTGGAGGGTGGATATTCTACAGCTGACCTGTCGCTTATTCTTGGTTTACCAGTTCTTCTTGTCGTCAATTGCACGAAAACGACCAGAACCGTTGCCGCCATGGTTCTGGGCTGTTTGCAGTTTGATAAACGAGTGGATATCCGGGGCGTTGTCCTTAATCAGATAGCAACAGAGCGTCAACGGTTGCTGGTAACTGAATCGATTGAAAAGTATACCGGGGTTCCCGTGCTTGGTGCTGTCCCCCGTTTGAAAAGAGACATCTTTCCCATGCGTCATTTGGGAATGGTACCTCATCACGAATATCAGGGGAGCCGGGAAGCACTCTCTTTCCTTTCTACATTAATGCATCAAAACGTTGATCTGGATCGTATTGAAAAAATTATGGTTTCACCGCCCAAATTTTCGTTTTCGGCTCCAGTAGAAGATGTTGTTTCGCCCGCTGCCCCAGTGAAAATTGGTGTTCTGCAGGATGCTGCATTTCAGTTCTATTATTCAGAAAATCTTGAGGCGCTGGAAAATGCAGGAGCGGAGCTGGTTTTTATTAATGCTCTGCAGGATGCTGCACTTCCGCCGAACTTAGACGGTTTATACATTGGTGGAGGATTTCCTGAAACGAGTGCCAGAGAGCTTGCCGCAAACACTGATTTTCGTAAATCAGTGTTTGTGGCCGCGGAAAATGGTTTACCTGTCTATGCAGAATGTGGTGGACTTATCTATCTTGGTAGCTCAATTGTTCTGGATGGTGAGGAATTTTCTCTTACCGGGGTTTTTCCTGTAAAATTTTCTCTGTCAAAAAAGCCACAGGCACATGGATATACCATTTTGCAGGTTGAACAGGAAAATGGTTTTTATGAAAAAGGGACAGAGATAAAAGGCCATGAGTTCCGTTATTCACAGATTCTTGACTGGCAGGGAAGTGATGAGCAGTTGGTACTGAAAATGAGACGAGGGAAAGGTTTTATCAATGGTCGGGATGGGTTGACGTATAAAAATGTCTTTGCTCTCTATACCCATGTGCACGCGGACGGCACCCCGGAATGGGCACCTAATTTTGTTAACAGATGTCTTCTGGCAAAAAAAGGTGACGTGGTGTGATTATTTTGTCAGAAGAGTCGTTGATTAGTGTGGAGTCTGCTGGCCAAGTACCTTGATACTTATTTCTTTTTGTATCTCTTCGTCGGGAAGTGGCTCGACCCAATGGAGGAAGGACTCTTTAACTCGCATAAAACTGCCGTTATCTTCTTTGCACTGTTCACAGATTCGTTGTGCCTGGTCCCGGTACATGATGATTTTTGATGCCGGTTCACCTGTACGTGAAACCGCAGCCATTTTCCGGCAGCCGCATTCAAGACGTACAACAACAACAGCAATACCATCAGGGCTTCCTTCAAGTATACCTTCGATCATTGCAAGTTCTCGTTTTTCTGCCTGGAGTGTTTTTTTGGATTTTTTAGTTTTCATTGATCTGAAATGTAAAAGTGAGTGGAGTAGGTACTGTTATGAAGTTCCAACGTAGTAAAAAGTGGAGCACTCAATATATATGAGAAAATATGCAGGGGTCAATAGTTATCTCTGAGCTGAGGTGCATACCTTGTGTTGGCAGGAGCTGCAAAGCTGTTTTTACTTGACAAAAAACAAGCCGTGAATTAATGCAATACTACGTTTTATAACCGGATTAAATTCGCGTTCGGATAGACGATTATGTATGATAAATATTTATTTTTAAACTCACTTAATGGAGGTGTACCATGTTTGAAGTAATAGTTGATAAAGACAAGTGTAGTGGTGACGAAGAATGTGTAGCCGCATGTCCTGCACAGGTGTTCGAGATGGTAGATGGTAAAGCTGATCCTGTAGAAATGGATGAGTGTCTTGGTTGTGAGACCTGTGTAGAAGTATGTCCTGAAGGTGCTATTGTAGTAAACGAAACATAATAACAGCACTTTTTTGTTTTCTTGGAACAAGCCCAACTCCTGAAAAGGGGGTTGGGCTTGTTCTTTTTAAAGAGACTTTCAACGAGGTTTTTATGGAAAAAAATCTCAGCAAATTTAAACCCGGCGCAAAAAAGCAGACGATCCTGTTATTGTCCGCAGTCCTGTGGACTGTTATAGGTGCTATGCTGTTTTTTAAAGGGATTTATCGGTTGTTACAACTGCGCGATATGCAACTGTATATACTATCGGGTGGAATAGCTGTCGGTATTTTGAAATCGTATTTTATCCTGGATAAAACCGCGAGACGCGGTATTGATCGCATATTAAGTTTTGCTGACGGTACCTGTCTTGGTGCTGTCTATTCTGTAAAAACATGGTTGCTGGTTCTTTGCATGATGGCAGGGGGTATTATCTTGCGAAATTCCACTCTTCCCATTAGTGTATTGAGTTTTCTTTATATAACGATAGGCTGTGCCCTGGGGTTATCCAGCAGGCTTGCCTGGTTGAGCTGGTTGAAAAACAGATAATTTTTTCAGGTTGATATGGAAGAGCATTCTTTTAATTGTGTCAAAGTCAGTCGCTCAGCACTACAAAATAATTTTAGATTTATACAAAAGTCAGCGGCTGCAGGTGCTGAGGTTATGGCCATGGTTAAAGCCGACGGTTATGGGCATGGTATGGTGATGGCTGCCAGGGCATTTGGCGATGCGGGATGTGAGATCTTTGGTGTGGCTGAGTTGTGTGAAGGTGTGATTCTCAGAAAAGAAGGCATTGAAGGTCGCATATTTGTGACCATAGGGTTTGACAAAGAAGATGTGGAACTGTTTTTTAAATATGATTTAATCCCGGTGATATACACCTATGAAGCAGCGCGGGCCTTAGCAGAAAAAGCTGTGTTTTTGGGTAGGAATATTGAAATACATATCAAGGTGGACACGGGTATGAGTCGGCTTGGTATATTGGCTGATGAACTGTCTGAATTTCTCGACAGCCTTGCGGATCTTCCTGGTATTGAACTTGCCGGTGTCATGAGCCATTTCCCTGAGTCTGATGATCCTCTGTCGATGAGTACACAGGATGGTTTCGATGTTTTTTCCACTGCTTGTGATGAGATGAAAAAAAGAGGTGGTCATGTCTGTCACATTGCTAATTCTGGAGCAGTGCTTAATTTCCCGAACACTCACTGTGATATGGTTCGTGCAGGAATTGCTTTATATGGATATCATCCGGCGGGTAAAGTCGATATACAATCTGGAAAAAGTCAGAAATTGATTCCGGCCATGTCATTTGTGACGAAGGTTTTACAGTTAAAAACACTTCCGGCAGGTCGGGGTGTGAGTTACGGACATACATACCGAACGACTCAGCCGACTACAATTGCCGTCTTACCGGTTGGCTATGAAGATGGTTTTTCCAGAAGTTTGTCGAATACAGCAGAGGTTCTGATTGGATCGGTTTTGGTACCAGTGATTGGTCGAATCTGTATGAATATGTGTATGGTTGATGTCAGCGGACTTGAGACTGTAAAGGCTGGCGATGAGGCGGTTATAATGGGTCGACAGGGTGAGGATTTTATAACGGCAGATGATATAGCGGAAAAAATGGCGAGCATCAATTACGAAGTGCTTTGCATGTTTGGCAATAATAATATTAGAGTGTATACCGAGTAAAATTAATGATGGTGTCGTAAAAATTCTCCATTTCCTTCGTTGTTACAAATTTTTTATCATTTCGACGTACTCCAGTACGACGAAATGATAAAAAATTTGCACGCCTTGGATATGAAGTTTTTTACTTAACCATCCTAAGAGTTACCTTTTTACGAGTTTATCAAATAATGATTCGTTTACGATTGAAAAAAGTACTCGATGCCTGTTTTGACGAAGGTGCCAGCGAGGGTTTGTGGTCTTCAGCAGGGGCCGGGAAATTTGCCGTTGAACTGCCAAAGCATGAAGGGCAGGGTGATTTTTCTACAAATATTGCACTTGTTCTTGCCGGTATTGAAAAGAAAAATCCCAGGGAACTTGCAAAAAATATTGCGGGAAAACTTACAAAAGTAAGCGATTTGGTCGCCAAAGTGGATATTGCGGGGCCGGGTTTTGTTAATATTTTTATTAACCCCGATGTCTGGCGTCAGATGATTCCACAGATTATTGCAGCTGGTCAGGATTTTGGCAGAAGTGAGGTTGGCGGCAAGAGAAAAGTTATGGTGGAGTTCGTCAGTGCCAATCCGACCGGGCCACTTAGTATTGGCCACGGGCGACAGGCAATTCTTGGTGATTCTATTGCCAGACTGCTTGAAGCAACTGGTCATGATGTTTACCGGGAATACTATTATAATAATGCCGGCAGACAAATGCGTGTACTCGGAGAATCCACCAGGGCCAGGTATCTGGAGGTACTGGATGTGGAACACGAATTTCCAGAAGATGGCTATCAGGGTGAATATATAGTTGATATAGCCAGGTCTCTTGTTGAAGAGCATGGGGATTCCCTGAAAGATCATGAAGACGTCACTCCTTTTAAAGAAAAGGCGGAAAAATTTATTTTTAAGGATATATCCTCAACCTTGCAGCGTATGGGGATTGTCTTTGATAATTATTATAATGAACAGTCACTCTACGAAGACGGGCATATAGACAGTGTTGTTTCTGAGCTGAAAAGTAAAGGATATGTCTACGAAAAAGACAATGCTGTCTGGTTTAAAACGACGGAATTCGGCCACGAACAGGATCGGGTAATTATTAAGAGTAGCGGTGAACCCACATACCGATTGCCGGATATTGCGTATCATCGTGAAAAGTTCAAAAGGGATTTTGACTGGTTGATTGATATTTTTGGCTCAGACCATATCGCAACGGTACCCGACGTTCTTGCCGGAGTCAAAGCTCTAGGGTATGATCCTGGCAAAGTTACCGTGGTATTACACCAGTTTGTAACACTGACAAGAGACGGTAAACAGGTAAAGATGTCTACAAGAAAAGCCAATTTTGTAACCGTTGATGAACTGTGTGATGAGGTCGGTCTTGATCCAGTTCGCTTCTTTTTTATGATGCGAAAGGCAGATAGCCAGATGGAGTTCGACCTGGATTTGGCCACCAAGCAGAGTCAGGAAAATCCGGTGTACTATGTGCAGTACGCATATGCGAGATTGTGCTCGATTTTACGACAGGCGCCGGAAAAAGGTTTTGCGGGTCTTCAATTTGATACTGCCGACAAAACACTTCTTGTGGAACCGGAAGAACTGAACCTGTTGAAAACGATGTCTGCTTTTCCGGGAATAATAGAAAATGCAGCCCTGGAGCTGGCTCCGCATAAGATAATTTTCTATCTTATGGAACTTGCGGGACAATTACACAGCTTTTACAATAAACATAAAGTAATATCGGATAATAAAGAATTGAGTCTTGCCAGGCTTTATCTTATTGAGGCATTGAGTGTGGTACTTAAAAACGGCCTGGATATTTCAGGTTTGTCGGCTCCCGAATCTATGTAGATGGTTGTGGCATGGCAGTAAGGCGGAAAAAAAAGCAGGTAAAAAAACTCAAGTTTGAGCTGACAAAGAGTGGGATCGCAGGTATTGGGGTCATTGCTTTTTGTCTTTTCCTGTGGATGTTTCTGCTTGGGGTGTGGGCCGGTCAATCACTTCTTTTGCCATCATATGGGAAACATACAACGACTGACCGGAACAAGACACAAAACGATATATTGATGATTAGAGCTGATAAAAGAGCTGTAAAAAATAACAATTAACGGCTGATTATTATGATAGGAAAAGTACTTACCAAGGTTTTTGGCAGTAGTAATGACAGGTTTCTCAAAACGTTGAGGCCCATCGTTTCACAGATAAATGATTTGGAACAGGGAGTACAGGTCTTAGATGATGCGGCACTGGCTGCCAAAACAATAGAGTTTAAGGAGCGGGTGGAAAAAGGCGAACCACTTGATGATCTTCTGCCAGAATCATTTGCCGTTGTCAGAGAAGCTGGGAAACGTGTCCTTGGCGAACGCCACTATGATGTTCAGCTGGTCGGTGGAATTATCCTTCATCAGGGAAAAATCGCCGAGATGAAAACAGGTGAAGGTAAAACCCTTTGTTCAACACTGCCTGTCTATCTAAATGGCCTGTCTGGCAAAGGTGTGCATGTGGTCACTGTCAATGACTATCTGGCAGCACGTGATAGTGAGTGGATGGGGCAGATTTATCAGTTTCTTGGTATGCAGTGTGGAAAAATCATCCATGGGCTTGACGATGATGAGCGTCGGGCCGCATACGGCGCTGATATAACCTACGGCACCAATAATGAATTCGGTTTCGATTATCTGCGGGATAATATGAAATTTGAACTTGAAGATTTTTGTCAGCGTGGTTTCAATTTTGCGATAGTTGATGAAGTGGATTCCATTTTGATCGATGAAGCGAGAACACCTCTTATTATTTCCGGGCCAGCTGATATTTCCACAGATCTTTATAAAAACGTAGATCGTATTATGTCCAAATTCAAAAACGAAGAACATTATAGTGTTGATGAAAAGGCAAAACAGATTTCCCTTACCGATGAGGGGATTGCCCTTGGCGAAGAAATGCTTGATGTAGATAATCTCTATGATCCTAATAATATAGAAAAACTCCATCATCTTAATCAGGCCCTAAAAGCACATATCCTTTTCAAAAAAGATGTTGATTATATTGTTAACAACAACCAGGTGGTGATTGTAGATGAATTTACCGGACGCACCATGGAAGGCAGGCGATACAGCGATGGTCTGCATCAGGCCCTTGAAGCAAAAGAACATGTGACAATTGAAAAGGAAAATCAAACACTTGCCTCGATCACCTTTCAGAATTATTTCAGGATGTATGATAAACTCGCCGGTATGACCGGTACTGCTGACACTGAAGCACCTGAATTTCAGAAAATTTACAATCTGGGTGTGGTTGTTATGCCGACGAATCAACCGATGGTTCGCGATGATTACGCCGATGTTATCTATAAGAATGAGGCGGCAAAATACAGGGCTGTTATTAATGAAATAGAAGAGCTGCATAAAGCCGGTCGACCGGTACTGGTGGGTACTATCTCCATCGATGTATCTGAAAAAATTGCCCGTATGCTGAAGAAAAAGAAGGTCGAACATGAAGTTCTTAACGCTAAACATCATGAGCGTGAAGCCGAAATTATTGCAGCCGCCGGTCAGCTTGGCAAGGTGACGATTGCAACGAATATGGCTGGGCGTGGAACTGATATCAAACTTGGTGAAGGGGTTGTAGATGTTGGCGGATTGCACATTCTTGGTACGTCACGGCATGAATCCCGTAGGATTGATAATCAGCTCCGTGGTCGTGCCGGGCGTCAGGGTGATCCCGGATCATCAAGATTTTTTCTTTCTCTGGAAGATGATCTGCTCCGTATCTTTGGTTCCGATAGAATCAGTGGCATCATGGAAAAACTTGGTATGGAGGAAGATGAACCCATCGAGCATAATATGATTTCGAGGGCAATTGAAAATGCCCAGAGAAAAGTGGAAGGACATAACTTTGATATTCGAAAGCACCTGCTTGAATATGATGATGTAATGAATAAACAACGTGAAGTTATTTATCAGCAGCGTCATGACCTTCTCAAAGGAGAGAGTGCTGAAAATGTTGTTCAGGATATGATCGAAGATCTAGTTGATGGTGTCGTACATGAGTTTTTTAAGGAACGCATCGACTCCATCGAATGGGATTGGGATGAGTTTGCCAAACGCATGGAAGAGATTTTTCATTCAGCCCCGGAATGGAGTGAAGAAGAGAGGGAAGGATTGAAGTATGATTCTTTCAGAGAAAAAACACTCGATTTTGTCAAACAGGTATATAAAAAACAGGATGAAGTAAATGGAGTTGAAACACAGCGACAAATAGAAAAGTTGATATTGTTGCAGATCGTTGACAGCCACTGGAAAGATCATCTGCTTTCAATGGATCATCTTAAAGAAGGTATTGGTCTCCGTGGCTATGGGCAGAAAAATCCTCTCAATGAATACAAGCGTGAAGGGTTTGAACTTTTTAGTGCGATGATTGAAACGGTGAAGGCCCAGACCGTTTCCAACCTTATGCGTGTTCGTGTGGTTCGTGAAGATGATGTGGAACGCATGGAAGAAGAACGACGCAGGCGTCAGGAACAGGAGCAGTTACGTTTGAATAAAGGTGCTGCCGGTGAATCGGCTCCAGCCGCTCAGCCTGTGAGGCGGGAAGGTGAGAAAATTGGCAGGAACGCGCCTTGTCCTTGTGGATCTGGGAAAAAATACAAACGATGTTGTGGGAGAGAAGCGTAGTTAGTGCCTATCCAAAAACGGCTGAGACCATGTGTCATCAGCCGTTTTTTTTTATTATCCCCGCAGTTTTTTCGGTTCCATCAGGTTGTCTTCCATATGCTTGAGTTCGTCTATTCCGGAAATAACAATTTTAGGATCAGGGCTGAGTTCTTTTGCCGGAAGTTTATTGTCATAATCCATCTGGCTGAGCACATGTCTCATGCAGTTGATCCGAGCTGTTTTCTTAACGTCAGAACGGATGATGGTCCAGGGTGACAGGGTTCGATTGGTTTCAGAGAGCATTTGGAATTTTCGTACGGAATATTGATCCCAGTATTCCTGAGCCAGATTGTCAACCGGTGAGAGTTTGTATTGCTTGAGCGGATCTTCTTTTCTTGAGTCAAAACGCTCCTTCTGGATTTTTTTCGAAACCGAAAAATAGAATTTAAATAGCTTGATTCCATCTTTTACCAGCATTTCCTCAAACATTGGTACATCTTTAAGAAAGCGTTTGTTTTGTTCATCGCTGCAGAATCCCATTACCGGTTCAACCATCGCCCGGTTGTACCAACTTCGGTCAAAGACCACAAATTCCCCGGCAGATGGCAGGTGTGTGACATAGCGTTGAAAATACCATTGGGTCAGTTCTGTTTCGTTTGGTTTTGTGAGTGCCACTACCCTGGTAAAACGAGGATTGAGATGGGCAATCATCCTTTTGATGGTACCACCCTTGCCCGCTGCATCTCTGCCTTCAAATATGGCAAGAATCCGTTGCCCATTCAGTTTCATTGAACTTTGCAGTTTCATGAGTTCAATCTGCAGTTTTTTCAGTTCTATTTCATACTGTAAATGCGCATTTTTTATCCATATTGCAGTCTTGTCATGCCCTTTTTTAGTGTGGATGTTTTTATAAGCTGTTTCTTCGAGCAGTTTGATAGGTGTTTCCTTACGCTTGTGTTTTTTACTGCTTTTTTTATGACTCATAATTGATCCCTGTTAAAGAAGTATCTTTGATGTCATTCCGGTTTTGATCGAAAATCCCAATTGTGTAAGCTACCTTTGTACTAATAATGAAAATAATAGCAAAAAACATTGATACAATGCAAAGTTAATTGAGTTTTTCTCCACTTTTATACATTTCGGTATAAATGGAGGGTAATTTTTCTTTTTCCAATCCGGCAATAACCTCGTCTATTCGGTAACTGATTCGAAAGTGTTGAACAGATACGGTGTTGTCTGTCAGTTCAAGTGCTGCACAGCTTGCTCTCGGGTCTTTGTCGAACATTCTGCCAACGGAACCGGGGTTAATAAAAGTAGTACCGGAAACAGTTTTATAATAGGGCGTGTGGGAATGACCGGTAATAATCACATCACAACGAACCTGTTCTGAAAGTTGCCTGAATCTGCTCTTTGGTGTCGTGTCAAAAAGAAACTCATCAGGGTCGGCGGGGCTGCCGTGGAAAAGGCAAATTTTGGTTTTCTTTTGTTTGGGGACATCAGCAGTGCAATGTATCTTGATGCGTGCAGTTTTTTTCAGGCTGAATAAATATGATGTATTGGTTTGGTTGAGGATTTTTGCAGTGGAAGTGTACATTATCCTTTTTTCTTTTTTGCGTGGTTTTTTAAAGGATTTTCCTTTGAGGAGTTTGATAATTTTTTTGTCTGTATTACCAAGAATGGAAATTACCTTGTGTTGTTGTAACCACTGTAGTGTCTCATTGGCAAAGGGTGCATAAACCAGAGAATCACCACAATTGACAATATATTTAAAAGAAGAAAGCTTAAATCTTTTAGCGATACTGCTGAGAGCCGGATAATTTCCGTGGATATCTGAGAGTAGTAATATTCTAACGGTCATTTCTGATTTTCCCAGCCGGTGATTTGGCGTGTTGATTTATAGAAGTGGGGCGATGAGAAGAACAACATTTTCCTTGAACTTTTCAGCCCATTTTCTCTCTGCAAATTCCTTTGTATTAAGTTCTTTAGATTGGTTAAGGTAGCCTTTTTGTATGGCGCATAACTTATTTGTAAATTGGGGGCAGTAGATAAACAAAGTTGCCTCAAAATTGAGCCAGAAACTCCGCATATCCAGGTTTACTGAGCCGAAAAGAGAGAAGTCCCTGTCGACGGTTATTGTTTTGGAGTGGAGGAGGCCGCCATCAAAAAGGTATATTTTGACTCCGGCTTCTGCCAGTTCTTCATACCTTGCACGGCTGGCATACTGCACAAGCAGTGAGTCGTTATTTTTAGGGACGATGATTTTAACATCTACACCACGCCAGGCGGCTGCTTTTAAGGCGGCAAGCAAGGGTTCATCGGGGATGAAATAGGGTGTGGTCATAATCAATTCATTTCTAGAGGCATATATTGTAGTCAGAAGAAGGCTATGGATAGCCTCCGGTGAAAATCCGGGGCCAGAGGGTACGAGTTGCACCGCGGAGACACCTGTCTCCGGGCAAGGATGGATGTCTCCGATCGATCTGACTGTGTCAAAATCCTGAAGAAGAGATTCCGAGCGAAATTGACCGATATTGGTTTCCAGGAACCAGTCGCTGATAAAGGTGCCGGCAAGACTTTCGACAACGGGCCCATTTATTTTGACCATCAGATCTATCCAGTTTCCGACTCCTGCATCCTTTTTAAAAACATCCGGGTCTACCATGTTTTGGCTGCCGGTATATGCAATGGCTCCATCGATGACTACAATTTTACGATGGTTTCGTATATCAATTCTTGAAAAAAGAGCCTTGAGAAGACCCGCCGGAAGTGATTCCTGTATTTTGATACCGGTTTTTTTCATTGTTGTAGCAGTTTTGCTTTTAAGAAAGTCTCTACTGCCGATGGAATCGAGGAGAAGTCTGCAGGTAACACCTCTTTTAGCAGCTTTTATGAGTGCGCTGATGATATTGTCTACACTCCCACCCTCTTCCCATATATAAAACTGTAGATGACAGGTTGAAGTGGAGTTGTCGATGGCATCAATAATCGAATTTATGATATCTTCGGGCTTTGTGATGAGGAAAAGTTCATTTCCTTTCATTGCTGGGATTCCCACAAGGGTTTCAGCCTGATGGTGCAGGGAAGATAGCTTTTTACTCGGTGTTGTCCATGAGGCGGAGTCACGGTTTTTTAGTGTCTTCAGCCAGTGTTGATAGTGATTAAACGATGCTTTTGCCCTTTCTATTCGTCGTTCTGGAATTCTGTTTTCGCCAAAAAGAAGGTAGAAAAAACCACCAAGAAAGGGGACAACAAGAATGACAAAGAGCCATGCAAGAGATACTCCATAGGGGCGTTTTCGCATTATGACCCTTAATGAAAGTCCTATGCGTATAAATAAATCTGCAAGCAGTATAACAGTGGATAGAAGGCTGTAGCTCCAATGCAGGTCTTGTACGTCCATAATAGAAAATTCTGTAAATTAGTGCTGATTTTTTTAAGTTTTTTGCATTTGCTTTTGTTGTCGTTTTTAAAGTAGCATAATTGGATTGATAAGTGGTAGATGTATTTGTAAATATAAAACAGTACATTGCCTGTCAACAATCAATCTTTTGATTGAGCGGGTAATATTGAAAAATAAAGTGCAGGGGTATTATGAAAGTAAATGGATTTTCTTTTTCTGCCGTGAAAGCAGGTGTTCGTTATCCTGATCGGCTGGATATCGGCTTGATTTATTGTGACCATCCCTGTGTAACGGCAGGAGTGCTCACTACAAGTCAGGTTCAAGCTGCACCGGTAGTGATTGATGCTGAACGATTAAAAGGCGGAAAGACTCAGGCTATTCTGGTGAACAGCGGCTGTGCAAATGCCTGTACCGGAGAAGAAGGTCTGAAAATTGCGCAGGCCACCAGTCGTCTTATGTCAAAGGCACTGAATATTTCAGACGATCTTGTTTTGCTTTCATCAACCGGCGTCATCGGGGAACAACTCGATCTGCAACCCTTCCAGATAAACTGTGATGCTCTTGCCGATGGTCTGGCACCGGATAAATTTGAGCAGGTTGCCAGGGCTATTATGACAACCGATACCGTAATGAAGACAGCCAGAACCACTCTTAGAATCGGTGGCAGGGATGTGAATATTGTTGGCATGGCCAAGGGTGCCGGTATGATTATGCCCAATATGGCTACCATGCTTTCATTTGTGTTGACGGATGCAGATATTCGTGTTGATGCGCTGCAGGAGTTGCTTGCTGAAGGCGTTGAACGAACATTTAACAGAATCACAGTTGATGGTGATACGAGTACCAATGATATGGTGCTGGTTATGGCCAGTGGTGCTGCAGAAAACCTGACTATAAAAAAGAGTAGTCCGTCTGATTTCCAGGCATTTAAGGATGGGTTGGCAGTTGTTTTGAAGGATCTGGCCCTGCAGATTGTCAGAGATGGTGAAGGAGCAACAAAGACCATTACCGTAAAGGTGTCGGGAGCAAAAAACAATGAAGATGCTGAGAAAATAGCCAGGACTATAGCAAATTCGAGTCTGGTGAAAACCGCATTTTTTGGCGAGGATGCCAATTGGGGTCGTATTCTTGCAGCCATGGGGCGTTCTGGTGTACTGTTTTCTCCTGATCTGGTTGATGTATATTTTGATGACGTATGTATTGCAAAAAACGGTCTGGCCGTTGGGGCATCTGCCGAAGAGGCTGCCACCAGGATTTTGAAGGAAAAAGAATTTACTCTGTCTGTTGATTTAAAAGATGGAACGTATTCTCAGGAGATGTATACCTGTGATTTTTCACTTGATTACGTCAGGATAAACGCTGATTACAGATCTTGAAAGAACAAGAAAGGAGGCCAAGTGAAACAGCTTTATTTGATACGTCATGCAAAGTCGAGCTGGGCTGATCCGCATTTGACTGATTTTAAACGCCCTCTCAACAAACGGGGTAAGACCAACGGGCCTGAAATGGCCAGGCGCTTATCGGTGCGGGGAATTCATCCTGCCTGTATTGTTTCAAGCCCCGCCAAGCGGGCAAAAAAGACTGCTCGTTTTATGGCAGAGGGCACAAACTATGGTAAAAATGATATTGTTTTCCTTGAAGATCTGTACTTCGGTGAAATACTTCATCATTTAAATATTATAGAAACATTTCTAAAAAAGAATGATATCTTGTTTTTAGTTGGTCATAATCACACTATCACTGACCTTGCCAATTTTCTTACTGGAGAATCACTGTACAACGTACCCACGTGCGGTATTGTTGGTGTTGAATTTTCAGATAAGAAAGGATTTTCAAGAAAAAAAGGTTCGGGAAAGATGCTTTTTTTTGATTATCCAAAAAAGACAGACTCCAATACTATTATCCGATAAAATGAGTGTCGAAATTCCAAACTGTGTGCAGTGTATTCATTACTACGTTACCTATCAGCCGTCACAGCCTTATGGATGCAGGGCGATGAAATTTAAAAGTCGCAGGCATCCGGCACAGCTGGTATACGAAACTTCAGGTATCGCCTGCCAGCTTTTCTCCAGTAAAAAAAAATCAGAAAACAGTTCCGGATAATCCAGAGTTGCGTAATTTTATAAGGCATTTTTTTTTACATGGAACCAGATAAAAATAACGGAAAACCAAATTCTCTAAAAGATGGATTTGTCTCACTTTTAAAAGATACATGGCTGACCAGCTGGGAGCTGATACGGATAACTGTCCCAGTTGTTATTATAACCCGGATACTCGAGCAATTCGGACTGATCTCGTATTTCAGCCTGGCACTTGAGCCGTTGATGGGATTGATAGGTTTACCCGGATCCTTGGGGTTGGTCTGGGCTACAGCAATGTTGACCAATCTTTATGGGGGGATTGCCGTTCTTGCGGCTTTGGCACCGGGCCTTGACATAACAGATGCGCAGGTAACCGTGCTCTGTTCAGCAATGCTCATTGCCCACGCATTACCGGTTGAACTCAGTGTGAGTAAAAGGGCAGGGGCCAACCTGTTACCTATTGCAGTGATCCGGTTGGTGGGTGCTGTTATCTATACGTATATCCTGAATAAAATATGTCTTCATTTTGATGTCTGGCAGGATAAAGCCGTTTTGCTTTTTAAAGGTACCACGGAATCACCAGGTCTTGTACAGTGGGGTATTGAGCAGATACAGAACCTCGGCATGATTATTCTAATTATATTCTGTATAGTTCTCTTTATGCGACTGTTCAGAGCGATTGGAATTCTCACGCTGCTTGAACGATTACTGGCTCCTGTCCTCCCTGCTTTTGGTATGGGCCATCATTCAGCGCCCATAACTGTCGTTGGTATGGTTATGGGGTTGGGTTATGGCGGTGCCTTGATTATTCGGGAGACAGCCAGTGGCAAGATTGGCAGGAGAGAAGTCTTCAATGCGATGGTTCTGATGGGGCTTTGTCACGGCTTGGTGGAAGATACATTGTTGATGGCGGCAATTGGTGGAAAATTTGGTGGTATCCTCTGGGGAAGAATTCTTTTTTCTCTGCTGGTTACTTTTTCTCTGGTTCGTGTGCTATACCTGTTGATCGACAGGAAGAAGCGGGGCAAATTTGTTTGACATCATTTCAATTTTACATGTAATAAAAGAAGAAAACAATTATGGATTTTTCACAGTTTGGTAAACGAATGACCTGTGATGCCGGAATCCTTTCCCTTATGGATGACCTTGGGAAGGTAAAGGCGACAGGAGGGAAAAATATTCTCATGATGGGTGGGGGAAACCCCGGCCTGGTTCCAGAGTTTCAGGAACTCATGCGCAATGAATTGCTGGAAATTTGCTCTAGCCAGCAGAGTTTTCAACAGATGGTCGGAAGTTACGCCCCTCCCCAGGGGGAGACTTTTTTTGTTGAACAACTTGCAGAACTCCTGCGGGATGAACAGGGCTGGGATATCGGCCCGGAAAATATCTGTTTGACTAATGGTAGTCAGACTGCTTTTTTTATGCTGTTTAATCTTTTTGCCGGGACTTTGCCGGACGGTACAACAAAACGTATCTGTTTGCCGATGGCTCCGGAGTATATCGGCTATGCCGATCTTGGCCTTGCCGATAATCTCTTTGTTTCAACCCGTCCGAGAATGGAAATACTCGAAGACGGTTTCTATAAATATCACATTGATTTTGAGAAATTGGAAGTAGGCAATGATATTGGTGCAATTTGCATATCACGGCCGACAAATCCAACGGGCAACGTGGTCACCGACGAAGAGATAGAGCGATTAATGGCAATGGCCGCAAAACGTGATATACCGCTCATTCTCGATAGCGCATACGGATTGCCTTTTCCGGGAATGATGTATGTGGACGTGAAACCGGTCTGGAACGAAGATATTATCTGCTGCCTCTCTTTATCAAAACTTGGCTTGCCGGCGGTAAGGACAGGCATAGTCATTGCCCGAAAAGAAGTGGCCAGGGCACTTGCAAGCATGAACGCTATTATGTCTCTTTCGCCAAATAATTTTGGCGCTGTTATGGCCCAGCAGATTGTTGCCAGTCGTGAAATCACAAAAATAAGTAGAGAACTGATACAACCATTTTATGAAAAGAAAATGGAAAAAGCTGTCGCCACAGTACGGAAAGAGTTTGCAGGTATTCCCTGTTCTATTCATAAACCGGAAGGTGCCATGTTTCTCTGGCTCTGGTTTAAGGATTTGCCGATAACCAGTCTTGAACTGTACGAGCAACTTAAAGAACATGGTGTGCTTGTCGTGTCAGGCCATTATTTCTTTCCAGGGCTTGCCGATGACTGGCAGCATAAGGATGAGTGTTTGAGAGTAACGTATTCTCAGGATGATGAAGACGTTCGTAGGGGGCTGGCAATAATTGCCGGAGTGGTGCGGCGAGCATATGAAATGAGTGCGTAAGGAAAATTTTCCACAAAACTGGAGAGTAGCGTTGAAAAGAGAAAAGTATTTTCTATGTATCTTATCTGTACTGTTGATGCTTATGTTCTCAACATCTGGATATGCTGAGTGCATAAAGGGGAATTGCCGGAACGGTAAGGGAATCTTCGTTTCCAAAGATGGCAGGCGTTATGAAGGTGAATTTAAAAATGGTTTGATCAGTGGCAAAGGAACTCTTATTTACCCCGATGGCGTTCGTTATACAGGAGAACTGCGGGATGGAAAGTTCCATGGTTACGGCAAGCTTGTCAGTCCCGATGGAAGAAAATTTGAGGGGCAGTTTGTTGACAATGTTATTCACGGAAAAGGGACGATGGTGCGTGGTGATGGTGGACAATATATAGGAGACTTCAGCCTGGGCCAGTTCCATGGGCATGGCGTGTTTTTTTATCCCGATGGCAGAGAGTATGAAGGTGAATTTCGAAATAATATTATTGAAGGCAAAGGGAAGCTGAATTTTGCTGACGGCACTTGGCATGAAGGTATGTTTCATAATGGTAAACCAGCCGGTAACGGAAAACGAACGTACCTTGATGGTTCTTTATATATAGGAGAGTTTCGCGGTAAACTACGTAATGGGTATGGTGTTTTTCGTTCTCCTTCCGGGCTTCGATACGAAGGTGTATTTGAAAATGATAAATATCAGGGGCAGGGAACACTGCAGTACAGTGATGGACGAAAATATACGGGTGAGTTTGTTGCGGGGGTGAGCCAGGGAACCGGAACATTGGTTTATCCTGATGGCTCACGATATAAGGGTGAGTTCGCTGGCGGTTTGAAACATGGCAGTGGCGTTTTGGAAAATGCGGATGGTAGTGTGTATACGGGTTTTTTTGTTGATGGTAAAAAAAGTGGTCACGGAGAATTGCAATTTGCGGATGATTCGTATTATGAAGGAGAGTTTTTAAATAACACAATGCATGGTCAGGGAACAATTGTTTATAGCGATGGTAAAGAATTCAGTGGCGAATTTGTTAATGGACAACCCCAGATCAGTGATGATAAGAGTTCACCTGTCGCTGAGATTGGTGAGAAGAAAACCAGTGTGGAAGATATCCCTTTTAATTCACCTGTTAAAAAAGAAGTTACAGCTATTGCAGTTGCACCTCATTTGTTGCCGGCAAGGACAAAGTCGGAGAAAAGATATCCTCTGATCGATGGAGTTGTCTATGATGGAGTAAGTGGTGTACCTTTAACCGGTAGTGCCCATGTTGTTTTCCCTGGAGGACGTGATTACAGGGGAAATTTTGTAAACGGTTTTATGGATGGCTCTGGAATGCTCGATATGGGTGATGGGGATAATTATATGGGTGAAATGAAACAGGGTTTTATTAACGGATATGGCACGTACCATCATAAAGATGGCCGTGAATATAAAGGTGATTTTATTAAAGGTCGTAAACATGGCAACGGGATCTTTAGCTATCCCGATAAAACGAGGTATGCCGGGGAGTTTAAAGATGATCTCTATTCCGGGCGTGGAGAGTATCATTTCTCCGATGGCAGCACATATAAAGGGGCTTTCAGTAACGGTAGTTTCAGTGGACAGGGGGAACTTGTGTATTCGGATGGTTCTCTCTATAAGGGAGAGTTTGAAAATGATTTGCCCCATGGTCAGGGTGTGCTTATATCTTCTGATGGAAGTCGTTATGAAGGCGGGTTTAAGTTTGGCCGCAGAGAGGGAAAAGGTCGATTGATCAGTGGTGATGGCAAAGTATTTGAGGGAATTTTTAAAAATGATAAACTGGTAGAGAGGAAATAGTTTTTTGAGGTTTGATTTAAACATGGGATAATTGATATCATGCGCTGGAGTTATAAAACAGTACATTATGAATTAAAGAAAGAAGGATTGCTTGGCAGTGCTTTTCTCGATGAATCCGAGATGGAATTGTCATTGAATGAATATGGTAAAGCTGGCTGGGAGCTCGTCTCGGTAATTGAAAACATGGACGGGCTGGTTGCAGTTTTTAAGCAGCCTCTCAGCCTGGAAAATGATTTAAATTTTCCCGTGGATCAGGAGGGGCAACACAATAATATTCCAGAGCTTCAACCGTGGGAAAATGATTCTGATGTAACAGTGGAAGCTGAAACGGCAGACCAATCAGCGCAGTATAAATTTGCAGATAAAGGAGTGTTTTCCCAGGGGGCAGCTGAAAATATTGACTCCGGTGTGAGTGCTGGAAAATCTGATGTTTCACAAGAAAATGTAGGTGATATACGTATCGAGTAAATGGTGTACCATGTCGCAGCCCGAAGAGATGCATTTTTCCCCCAGTACCAGGTATACGCTTGGTGTAGAGATAGAATTTCAGACTATTGATAGAGTGAGCTGGGATCTTGCTCCCTTTGCTCCCACTCTGATTGAAAATGCTCCTTCTTTACTCAGGCCCAGGCTGTCACCTGAATTCATCCAGTCCATCCTTGAGATTCAAACGGGGATCTGTTTTTCTCTGGTAGATGTCGAAAATGATCTCATGCAGACCATCAGCCTGACAGAGGAATTAGCCAGGGATAATAACTGTATGCTTTTTTCCGCCAGTCTCCATCCCTTTGCTCAGCATCGAGAGCAGTTGTTAACGACCAATCACAGATACCTACAGATACTTGAGGAATTACAGATTGTTGGCAGGCGTTTTATTGCCCAGGGTATTCATGTTCATGTCGGTATGCCGGATGGCGATACGGCGATTCGGGTGTGCAACAGGATACAGGCTTATTTGCCTCTGCTTTTGACTCTTTCCACATCCTCCCCGTATTCACAGGGTGAGGATACTGGATTAATGTCGTATAGAACCAAATTATTTGAAGCTTTGCCATTAGCGGGATCATATTCCCATATTGAAAACTGGACTGAATTTACACGTGAGATTCGTTTATTGCAGGAGGCAGGGGTTATTGAATCAATTCGAGACCTCTGGTGGGATGCACGGCCAAATCCAGATTTTGGTACATTGGAAATACGTATCTGTGATCTACCCTTCAGGTTTACGGATATACTCGCACTTACGGCTATAATTCAAGCCCTTGTCGGATTTCTTGCCGAAGATAAGTTGGAGTGTCAACCTTTAAATCCTTACATTCTTCAGGCGAATAAGTGGCAGGCGGCTCGACATGGATTAAAGGGTTCTTATGTAGATCCCAGCGGATACCTTTCAAAGGGGAAAACTACTTGTCGTAAAGCAGTAGAGCGTCTTTTGCGCATTATTAGCCCAATGAGTGTTCGTCTTGGATCTGAAAAATATCTCGATTTTGCCGAGAGAATTATAAAAGAGGGGACGGGCGCTGATTTTCTACGCAAACGTTTTAGGGAATCTGGTGATTTTAAAAGTGTTATTCAATCGTTGCACAGGGAGTTTTGGCAGTGAGTATGTATGAGTCCTCGATTGTTGCTTCCGGGCATTTACATGTCAGTGAGGCTGCAGCAATAATGCTTGAAGCTGGTGGGAATGCTTTCGATGCAGTTGTCGCTGCAGGTTTTGCTGCAACTGTTGCCGAACCTGCTCTTACCAGTCTTGGTGGTGGTGGGTTTATGCTTGCCCATTGCGTTGATTGTGGAGACGATATTTTTTTTGATTTTTTTGTTGATACGCCAGGAAGAGGATTGGTAGAACAACCCGTTCAGCCAGATTTTTTCACTGTTACTGTAGATTTTTCAGGGTCATCTCAAGAGTTTAATATTGGTCTAGGTTCAGTTGCAGTGCCTGGAACATTGAAAGGACTTTTACATATTCATAAACGTCTCGGCAGGATGCCTCTTGCTGAAGTTCTATTTCCCGCAAAAAAAATTGCTCTTGGTCACATCCTCAATGAACAACAGGCTCATTTTCTTGATTTGCTTCGTCCCATTATGACCCTTACTGAAAGAGGCAGAATAATTTATAAGCCAGAGGACATATATGTTACTCAAAATGATATTCTGGTTAATTACGAAACTGCTGCTTTTTTGGATCAGCTTTGCCTGGAAGGGGATGATAGTTTTTACAGAGGGGAAATCGCCAGTCTTGTTCACCGGGAAATGCGTGATGGTCATGGTTTACTTACTGTCGCCGATTTGGAACAATATACGGTAAAAGAAAAGAAACCTCTAAATGTTTCTTATCGCAAACACACGTTCTTAACGGCTCCTGAACCTTCAATGGGAGGAACTTTGATTGCTTTGTCACTGGCGCTGGCGGAAAAAGAAATGGAGAGTGGGTATGAATGGGGTAGTACAGAACATCTTATAACAACAGCTGGCCTCATGGAGGAGGTTGAACGGTTACGGAATCGGGGAATTACATCACCTTCTGCGTTGAAGCGATTTTTGGAGAACGATCAGACTGTTTCAGAGAGCTGCAGACAAATACGGCTGTTCAGCCGTGGAACAACTCATGTCAGTGTTGCGGATAAAGATGGTAATTGTGCAAGTATGACTTGCTCGAATGGTGAGGGGGCAGGGTACTTTGCTCCCGGAACAGGAGTGATGATGAATAATATGATGGGTGAGGATGATTTGCATCCCGGAGGTTTTCACTCGAGTCCGCCGGGGCAACGCGTTTTTTCCATGATGTCGCCTTCGCTTTTGTTGAAAGATGGATGCGTGCAGCTGGTAATCGGCAGTGGCGGCTCAAAACGGATTAGAACAGCTGTAACTCAGGTCGTAAGTCAGGTTGTCGATTGTAATATACCTCTGCAGGAAGCTGTTGATGGCCCCCGGTTGTATCTTGACGAAGAGCGTTTACAGGTTGAACCTGGTTTTTCTTCTCAAGTTATGGCTGAATTAGGTAATTTTCTTTCTGTGAACCTTTGGGATTGCAAAGATGTGTATTTTGGCGGTGTTCACGCCGTTATTCCTGGAGTTGTGGGCGCCGGTGATCCGCGCCGGGGGGGAAGTGTTGCTGTTATTCCTTCAAATGTCAGAAATATGTAAGAAACTGAATGTATAAGGTAGGGTATACTTTTAAGTAAAAAAAATGTCAGCAGAGTTTCTCTCAATCCTTCGTAATAATAATTTTTCCTATGTAAAGGTTGTGAATTGATTGTTGCGTGAGGAAAATTTCATCAGGGTGGGAATGAAAATGGACAACCTCAAGGCGGATATTCTGGTAGTTGACGATAATACTATTATACATTCTCTTTTTGAAAGTTTTGGCAATCTTTATGAACTCAATATTAAATGTGTAAAAAATGGCCAGAAAGCCCTTGATATTTTGACGGAAGAAGAGTTTTCACTTATTCTGATGGATATTGAAATGCCGGTGATGGGAGGTTTGGAAGCGACCAGAATCATACGGAAGCGTGAAAGGGAAAAACAGTGCAAGCGTACCCCCATCATAGCAATATCAGGGACGATTATGTCTAACCCTTCCTTTCAGTGTCGGGAAGCCGGTATGGATGATTTTATTGCTAAATCTATTGTTATGAGCAGCATCCTTGATATCATTATGTCGCTGGTAAAAAAGAACTCTTTGCTGGAAGAAGGTTCTGCACAGCTGGCTTCAGAAATGTAGTAAGCGGCCACTTTTTTCCGGCGGCGACCCACACAAGACGGCCTGATACTCTTGAGACAAACGATAGCCTAAAGAAAATTTACAGTACGAATATTTTTGCTCTCTGCAATTTCCGGCAGAAGTATTATCTCCTGCCTCTGCTCATCTTCTCGGTAGTACATGATGTCTTCTCTTGCAATGTCAAGCGCGAAAATTGTTCCACCTCCAAGGTTTTTATCCTGCCAGCGGTCAAGGAACCATTCAACCTCTTTAGTGTTAATGGTCCAGCTTAAACCTTTTGGATTCCCTGTTGCAGACCCTCTGTATGTAGTAATTGTCTGATGGGGAAACGGTTTTCCCATATCGTAAAGACGCTGTGGGTCGCATTGCTGAAATAGTAACTTCCAGGTTGAATATTTTCCAAAAATAACAAAAGAGGTGTTTTTGAGATAGTATAGCATGAGAACCGCTCTTTCATAACACCCGTCATTTTTGAAAATATCTATGTTGTTTAGAAGGAATTGAATATGGTCGTTTTTATGAAGAGTGAGCATTGCCTCATACGAGTTATCACTGTGTTCTATCCGGTGAAGAATCTCAGACTTTTTTTTCTCTAGCATTGCCTTATTACGGGCTTCCATTTTGGCGTTTTGAAAAGTGCCGGTGAAAATTTCAGGTGCATGGACAAACTGAATATTTTTAAAATCCCATTGTATGTTACTGTTCTTTTCGTAGATGACCATTTTGTATTTACCTTTGAAAAAACATTAGGTTTCTTTTTGTTTGTGATTACTAAAGCATTAACCATCTATTGGCTACATCCAGCATACGATTGGCAAAACCCCATTCGTTGTCAAACCAGCAAAGTAGTTTGATAAGGTTGCCACCTGCCACTTTTGTTTGTGTGCCATCCACTACGGATGATCGTGGATCGGTGTTAAAATCTATTGATGCGTGGGGCTCCTCAGTATATCCCATTAATCCTTTGAGTGAATTGCAGGATTCGTTATAAAGTATCGTGTTCAACTCTGCAGCGTTGGTGCTTTTTTTGGTGTTTATGGAGAGATCGAGAACAGATACATTAATTGTTGGTACCCGCACATGCAAACATTGAAAGCGGTTTTCGAGCTGGGGCATTAATCGTTCTATTCCTTTTGCAAGACCTGTGTCAACCGGAATAATTGAGTGAAGCGCACTTCTTGTTAGACGAAGGTTTGTATGGTGGTAACAATCAATTATCGGTTGATCGTTCATTGCCGAATGTATAGTGGTGGTAACACCGCTTTCTATGCCAAGTTCTCTGTCAAGGATATCCAGGATGGGGACAATGCAATTGGTTGTACAGGAAGCGTTGGAAATGAGACGATGTTCTTTTTTTAGCAATGAATGGTTGTAACCAAAAACTATTGTGGCGTCTACTTCGGCGGTTGCAGGGTGAGAGAGTAAAACTCTCTGCGCGCCGCAATCAAGATGCATCTCCGCCGTTTTTCTATCATTAAAAGTACCGGAACATTCAAAGAGCAGGTCAATTCCGAGTTCATCCCAGGGTAGTGCTGTCGGGTTGGGTTCGTTGAGTATTCTGATCCTGTCCTCTCCTATAAAGAGAACGTTTTTTTCAAATCGTAGCGGATATGGAAAACGACCATGGGTTGTATCGTATCGTGTCAGGTAGGTGAGGGTTTCAATATCGGCAAGTTCATTAATTGCGACGATCTGAAATTTTGATTTGAAAGGTGTCGAGTAGATTGCCCTGAGAACGCTCTGCCCTATTCGTCCGTATCCGTTAATAGCTACTTTGAAGCTCATAGTACGTATTTGCCCGGCTGTTGATTTTTTTTGCAACTCGACTTCGATTACAACGTTGATTTCATCGAAATATACTGTAACTATGGTTATAAACCAAGTTTTGAAAATCAAAATTTAAAAGCATCTGGAAAGGGGAATATTATGACAGATAACGGTAGGGTCATTGTTAATACAGGTAATGGTAAAGGTAAGACCACTGCAGCTCTTGGAACGGCATTCAGGGCACTGGGGTATGGGAAAAAAGTTTGTGTCATACAGTTTCTAAAAGGAAAAGGTGATTACGGTGAAAGATTGATGGTTGAAAATATAGATAATCTGGACTGGTATATCTGTGGTAAAGGCTTCGTTTTCACTAAAGAAAACATTGAAAAAGATAGGGTCGCCGCCCGTGAAGGATTTGAAATCGCAAAGCAAAAAGTCTTAAGTGATGCATATGATCTTATAATTTTAGATGAAATCACATATTTACCTCACTATGATTTTCTTGATGTTGAAGAGATTGTCAATCTTATCAACTCCAGGCCGGAACGACTCACTGTTATTCTTACCGGCAGAGATGCAGATCCGAGGTTGATTGAAATTGCCGATACGGTTACTTCGATGGAGCCTGTAAAACATGCATTTGACCAGGGTATTAAAGCTCAGAAAGGGATTGAGTTCTGATGTGATTGGGAGGGAGTGAGCTAATGAACCTTTTAGGGGAGAATGTCTGTTGAAAATCGCAATTTTGGTACGTGAAGAAACCAGTGATAAATGTACAGGCAAAGGATGTCTGCGAAGTTTTTTTTCGAAAACTGAGAGTTTTTCCCGTTACTGTGATACGGAGATTGAATTGATCGGTTTTTTTCACAGCGGAGGAGATCTGGATCATAAACTTGCAAAAATGAAAGAAGCTGGAGTTCAGGTGATACATGTGTCGACGTGCATGCGTGCTAAATACGATGGCTATGAAGAGTTAATACGTAAAATAGGAAAGGATTTTGATGTGATTGGTTATACTCACGGTTCCAGTGATGGTAAAAAGGTCCAAACTGTTTCCATTACCGGAAAATCAATTAAGAGCCTTGTTTTTGAAAAACATGAATAAAGGTAAGAAATGTGTGGGTATTTTATTGTGTGAACATCTGCTTAAGTACTGCCGAGACCATTGTTTTGACATCGTGGCTGATCTGTTCAGGTTTGGCATGAGTACTGACTTCCATGGTTCCGGTTCCCTTCCAGATGAGGAGTCCTGACTGTCTTGAGTGAAAATTGATTGTCAGTTTGCCCTGATTGTATTGTCTCAGGGAGGTACCACTGCCAAATCCAATTCCACCATATCTTCCATAGGTGCCATAACCAAAACGTATTCCGCTGTTGAAAGGTTCTGATTGAAACTTGCTTGTTACGGTAAAAGAACATGAGACAAGAATATCAGGTTGCTCGCCTGGCTGATAACCATTCTGCGTAAGTATTGAGTTGATATCATTTATAAAGCGTTTTCGAAGCAGATCATCTTTGACAAGCAAACCCCCATCTTTTTTCTGCAGCGCCTCATTCCAGCCATAAATTTTTGCTGTGTTAAACGTGTACGAAGGATCATAATCCTGACTTACTTGAACCCTGGCACAGGAAGAAAGCAGGGAAAGAAGTATGCAGATACTGAGTAACAATCTACCACTCATTTAATTTCCTCCTTATTGAACGATAGAAACACCTTTTTATCATTCACCGTTATTGATCAGATTTAAGGACGGCGAGGAAGGCGTTTTGCGGGATATCCACATTGCCCACTGTTTTCATGCGTTTCTTGCCGGCTTTTTGTTTTTCAAGAAGTTTTCTTTTTCTTGAGATATCGCCACCGTAGCATTTTGCAGTAACATCTTTTCTAAGTGCTGAAATGGTTGTTCTTGCGATAATAGTACCGCCAATTGCAGCTTGAATCGCAATTTTAAACATTTGTCGTGGGATCTCTTTTTTAAGCATTTCGCAGGAATGGAGTCCCCGAGCTCTGGCATTTGATCTGTGTACCAGTTGTGAGAGTGCATCGACTGGTTCGCTATTGACCAGGATGTCTAGTTTTATAAGATCACTTTTGCGGTAGTCCAGCATTTCGTAGTCAAAAGAACCGTAACCCTGGGTAACTGATTTCAATTTATCGTAAAAATCATATATAACTTCTGCCAGAGGAAGTTCGCATTGCAATTCTATCCTGCCTGGTGTTGGATAATGAAAACTGGTATTCTCACCCCGCCGTTCCATACATAAGGTCATTATTGGGCCCATGTATTTTTCCGGCATGAGAATGGTCGCTTTAATGTACGGTTCTTCAACTTTTTCAATATGAGTAGGGTCGGGAAAATGTGCGGGATTATCAACATTTAAAATTTTTGAATCAGAGAGGTGAAATCTGTATTGTACAGATGGAACGGTGAGAATAAGAGAAATATCAAATTCACGTTCAAGTCTTTCCTGGATGACTTCAAGGTGAAGAAGACCGAGAAAGCCGCAACGAAACCCAAAACCCAGGGCCACAGATGAATCTTTTTCAAAGGTAAGGGCTGCGTCATTGAGCTTGAGCTTTTCAAGGGCTGCGACCAGATCTTCGTATTCATCTGTTGAAATTGGGTAAAGAGAAGAAAAAACAACCTGTTGAATTTCTTTAAATCCGGGGAGTGGCGTGGCGGCGGGGCGTTCTTTTGTTGTAATGGTGTCACCCGGCCGGGTATCTTCCACTGTTTTAATGCCGGCAAGCAAATAACCAACCTGCCCTGCGGAAAGTGTGTTTTGTGGTTCCTTGTTGAGTTTGAAAAGCCCGACTTCTTCGACCTTGTATTCTCTATTGCTCGACATGAATTGAATGATGTCGCCTGATTTGACGGTGCCATTAATGATGCGAACCGATATAATGGTACCGCGAAAAGGGTCATAGCTCGCGTCAAATATCAGGGCCTGCAGGGGCGCATCAGGATCACCTTCAGGTGGTGGCAGTTCCTGCACTATCGCTTCAAAGATCTCTTCAACGCCCTCACCACTTTTGGCAGAACAGAATTTTACAAGGTCACTGTCAAGTCCTAAGTCTTCGTCAATCTGCAGGGCAACTTTTTCGGGTTCTGCTGACGGCAGGTCGATTTTATTGACAACGGGAATTATTTCGAGATCATTTTCCATTGCCAGATAAAGATTTGCAAGGGTCTGTGCCTCAACTCCCTGTGCTGCGTCAATGAGCAGCAGGGCTCCTTCACATGAACTGAGCGCTCTGGATACTTCGTAGCTGAAATCAACGTGGCCGGGAGTGTCAACGAGGTTGAGAAAATATTCGTTGCCGTCACGGGCAGTATAGGGCAGGCATATGGCCTGGCTTTTAATGGTGATGCCACGCTCCCGCTCGATATCCATGCTGTCGAGGATTTGATCTTGAAATTCTCTGTCGGAAACCATGCTGCAGAACTGAATCATTCTGTCGGCGAGAGTGGATTTTCCATGGTCAATATGAGCAATTATGCTGAAATTACGTATGTTTTTCATTATAGTGGTGTGAAGTAAACTAACGCAGACAAAGCTGCAAGTATGTACCTAGGACAGCCTCCTAGAGGGGTATCTATTTTTTTTATGTTTAATATCTTCAGTTTCTCGGAGTCGGAGTTTATGCCCTTGTCTTCCAGGGTGCTTACCTGTTCTTTATTACAACTTTTACGGAGTAAGGGTACTAAAAGATAAGATAGTTTGTAAAACCCGGGATAGAGCATGACGCAAGAAGCATGATATTTATCATATATAGATAATTATTAAAATAGAATTTTCCACATCATTGATCATGTGATAAAATTGGAGCTGTATATGATTTGGATCGATTCCG
>Ga0256845_1000795_pt1 | contig 27565 bp, 20 predicted proteins | sample RiftiametaG_FD_189101 | JGI IMG/M metagenome (GOLD analysis project Ga0256845, IMG submission 189101) | Tube worm associated microbial communities from hydrothermal vent at the East Pacific Rise, Pacific Ocean - Riftia | ecosystem: Host-associated > Annelida > Integument > Unclassified ... | reverse complement strand
GGATTGGTTTGGTTCGCACCTCCAACCTGATCTTCTACAAAGCGCCCGTCTCTATTTTATTTTGTCCCTTGCGCACGTTTCCGCAACATCGATCAACTCGGCCTGAGTCGGTCGAGCCGCGCTGTGCCACCCGGCCACGACCGGGTCGAGCCGGGCTAGAATTCCGCCAAAGTCGAGGCTAGGGCCTTGGCCACCTGCGTCACTTTCCACGACCCTTCTTTGGCAACGGTGCACGCGATATCAGTTTTTTTTTCCCGTCCGACCTTCACAGCCTCTTCGAGAATCTCGACCTTCATCGTCGCCCGGCCGAGGGCGCGCTCCAGCTCGCGAATGCGAGATTCGGCCTTCTTGAGGGCGCTCTCGGGCACCAATTTTTCGTCGCGGGTCAGGCTGCTCTCGGTTGCATCGTCCATAAGTCGCTTCCATTGAAACAGGAGGCTGACCGCAACGCCATATTGGCGGGCTGTATTGGAGAGTGAACTGCCTGGACGGGCCGCCTCGCGCAGCAGGGCCGTCTTTTGCTCGGGCGTGAACCTACGCCGCCGTCCATCGGTGGCGGGCTTGAGCTCGGAGAGTGTATTCGACATGTGGTTTCCTTTCGGGAAACAGTTCGGTCGAAACAGTTCGGTCGAAACAGGGGCTACTACAGGTAGGCCTTCGTCCGTTCGACCCGCGGGTCCTCAAGGTCTTCAAAGAGTGAGATTAGCGATTCTGGCGACTGGGGTTCACCCATTGTCGCCTTCGCCTTTGCTTTGCGCCGTGCCATCAAGCACACGAGATCACGGACGGCAGCGCTCGGCAAACGGCGGGCTACATGATCGGAATTACACGGGATTTAGATGCGATCCCCCTGGCGTAGAGGTGTGAGGACAGACCGACGAGTCACCTTCACGGTTGTGAAGTCGTTCACGCACCCGCGGGAATCGCAATCCCAACGGCAACAAGAAGAACGAGCGCAAGAGCCCCAAAGCCAAGCGCGAGCAACCACATTCTCCAGCTTCCGGAAGCCCTCTGCGCAGCGACCTTTGCCGCCACCGCGCACTGAAGGGCGTAATACAAGGCAAAGGATCTCGATGCCAACGCGATGATCTCGAAGATATCCACGGTCCACACCAATACGACCCCCACCGCCGAGACCAGGAGATAGCCCACCTTGGCAGTCAGCTTGAACCGTCGACCAAGCGTTTCAGAAAAGAGCCCGCCTGTGCCGACCGTGTCCGCCACGGCCGCACTTAACTGACTCATCACGGCAGCGACGATCAACATCGGTGCGAGCGCTGTCGCTACAACCGCAGAAAGGTCGATGATGGCGGTCTCATTGACCTCGTCCTCCAGCTGTCCGAACGCCGGAACCGTGAGCGCGACAAATACAATGTAGATAAATGCTGCGATGATTTGCGCGTACCTCATCGTCGAAACCCGCACCCTCGCGTCATATTCGTCGCCCAGATATCGCGAGGTCTCGAACCCCTGTACAACGATTAGAACACCCGCCATCAGACGGACCGTGCGCCACCAGTCAAGGTCTTGAGGCAAGAACTCCGAGAGATGAAAACCTTCGATCCTCGGCACATCGTAAACACCCCAACCGATGATCAGCGCGCCGATGATCGCTAGTTTTATCGAGACTGAGTATTCTTCGAGGCGCTCAAGAAAAGACAAGCCACGCACCCATCCGGCCACGCCGATCGAGATGAGAATCACCGACGTCATCGACTGAGCGATCCACTCGCTCTCGACCTCAAGCCCGCGCAGTACGAACGAAGCGAGCAATCGAAGATAGAACGTAACAGAAATAAAGTAGGCGACCCCTAGCGCGAGCGCTGAAGCGCTGTCCAGGCGACCGACCGCCGTGGAGCTGGCTCCAGGACTGGCCAGGAGCGGCTCCGCGTACGATATATTGAATCGAATCGCCGAACCGACAACATAGGCAAGGCCCACAACCCCCGCCATTGCAAGTGGGGCGTAGCCGCCAACCGCGTTTCCGAGCAAGGGCACGATCACCAAAAAACCACTGCCAATGATCGATGCGAGCGGGGTCACGATCGCTCGCCAGGTTTTGTTGTCCCTGATTCTCCGAGACAGCAAAATCATGCCGAAGAGCAGCGCGATGGCAATGAGGAAGGCGTTGAGCATCATCTCGCCCTCGATTGTTTCCCATCGCTCCGTAGCCGGCAAGCCCCAAAGAGCACCTCCGCGCCCCTCCCCGAATCGGTTAGCCGTCCCCTACAGGAACCGCCGTTTTCTCAAGGCCCAGCGACCTGCCAACATCCGGAGGTCATCAATTGCCGTGTAGGCGACCGGAACGATCACAAGCGTCAAAATCGTCGCTGTGGTCATACCACCCACCAAGGTCTTACCAAACGCTGCGTAGGCGATTCCTTCGGCCGGAGGCTCGGCAAACGCCAGTGGAAGCATACCTCCCACCGTTGTTAGTGCCGTCATCAGGATCGGGCGAAAACGTTGGATCCCGGCCTGAATCACCGCTTCCGAGCGCTCCATTCCCGCCGCGCGCGCGGAATTGATAAAATCAACCAAAACGATCGCGTTGTTAACCACAACACCCAACAAGAGCAACAGACCGATGACCGCGAGCGGATCTAGGTCTGAACCGGTTGCATACAAAAACCACGCGACACCCACAAAGGACAAAGGAATTGCGGGCAATACGCTGAGCGGAAGGACCACCGATTCGAAGAGAAATCCCATCAAGAGAAAGATAAAGACGGTCGCCAGCAACATCGCAAGGATCATATCGGTCGACTGATCCGCCATCATCTTACGCTCTTCATCCGCGTCGAACGAGAGTCCTTCGGGAAGATGATAGGCGTCGATGAATGCCGTCAGTCGCGTCACGACCTCAGCGCGGACCTCGGGATCGAGCTCAAGGCGAATAAGTGCCGCGACCCGCTTGTTGTCGCGCACCAATACGGCTTCCCCTTTACGGATCGACGTCGAAGTGAGTGTATCGATCGGGATATCCACCCCGCCTGCTGTCGGAACCGTGAACCGTAGAAGGTTCTTCAGTTCCTCTCGATCGGACTTCTGGTAGCGAATCCAGACGTTGATCTCAGCATCCTCCCCCTGAAATCTCGGTAAGGGCCGGCCGCGAAGCGCCGTGGCGACGGTGTTGGCCACCATGCCCGGCGATACACCTAGACGCTGCGCCGCGCCAGCATCCACCGAGAGTTGAAGCTCATCCCGCCGGCTCGTATCTCGACCCTTGGCGACGATTCCGATCACGCCATCGATCTGCACCACGGCCCGTTCGAAATCCTCCTTTGCATCCTGGACAATGACATGGTCGTCGCCATGGATGACGACAGGAAAACTCGTGTCCTTGGCACCGTCGCTGTCGCTGAACTCCGAGCGTTTCTCCCACCCCGCGGGCTGGGGGAGTCGCTCCACGACCGCCTTCCCTGCCTCCTTGTAGGGTGGATCGCCGGGGTTCGGCGGATTAAAAAACATCTGAACCACAGAAAATCCTGGTTCGATGGAGATGTATTCCCCAGCGCCGTTCCATTCTGAACGATGAGCCGCAAACCACACCTCCAATTCCCTAAAAAACAGCTCAGACTCTTCGATCGAGATGTGGCTTGGCACAACATAGGACACCGAAATCTGCCGTCCGCCCATGTTGTCTTGGACCCCCATCTTCACGCCGGTCTCTGGGTTCATGGGGACACTCAAGGATGCCATCGCCAACATCCCAACGAGGGCAACATCGATGCGGCGCTTCAAACTCAATCGTAGCAGGGCGCCATAAAGCCCACAAAGCCTACCGAGGCTCAAATCGTAAACAGCGCCCATTTTCGCCTTCCACCAGCCATCGACAGCCATCACTCGCCCCCAAACGCTGCCCTTTCTGTGAGTCCGAACAATCTCCTTTTCAAGCACAAACGCTGCCACCAACGGGATCAGCACCAAAGCAACAAAAAGGCTCGCCACGAGCGAGATGCAGATCGGCGTCACCATACGAATGAGGTAAAATTGGGTTGTGCCTGAGTTGAGCAGTGCCGCGGGTAGAAACACGACCATCGTTGTTGCTGTGGCCAAAATGACGGGCAACGCCACCTCGCTGGCGCCATGCAGCGCAGCAGCAAAACGACCGATGCCCCGGGCGCGGTAGCGGGAAATATTCTCAGCGACAACAACAGAGTTGTCGACAACGAGACCAATGCAGATCATCAATCCAATCAAAGAGATCAGGTTGATGCTCTCGCCAGCAAAATACATAAAGGGGAGCGCCATGAACATCGACAACGGTATCGACAGCGCAATAACGATCGTCAGACGGGTTCTTCGAAGGAAAAATAGCAACACCAAAACCGCGAGCGCTCCCCCCTGGAGCCCAGAGTCGGTCACCTGCTTGAGACTCGAACGAATCGTATCTCCCTGAATAAAGATCTTGTCGATGTTGAATTGGGCCAGCGCGGGATCTTGACGCGCCTCCTCAACGGCCTCCTTGATCGCGTCACAAACCCCCACAGTGTTGGCCTGCGACTCCTTGGTCACGAACAGCGCCAGGGTCGGCCGGCCATTGTAGCGGTCAAATCGTTCGGTCTCGGGAAAATCGTAGACAACCTTCGCTACATCCGCCAAACGAAGGTCGCGAGGGCCAACCACCGCATTTTCAAGATCGGCCACCGTCTCGTAGCGGCCCATCGACCGCAGCAAAAAATTGTCGTCGCCATCGACCAACTCGCCACTCGCCAAGTTAAAATGCGAACGGCTTAGGCTTTCTGCAACTTGAAAGATATTGAGGTTCGCGGCCTCAGCGAGTGAACGGTCGATCTCGATACGAATTTCGCGGTCCTCCTGTCCAAAAGCGGAGACAAGGCCAACACCGGGCACCCGCTCAATCCTGCGCATGAGGTGGCGTTCGATCAGGTCTTGGGCATTGCCGAGAGACTCTGGCCAGCCAATCCCATAAAATGCGACCGGAATATTGTCACCGGTATGTTTTCGAATCGTGATCTCTTTGGCGTCGTCAGGAAGATCAGGGCGTACGCGAGCGATTCGATCCCGGACCTCGCGATAGGCGATATCCATGTCGGCGTCCTCATCGAACACGAGGTTGATCTGTGCGCTGTCGGGGCTCGAAACCGCAGAAATTCGATCGAGCTTCGGCAGCGAAGCCAACCCCTGCTCTAGCGGTCGAGTGATTTTCTCCTCGATATCCCGCGCCGTTGCATTGGGGTAAGGCACATTCACCGACATGAATGGCATCGTTGTTCCGGCTGGAATCAGCTCGAGAGGTATGTTGAGAACTGCAACAACGCCCAGCACCAAAATGCTGGCAAACATCATCAGCATCGTGATCGGACGGACCAGTGCGGTACGAACGACCACGTTGTCCCGAATGTTTTGTGGGACTTTCATCGTTCGTTGACGGGCGGCTCCGCGGCCGTGACCGACACATCGGTATCGGGTGTGAGCTGCTCGGTACGGACTTCGGCCAAATCGTGGGCCAACAAGGTCATGGGATCCGATCCCACCCGAGCGCCAAGAACACGGTCCACCAGCGAATAGAGCGTAGGAATCACGATCAGCGTCAACACGGTCGACACTGAAAGTCCCGCAATCACCGTGACCGCCATCGGCTGGCGAATCTCAGCGCCATCACCCAGGCCAAGGGCCATCGGTAAGAGACCGAGAACCGTTGTCATGGTCGTCATCAGGATAGGCCGCAGCCGTACGGCCCCGGCGATCTCGATGGCTTCACTGGTCGTCTTACCACGGGCCTTCAGTTGGTTGATGTAGTCCACCAGGACGATCGCGTTGTTGACGACGATCCCGGCCAACATGATCCCCCCTAAAAAGACGACCACCGAGACGGGCATCGACAACACCTTCAACGCAACGATGACACCGATCAACGCCAGCGGAATGGTGACGAGGATAATAAGCGGGTAGACGACGCTCTCAAACTGCGAAGCCATGATCACGTAGACCAAGAAAATCGAAAGTCCCAGCGCCAACAACAACGAAGCGGACGAAGTCTTCCATTCTTCGCTCTGCCCGGTCACCACCGTGCTGATTCCAGGAGGAAGATCGATTACGGCGAGCGCCGTAATCACGGCATCGGTTGCGTTCCCCAAACCGACGCCCTCGACATTGGCCGACACGATACCCACACGCTGCTGGCCCACTCTCCGAATCTCGTTCGGTCCTCGGCCCGGCTTAATCTTGGCGACCGCCGACAAGGGGATCGGACGCAAACCACCAGGGTTGACCACAAGATTTCGAATCTCGTCGACGCCTGTAGTCTCAACATCTGCGAGCCTGACACGCACCGGGACCTTGCGATCTCCACGGTTGAACTTGGTCGCTTCTTGGCCTTGCACCTTGTCTCGGACCAACTCCGCGACCGTACGAATGTCCAAGCCACGACGAGCGAGCGCGTCACGATCGTAGATGATCTGAATCTCTGGATTTCCCGGTTGAATCGAGCCCTTGACGTCCCGCAATCCGGCGATGCCGGTCAAACGAGTTTCGACCGCTCGGGTCGCCACGGCGAGAATCGAGAGATCGTAGCCACGAATTTCGATCTCGATCGGCGTCTTGAAAGAAAACAGAACCGGTCGTGAGACCCGCGCATCCAGGTCGGGGATGCCCGACAATACCTCACGTACGACGACAAGCGCGTCACTCTCGGCGATTTCCGGGGTCACGGAGTCCAGCGGTGCGAGAAGACCATCGTCACGAGCGGAATTCGGGCTGGCCGCGGTCCACACGGCAATTGCCATCGTTGCGGTGTGTTCTCCACGTTCGCCGCTCTCGGTGGAATCCCGTTCGCTACCAATGGTCGTCACGAGGCTGCGCAATCGTGGAATTCGGGCGCGCAGGTCCTCTTCGATAGGCCGAACAACGCGCTCGGTCTCCTTGAGAGGCGTTCCGACCGGCAAGACGATCTCGACGGAAAATTCTGCCTGGTGAACCTCCGGGATCAACTCCGTATCCAGATCCGCAGCGTCTCGCCCCACAAAGACCAACATCGCTAGGACCAATGCCAAGACGGCAGCACCATGCTGCAAACTCCACCGGAGCATCACCACATAGATGCGTTCTAGCCGCTCAAGAATCCATGCGAAGCCGTGCAGAACGGGCAACGCCAGCAGAGCGAGCAGTCGACCCACGGCCAAACTAGCCATAAATACCACACTCGCCGTGCCACTTGCTGCCGTCACCAAGATCTTACCCGCCAGCTCGGCCACAAGATGAAAGACAAAACGGCTGCAAAAATAGGGTGAGAATAGAACCCTAAGAGTGACCCTACGGGTCCGCGTTGCCCGACGGTCACCGCGATACGCTACGACCAGGGCTCGTATTGATTCCCAGCGGGTCCATCGGCGTCTGAGCGCGACACCAAGACCCACATCTTCGCCCTTGCTCGGCCATTCCAAAGCCGTCAGCGTCGGAATAAGAAAAAGGGCGACCGCCAAGGACGCAAGCAAACTGAACACAACGGTCGCTCCGAGGTCTCCGAACATCTGCCCCGCCACTCCCTCGACGAACACCATCGGTGCAAATACTGCGATCGACGTCAAGGTGGAGGCAATTACCGCGGAGCCCACCTCGGACACTCCCCGTAGCACCGCTCGCTTCAGCGCATCCCCCTCCTCGATGCACCGATGGATCGACTCGAGGACCACAATCGAGTTGTCCACGAGCATCCCGATTCCCAGGGCCATACCTCCGAGCGACATGATGTTCAGGCTCACCCCCTGAAGGTTCATCGGTGCGAATGTGATCAACAAGGAAACAGGTATCGCTATGGCGACGATGGCCGTGGCCTTGAATTTTCGCAGGAAAAAGAACAGCACGATCACGGCCAACAGCCCGCCGCCAAACGCCGTGTTTCTCACCTCGGTAATGCTAGATTCGATAAACAGAGAACGATCCGAGATGGTCCTAAGTTCGACGCCAAACTCCTCGAGCAGCCGTTTCGCCACTCCACCTTCGCCAGCCGCGGCATCCGGGTGCCCTTGCACCCCTTGTCCCTCGATGCGCTGGCGTACACGCGCAGCCATCTCGACGATATTGGCGTCTGCCTCCTTATAGATCTCAACCTCGACAGCCTCGTGCCCTTCAACTCGAGTGATAACATCGCGATCTTTGAAGCCATGCTCCACCGTGGCTACATGGGAGAGCTTGATGTCCTTTCCCTCGACGCTCACAACGACCAAATCTCGAATTTGATCGAGGCTCACGAACTCGTTGACAGTGCGGATCAAGTAGCGCGTCTTCCCTTCGCGCATACTTCCACCCGCCAAATTAATATTTTCAGCCTGGAGGCGTTGAATCACGGTGGCGATCGACAATTTTGTTCGCCGCAACGCGGCCTCGTCGATCTCCACATGAATTTCCTCCTCAAGACCGCCCTTGATCTTGACGGCAGCAACGCCATCGACGGGCTCTAGAAGTCGCTGAACTTGCTGATCGCCAACCCGACGCAATGCCTTCAGCCCCGAGATGCCTCGATAGCGTTCGTCGTCTCCGCTGAGGCTAAGGACCAAGACAGGATCCAAGGTAGGATCGTAGCGAAGAATCAGCGGCTGTTTGACCTCCTCTGGGAGAAGCGGCTTAACCACGTCGAGCTTTTCGAGCACGTCCTGGTTCGCCTCATCCATATCGCTGTCCCAGGAGAACTCCAGGATCACATCGCAGTAGCCCGCGCGTGCGACCGACGAGATTTTCGTGACCCCCTTGACCACCCCCAGGACCTCCTCCAACGGACGCGCCACGTCATTCTCGACCTCCGCGGGGGCGGCCCCCGGATACTCCGTCCGAACCGTCAGCTTTGGGTAGCTGATCTCCGGCATTAGATTGACCGGAAGGCGACCCACGCTCACCACGCCAAAGACCAGCATCGCCAAAAACACCATCAGCACCCCGACGGGTCGCGTGGTGGTGAAGCGAAATCGATGCATCTTCAGGCGCTCGTTCTCAAGACGGGCTTCGCTGGCGACACTCGAGTCGTCAGCACCGGGGTCTGCATCCGCGTGCTCTCGATTCGGAGGGCCTTGCACCATGGTTCTTTCTTGGGCGGACTAGCCGACGCTCGCGACTTCGTTCGCCGTTCCAGCAGAGCTCGTGTCTCCGGCAGCCCGATGATTTTCAGTCAGGGGTTTTCCACGTTCATCGACGCGTTCCACCAACGCTCCGTCTTTTAGTCCCGCATGACCTACGAATATGAACTCGTCGCCAGCCGAAATTCCTGCCAGGATTTCAACTTGGTTCTCGTCACCAAGACCGACATCGACCTTCACGCGCTTCGCTCGATCTCCGACCACGACGAACACAAACACCTGGTCCTCCTCACGGATAAGCGCCGGTTTGGGAAGCACCAACGTATCATCGTGCAGGTCGGTCGTCAGGGTGACCTCGGCGTACATACCAGGTAAAAATCCTCTGGCTCCCGTCAACGACTCGGGCAATGCCACTGTGATCTTGATCGTACCTGTCGCCGAGTCGACGATCGGCGCGATCCTCTGTACCGTTCCCACTCCGTGCCGACTCGACCCAGCCTTGTGTTCAATACGCGCGTCTTGCCCGACTTGAATTCGGTCCAGTTCGCGTTCCGGGACGTAAACTCTAGCGACCAAACTGCTGAAGTCGACGATTGAATAAAGTTTTGCGCCACTGGTCACGAAAGCGCCATCGTTCACGAAGCGCTCGGTGACCGTTCCGGCGAAGGGGGCCAGCACCCGGGTATCTCCAACCTCACGCCGTCTATCTCTGCGATCGATCTGCGCCCCACGCAAGGTGCTCTTGGCGTTCTCGAGTTCTTCCTTGCTCGCCATCCCTTGATCAAACAGTCCACGGATCCGGTCATAGTCGGACTGAATCTTTTCGAGGTTCGCGGACGCTCGCTCAAGTTGACTGGCCTGGGCATCTCTCTCGATTTGACCGAGTCGCGCCCCCTTTTTTACGGATGCTCCCTCCTCACACGACAATTTAGAGATCCTCCCGGTTGCCTCGGCATGTACGGTAACCTGACGCTCGGCCTCGATCGTGGAGGCCGAACGAATGGTGGCCTCTATCGTCGCGCGCGCTGCCCGTCGCGTCACGACCGGGTTTGGCTTTTCTGGCTCCGCAGCGCCGTCGGTCCCTCCCCCGGTCCCGACGGATTCGCCAGGAGTCGCGCCTCGCCCATCACACCCGATCGAGCTCACGCAAACGAGACTGGTAAGGAGCACACTTCGCCATGCAAACGGCAAACGGCAACGACGATACGGCCGAGTGGACAGGCTCTTTCGCGGGGTAGTCATGGGAAAATCGAACCATGCGCGTGTATCACGGCTGTGACATTGCGCAACCCCTCACCGCTCCAAGATCCTCAACCCGAGGCGTTTCGCGCCTGCTTCGATCCACGACGAACAACCCGCTTCGTGCTGTTCGTCATCGAAATTGAAAAAGACACTGGTCTCGAACAAGGTACCGCGCAGACAAGGCCGAGCCCGCTGCGAAAAATCGAGGCAGCGGCCGCGGAGCCCCATCGCCTTATACTCCGTAATGACCTCTTTATTCCAACCAATACGGATACCCGACTCGATCAACGTACTGAAGTTCTTCGGACGAAATTTGAGACCAGCAAGCGTCTCTAGATACCTTTTTACGGCATCATAGGGAAAATTTTCTCCCGTCGTGTCCGGAATCCACATCAAAGCTTTGGGAGCCATCGGCAGATAGTAGCGGATCAGACCCGATCTTTGTGGGGTGATCTTCTGAGACCTTCGAATGACGCGATCCGCGATCCTTTGTACATTACATCCCCCGAGTCTCCCTGCTGAGTCAGCAAGATCCCCTCGTGGAACTCGGGCCATAACGAGCGACGAAGGACCTCTCCCCGCAAATTCGCCAAAAGCAAAGCCATGATGATGTCGTGGGAGAACGCGAGCGTCAAACGATAGCCCGCACGATGTCTTCGATCCGTAGCATCCCCTCGGGTTTCAAATAGACACCCCAGCAAGATCGCCACCCCCTCGTCGATCGAGCGAAACCCTCGAAGTGAACGGTCGCCGACGGTCAGACGATCGACCAACTCGTGTTTGCCGAGGGTCAAGTAAGCCTGCCAGGCCAGGTCGGCTTGCACCACAAAGGGCCCCGGGTCCCCCAGCCGAGAGTCTACGTCCACCGAGACGTCGACTCCAGCGCCGTCGCAAAACCCCCGAGCCGTCTGCCGGCAGCGCTGCATCGGCGAGCTCAGGACCCGGGCGATCGGCCATCGCCCACCGACTTTCTCACCATAACGACGTGACAAGGCGACCCCCTCGGGAGTCAGTGGCACATCACGCAATCGCGGATCTTTGGGAATTGGGCCCCGGATCGAATGGCGAAACAACAAGACCGACCGGCAATTCGAGCCTTGCTTAAAACTCGCCGCCACGTTCTCTCGAATCCGGTCAAAATTGGCGCCAGTTTTCTGTCCAGATCCTTCGCCCATGCCTGCCAATAACACGTGACAGGCATGTTCCGTCAAGCCGCCCGACGGGGATGTCAAGGTGCCGTAGGCGGCCACAGCGACCTTACTCGACGAATTCGTCCATGTCGGTGGGGCGGAGCACGGCGACCGCGACCAATGACGTCACCAACATGAAAGCTCCGGCGGGAACTAACAGAACCATGGGACCCGGATCTGTAGGCCCATGCCACAGGCCCCCTCCAAAAAATCCGATGCCAACGAGCGAAGCCCCCAACACCCCCGCGACCCGGATCTTCGCCGCCCAACGCTCAGGGGTGCGCAACCGCTCTAGTGCCACGGCCATGACGACATTCAGCATGGCGAGCAAGGACCCATGTGCGTGCCCTAGACGCATGAACTCCCGTCGGAGCGGATCGTCGAGCCATCCATCCGCGCGCAGACCATACATGGCTTCAAGCCAAATACCCGATGCCAAAAAGATGGCGATCATCGCTATGGCTGCGCGAATGTGGCGTTCTTGCGTCACGAGTAAAGCCTACGTCAACGTGCAGGATACCAACACCCCCTACTGACGCTACTCCCCGGTCCAAATTTCTTGATCGCGCCCCCGATTATGAAGTTTTTCAGCCAATTCCGGAAACCCATCGAGCGCTCCGGGACCGAGCCATCCACGAAGGCGACTGCTGATCCCGATACGTTTTTCCAGCGGATCCAGATGGTCAAAGTCCATGAGCGTGGTCTGTATGGCATCGACGTTGCCGCCACGCCCCCCCCCGGACAACAGAGCTCTCAGCCCCTGCCACGCGGCCCAGCGCACAGCGGGGTAGTCGTCTTCCAGACCGTCCACCAACCACGCGGCGCGCTCGCGCTGAGACCCAGTCGCATCCGGGCGCGCAAGGGCGTGAGCCGCCAAGACTCGCTGCAAGGGGTCCCCGCCGTGGAGGTCGCGCGCGACTCTCGACGGCAACCGTCTTGACGTGCCATCAAGCTCGCTCTTCGCAAACCGGCCGTCTGGAAAACCCAACATGCCCATGCCGGCGACGGCCCACCGACGACTTCGGTCCACGTGGCACTGAGTACAGGCATCCGGCATGTCGTCACGACCAACCCAGCGCCCAGGATCTGGAATCGTGATCCGGTGGGACATCATGCCATCGAGTAGACCGTAGGCAATTCTTGGCATGTGGCAACTCATGCAATCCACGGCTTCCGCGACGTCTCTATGACCTCCGTGCCCCCCCTCGCGGGTCGATCCGGAAAGTTCGTCTTCTGCATGACAATCGACGCAGGCACGACGGCCCTGACGGCCCTGACGGAGCAAATTCACAGGCTCTGCGCCGTGGCTATCATGGCAGTGGTTGCAGCCCATTCCCCCGGGCTCGCCCTCCGCGTAGCAGGGGGAGAGCAACAACCCTTGATACTCGTAGGCTGCCAGCCGTGGGGTCCCATCGGGCCAAAAGCGAATGCCGAAGGGCTGCCCCTCCGACAGCCCGGGGACGCCCGAAATCGTCGTCTCACGAAAGATTGGGCGCGACACCTCAAGCAGATCGTGACCCGGCATGAAGCCATCACCGTCGACGAGGATCTTGCTCATGTCGGCACCGATCCGATTTCCGTGGCAGCGCCCGCACACGGCGCTCTCCCGGCGGGGATCGAGTCTTCCTGGCTGAGTGATCGAGGCGTCTGCGCTACGACCCGCGAGGATCCGTCGAATGGGATTGTCATGTCGCGACAGGTGCTCCCCTGCGGGACCATGGCAGGCTTCGCAAGCGATCCCGATTTCGCCCAACCGACTTGCGAACGACCCATCGGCCTGACGGCCTGGAACGGGATCCGTGTTGTGGCAAAAAAGACAATTGTCGTTCCAACGGGTGAGATGGCGCATATAGCCCTCCAGGTCGCCGACCTCGCTCTCGGGCTCGATAAAGGCGCCGTTGGCATGAATCCACCGAGCATCACCGATCGCCCACACCATCGGCAGTCGCCAAATCTCCCCCGTCAGCTCTCCGCCGATACGTGCTGCGTACTGCTGGTATCGGTGACTACCGATTGTTAGTTCGATCTCAGTCTCTAGCAGGGGCTTCGCCGATGTCCGGTTCCCGTCGTCGTCGAGGGCCACAAAACGCATGCAGGGCGCACCTGATGAGTTTCGAAACATCGTCGCCCGGAATCCACCGTAGTCGAGCGATTCTCCAGCAAAAGGAGCGAGCACCGCGCCATCGCGCGCGTATTGAGTCATCGTCCGATGGTGACTCCGATGCCAACTCTCGAACTGACCGGGATGGCAACGAACGCATTCCGAAGAGCCCACCACTTCGTCGCCGGCCTCGCGCTCGACCTCCGTCCATAACTCGGGATCCGCCGCGGTGTATACGGTCGCTACCAAGGTGAGCACGCCGTAGACCGTCGCTGGACCAAAAATCCAGATGAGGGGCCGAAGCGAGACCATACTCGGCCATCGTGCCCCCTACGATCGGCTTGCGCAAGGCTCGGCGACAACGAGCGTCACCGCTCAATCCACTGCGAAGCAACCCGCAACCCAAGCCGCGGGGTCAGCGATCACAACGCAGGTGCCACATCCCAGCGAATCGCGTACATTCACCGGGTCACCTACCATGAACGTTCGTCGACCACTTTTTCCAGGATCGATGTCGGGCGCAGCCAAGCTGGCCGGCGCCATCGTCCTTGCCACCGGTTTCGCTTCGATCGTGTCGGGATGTACCGTCGAGCTTCGACACAATTATGAGGGCCACTGTGGCGACGGCTATCTCGACATTGACGCTGGTGAACAATGCGAACCGAGCCTGCTCTCCAGTTGGGAGAATGCCTGTCAAGAAGCCTACGGTGACGCCGCGACCGGCGGAGCGTGCGATGCATCGACTTGCCAACTCCTGTTGTCGAGCGACGACTGCCCTACCTGTGGCGATGGGCTTGTCAACCAAGCCGCCGAAGACTGTGACGGAGCCCCAGAAATCGAGTGTCCCGGGAAGGGATCCGTCACTTGCGACGCTCACTGTAAACACGTTTTAAGCTGCGACTCGTGCGGCAACGGAATCGTCGAGCCGGACCTTGGTGAAGAATGTGACCCCTCCGCGGGCTGCGACCAAGACGACGACTGCGAAGACGACGAAACCTGCGACATCCATACGCACACTTGCATCGGTGAGATAGGGGTCTCACCCTTGATCGCCTGCAGCTCTGTGAAGTCGCTGGCCGACAGCAAAGACTTTGACACAAAACCCTACGTGTCGGGAGCCATCAATCCCTCCAGCTGCACCGATCAGTGCCTTTGGGTGCGAACAAGCTGTGGGTTCTGTGGAGACAGCTATCTTGACAAGACGTACTCCGACTACGGCCCGGGCGGCGGTTATATACCCATTGCGGCCGAGGCGTGCGACAGCGACAATGTCCCTGCCAGTCTTGAAGAGAGTTTTTGCCAAGAGCATTGCGCCCGGGGGTCCTCCGAGCTCACCTTCGGATGCCGCTACCGATGCAACGATCGCTGCACTTCATTGCTTCCTCCGGAAGATGAACCTCCGCAGCCCGAAGTCCGTCACGAGATGTTCGAATGTTGCCTCGCTAGCGGGACATCTTGTTCATTCAACAATCCGGTGCTCCCATGTTGCTGGGCCATCGAGAACCCCGGTGCAGGCACAGGGTGTGACCCCGACAACGCCGAAGATGGCAGCGTGATCGGCTATTTCTGCCGTTCGCTCTAGGGTGCCGAAAAAACCGCCGCTGGCTCACAGCCCGTTCTTTCCCCGTCGCCCTCCATACGAGAACGACCACGAACCATGAGCCGAACATCGACTGCAACCATCCACAACCGCGGTTTTTTGGGCCTCGCCATACCAAGTATCGCGGCATCCTTGCTCGTGCCGATCTCGGGACTCGTCGATACCGCAATGCTCGGCCATCTCGAGACCATTGCGCCCTTGGCCGGGGTCGCGCTCGGTGGTGTCCTTTTTGACTATCTCTATTGGAGCTTTGGATTCCTGCGAATGGGAACCACGGGCATCGCCGCCCGAGCCTTCGGCAGGGAAGACCATGCTGAAACTCGGGCCATTCTTCTCCGCTCCTGTCTCCTAGGATTGCTGGCCGGCACCCTCATTCTGCTCCTACAATGGCCGATTCTCACAGCGACCATGGAGATGTTCTCGGGCGAACCAAAGGTGAAGCTCGCGGCACGGGAGTATTTCAACGCGAGGGTCTGGGGGGCGCCCGCAGTGCTGATCAATTTTTCATTGATGGGCTGGCTGCTCGGCGTTCAACGCACCCGAGATATCCTGATTCTTTCTGCCATCGGTAACGGCACGAACATCGCGCTCGACTATCTTTGGATCCACCATCTCGCGTGGGGAGCCCGAGGTGCAGGGCTCGCCACCATGGCGAGCCAATGGACCATGCTAGCGATCGCAGTTCCACTTGTGCGTAGACGTTGGGTCGACAATTTCGGCGACGCAGCAACAAACAAGGTCTTCTCAATTCCGCATCTACTACCCATGCTACGCCTGGGACGAGACATCGGGCTTCGAACACTCGCCCTGATCACGACCTTCGCTCTCTTCGCAAATTTTTCCGCTGCTTTTTCTTCCACCATTCTTGCCGCGAACACCGTATTGCTACGCGTCTTGGGCCTCGCTAGCTACTTCATCGACGGCTTCGCGCACGCGACCGAGAGCCTCACCGGGGCTCTCCACGGCAGACGCGATGGCCCGGGACTTCGGCACTTGCTAAAAACTGCGCTCCTCTGGGGAACCGGAACCGGAGCCATCTTTGCCGCGACATTTGTCACTTTCCCCCAACTATTCACCCTATTGACGAGTCATCCCGCACTGATCGCTGCGGTGATGGATGCACGACTCTGGCTCGTCATCGTGCTCATGCTCGGCTCCGTCGCCTACATTCTTGACGGCTACTTCATCGGTCTCACCGCCGGAAAAACCCTGGCGAAAGCGATGTTGCTCTCGTTCTCCATCGGATTTTTGCCCCTGGCTCTCTGGGCGAGGTACTTTGATGGTGGTCCGCAGTTCTTGTGGCTCGCGCTCATCGCATTTATGACCGCTCGAGTCGTCACGCTCGGTATCGAGGTGCCGAGAAGCCTTCGGAACGGGTCCGAACCCAGCCAAAACCTACAGCCGCCGTCCGCGGAGTGATCAAGTTTCCAAGCCAGTCCCTTCACCGTGAGCATGGGGTCTCTAGACCACAACAATTCCAAGAACCAAGATGGGCCGTCCGCTCTTGGGAATTTGGACGATTGGCGGCTCAAATTCCCGACTCTCGGGTCGACCTCGCTAGCATCAAGGGTACACTTCCCAGCGAGGCCTCGCCTTCTCCCCATGCCCTACACCAACAGCCCTCCCGTCGACTTCATGCGTGGAACCAACACCCGAGCAGACCACCGAGCGCTCCGCTTACCCAAAAAGGACGACAAGCCACGGCCCCAGCACCTGGCCCTTGGACTGGGGCTAGGGCTCGCGCTTTCCGGCTGCTATCACGGACCCGATTCCCCCAACGCTGAGGACTCCACGGATGGCCAACAGACAGAGGGATCGACGATGCCGGGCGTATCGTGCGCGGACTCCATGATCTTCGCGGACGTCACCCCGCTTCGTCTGCTCACCACAGACCAGTACAACAACACCGTCGCGGACCTCTTCGATCTCGAAACCCCACAGATGCTCGTTGCTGTCTTTGCCGGCGGAGATCTCTACGACAACAACTCAGCCGGCCTCAACGCTACAGTGGCCGCCGTCGAGCATTACGAGTCGATCGCTCCGGCCATTGCCCAAGCAGCCCTCGCCAATGGAAGCGTCACCTTCTCATGCGACCAAGAAGATCCGAGCTGCCTGGATAAACACATCACAGATCTCGGGACCCGAGTCTTTCGCCGGCCCGTGCTCCCAACCGAACGAACACGGCTCCGTTCACTCTACGACAACTTGCGTGGGTTGGAGGCCTCAACCAGCCCTGCAGTTGCCTTTGAAGGGGTTTTGGCGGCGATGTTGCAAATGCCGAGTTTCCTTTACCACCTCGAGTTGGGTGCAAAACTCGGCGCGGACAGCGATACTGAAACCGAAATCGTTGACCTCACCGGCTACGAGATGGCGTCCCGACTGAGCTACTTTCTCTGGAACTCGACCCCTCCACCAGAGCTACTCGCGGCCGCAGCCGACGACGAGCTCTCCAACCCAAGTGGTATCGCCCAATGGACCCGCTGGCTTCTTCAGAAGGATGAAAGTGCCCGTTCTCGCGCGGGCCTCGCCCTTTTTCACGAGCAATGGCTCGGCATCGAACAGGGCACGATCGAGGCGCTTTTGCCCGATGAAGATCGCTACCCCGAGTTCGACGATGCGCTCGCAGCATCCATGCGCCGAGAGACCCTGAGCTTCATCGGCAGCATCGTGTTTGACCGCAATGGTTCGATCTCGGACCTTTTTACAGCGCAGACAACCTTCGTCGACTCTAGGCTCGCTCCAATTTACGGCGTCGAAGGAGACTTCGGGGGCAGCATGACAGAGGTGACGCTCGATCCAGACCAACGTGCGGGGCTCCTCACCCATGCGAGCCTGCTCGCCACGCGCAGCAATACAGAGCGGGGAAATCCTATCGCACGCGGAGTCTTCATCGCCAACGACATCCTTTGTGCCCAGTTGGGAGCGCCGCCTGCGGGCGTCGAACCACTCACTGAAGAAGTCGTCGAAGGCGGTACACTACGGGCCGAGCTCGAAGCTCACAGCAAGAATCCATGTGCCACCTGCCACGTCCTCATCGACCCCCTGGGACTCAGCTTCGAACATTATGATGCGATTGGAAGATTCCACGAGACGGACGAAGCCGGAAACCCGATCGACGCCAGCGGGATTCTTCCCATCGACGGCGACGAATTGGCGCTCGATGGCGCGCCGGACCTCGCCGCGGTGCTGGCATCCTCCAGCAACGTGCATAGCTGTGTCACGCGCCACTATCTTGAATATGCGATCGGCCGAAGCATGATTCGCCCGGAAGATCGCTGCCTCGCCGAGACCCTCGCCTCCGACGAAGGCCAAAGCATACGCGACACGATTGTCCGAATCACCACCTCTGAGATGTTTCGAACTCGGCAACGCCCCGTCCCCGAAGGAATCTGACCATGACAGCTTCACGCCGCACCCTTTTGCGCGGGGCCGCCGGAGCCGGCCTTGCACTCCCCTTCTTTTCTTCGCTTCAAGCACGAGCCGCAGATCCGGTCGTGCCCAAACGATTGATCGTGTGGTTCACCCCCTGCGGTTTTCAGGCCGATGGCTATCCCACAAGCATGGACTTTTCCGGGAGTTCGTTCGAGCCCCTACAGCAGCACGCCTCGGATTTAATCGTGACCCGTGGTCTCGCAGTCCGTTCCGGATGGGGTCAAGAGGGCGCCGACCATCCCACCGGTTTTGGTCACATGCTCACCGGAAACCATTGTGAAATCTCGAACGACGATATCTTGAGAGCACAAAATGCGTCGGTTGAGCAGTTCGCCGCCGCACGGATGGGCCTCACTCATAGGGCCTCGAGCCTCCATGGCATCGCTAGCCAGCGTGCGATGTCCTACGACAACGACGGCTACCCTATCCGCGCTGAGAACGACCCGGTCCTGGCCTTCGACCGCCTCTTTGGTGGTTTTACGGCCCCCGACGACCCTGACACACCAGCTGGCGGACCAAGCGCCGCGCTGTCGCGACGCAAGACCATTCTCGACTCCGTACGGAAGTCCTACGTCGATCTACGCGGGCGACTCGGAGGTGAGGATCGTGTACGGATCGACGCTCATGTCGATCATATTCGAGACATTGAGGCTCGGTTTAACCTTCCGCTTCCGCCTCAAGACGGATCCTGCGAAGTCCCGACCCTCGTGGATGCCACGAGCGGGCGAGACACTGGCCGGCTGCACGCCGAGATCCTCGTGCGCGCGATGGCCTGCGATTTAACCCGCGTCGGAACTCTCCAATGGTACTCGCACACCGCCGCTCATGGGCAGCCCTACGACTGGGGTGGTCTTGGGAGCCATCACGCGGCATCGCACGACGACAGCCACCGTGCACACGACCGCATTTATGCCGAGGAGCTGGCCCATCTCTTGGACCTCTTAAAAAGTACCATCGCAGAAGATGGCCAACCTCTTCTCCACCACACGGTCGTGCTGTGTGTCAGCGAGTTGGGGCTCAACACCATCGGCCATCACCTCGCAGATCTGGGAGTCGTAATTGCCGGACAAGCGGGAGGAAGCTTCGCCACGGGTCGCTACATTGATTTTCTTGCTGAACACCGTGGAAGCTTCACGCGTGGACCTGACTGGAAGCGACAGCATGAGCCGGCCAACTATTTCGAAGATTTTGACGTCCCGCACAATCGTCTGCTCGTCGAGATCATCAATTCTCTCTCGCTCGAAGAGTTCGAGCCAATCTCAACCTTCGGATCCACCGAATTGGTCGGTGGACTCCCGCAGATCCGCGCCTAGTTCGAGCTCGCCTCCTACGGGCGGGGACGATGCACAATTCGACGAATCCGGTACAAAGACCTAAACTCGCCGTCAGGGACAACGGACAACGGCCATGGACATCGATCAACTGCGAACCTTTGTGGCCGTGATCCGCCATGGCGGTTTTACGCGCGCAGCTCAGGCGCTCGGCCTCAGTCAATCCACGGTGAGTGGCCACGTCAAGGCGCTCGAAGATGCCGCCGGTGCGCGCCTCCTTGAACGCGATCGACGGAATTATCGACCGACGGCGCCTGGAAAGACCGTGCTTCGCTACGCGGAGCATGCGATCGCAGCACGAGAGACCCTCGACACGGAGCTCGGGGCTCACGCGCAGGGAACCGCCACCACGCTCGACATCGCGGCCTCGTCGGTACCCGCCGATTGGTTGCTCCCCTCAGCCATCGCCGCACTCCGCCGCGACTGGCCAGGCGCGCGCGTCCGGGTGGCGACTTTGGACTCCGCGAAGGCCGCGGCAGGAGTCGGCGACGGCGACTACGATCTGGCTTTCTTGGGCTCCCGGCCGAGCGATGCCCGAATTTTTACCCGTGAGGTCGCTCAAGACGAGATCATTCTAGTCGGCTGCGTCACGAACCCACTATGTTTGGCCGATGGAGAGCGCAAACTCGAAGGGATCGCCTTGGTGGGACGAACCAGCGGATCGGGAACGTACGCATCCATCGCCTCTCTGCTTGCCCGACACGGGTCGGCGAGTCAAAGCCCCTACGTCGTCGAGGTTGGCAGTACACAGGCAGTCAAGGCCTGCGTGCTGGAGGGCGTGGGCCTCGGTTTTTTGTCGCGCCGTGCGGTCGAATCTGAGCTGGCCCGCAATATCCTACGACCGTTCGAGCTTGAGGGGCTGCCCATGCAACGCCCTATTTATGTCGCCTACCGCCGTGGAACGGAGCCCACGGGCACCGCAAAGGCGCTCATCGCCGCGATGCGGTCGCTCTAAGAGTCACCGCATCACCCACCTCTGCGGGGTTCGTCCTCCTCACACTAGAGAATCAAGTGGCGAGTATTCGATTTTGCAGGCCTGCGCCACGGCACGAACCGTGCATCCCCCCCCCCAAGTATTCACCCCCTTGGCGAGGTGCTTGGACGCGCGCACGGCATCGACGATTCCTTTGCTCGCTAGAGTCCGAGCATAGGCCAATGTGGCGTTTGTAAGCGCGTAGGTGCTGCTGCGTGGCACAGCACCTGGCATATTGGCCACACAGTAGTGAACGACATCGTCGACGATGTAGGTCGGGTCGGCGTGGGTCGTCGCGTGGCAAGTCTCGATGCATCCACCTTGATCGACAGCGACGTCTACAACAACAGAGCCCGGCTTCATTCGGCCAATCAGCTCGCGATCGATCAATCTCGGAGCTGCACCTCCGGGAATGAGTACGGCACCGATGATTAAATCGGAACTGAGGCAACGATTCTCGATGTTCTCTGGGTTCGAATACAAAGTCTCAATAGAGTTGCCAAAGACATCCTCAAGATACGACATTCGATCGGCGCTGATGTCCAGCACCGTGACCTGAGCCCCAAGGCCTATCGCCACACGGGCCGCTGCGGTTCCGACGATTCCTCCCCCCAAGATTGCTACGCGACCACGGCGTGTACCGGGCACGCCGCCAAGCAAGATTCCCTTGCCGCCGTGCTCTTTTTGGAGCGACGAAGCCCCAACTTGGGGTGCCATGCGTCCTGCAATTTCGCTCATCGGACGCAGCAGCGGAAGGCCACCGTGATCGTCCGTAATCGTCTCGTAGGCAATGCTTCGGACCTTGTTCGCAACCAGAGCTTCGGTAAGTTTCGGGACCGCGGCGAGATGAAGGTACGTATAGAGAATAAGGTCCTCGCTGAAGAAACAGTATTCTTCTGCAAGTGGCTCCTTGACCTTGATCACCATGTCGGCCGCCCACGCCTCGGCCGCACTGCCGACGAGCGCCGCGCCTGCCTTCAAATATTCCGCGTCCGCAAAACCGCTGCCGAGGCCTGCGCCTTGCTGCACCCGCACCTCATGGCCGTCAGCCACCAGCTGTCGCACTCCAGCAGGCTGGGCGCCCACGCGATATTCATGGTTCTTGATTTCTTTGGGGACTCCGATGCGCATGAAAATTCTCCTGCCGAGTTTTGGCCGCTGGAGACTAGCGATCGCCGGCTCCGAGGGGAATAGGCCCGCGACGGAGCGAGCAACTGCACACAAGCGGGCCACCCGTGCCCTCTAGAGCCGACTCTGCGGCTCTAGAGCACCTTCCCACCCGACGGTCCCATCCCATCGACCGGCTTCAGTCTGCGTCAACTGCGGTATTTTTGACACCAAGAAGCGCTGCCACCTCGAGAAAGGCCGCGCCCTCCCGTCCGTCGGTGACATAGCGCGGAACATCTGAGAAACTGCCGAGTTGCTCCAGCACTTCGGCAGTGCCGACAGACACACCAAAGCGGTCCGCGACAAACAAGCCCGCGTCATTGGGAGCGTCCCCCACGGTCAGCACGCTCTCGGGGGACCGATGTTCAGACTTGAGCAGCTTCAGCACAGCGGCCCCCTTGTCGGGGATCTCCTGCGCAAGATGGACATGCACGTTCGACCAGATGAAATGCACACCGAGTCCCTCGGCCACGTCGCGCAGCCGTAGCAATTCCGTCACGTCGCGGCCATCACGCTCGTAGGCCACATCCCCCAATCGGCAATAGCTGTCTCCGGTGAGCACCAACCTCGCCTCGTGATCTCGATTGAGCTGCTCCCCGATCGCACGCAGCCGACCCGTGTCGGTCGCCCCATCGATCCACTCCGGTGCGCGATCCGGCACGACCAGAAGCAGCCCGTTCTCCGCGATCCCTCGCCGGACACACGGCAGATAGCGGACAAGTCCCTGGAGCTCACCGGCGGGTCGACCGCTCACGAGAAGGACCTCAATGCCAAGCATATCAAGGGCCTTGATGGCGTGAGTCACCGTGGGTTGCAACTTTCCCCCGGTGGTCAAGGTGCCATCGACGTCAGTCGCAATAAGCCGAACGGAGCCCCGGATTGCGAGGATATCGCGCTCGGTGAGCGAGGAGAGAGGTTGAGGTTGCGGGTCTTCGAAGCGCATAGTGGTCCGCCAACGCCTGTTGATGTTAGACTCGCACGCCTTACGATGTCGCTCGAGCTTCAGCCAGGCGATTTGTACGCCGACAACATACGCATCCTCTCGATTCTGGGAAAGGGCGCCTTTGCACAGGTGTACAAGGTCCAATCACCCGCTTCGGAAACACCTCTGGCATTGAAACTCAGCCTGGAGCCCGTCACCGCTGGCGACATGGCTCAGCGCGCGCTTCGAGAAATCACGATTCTTCGCTCTCTCACGAACCCGCACGTCGTCCGAACCTTCGACTGCGGCTTACGACCCGACGGTCACATCTACATGTTGATGGACTACCTCGTCGGTCAGGCACTGAACGAATGGCATGATTTTCTAGAACCCCTGCACCCTGCACAGGCGGTAACCATCATCCATCAAGCCTGCTTGGGCCTCGCGGAGGCCCACTCTAAAAACATCGTCCATCGGGACGTCAAACCTGAAAATATCTTCATCGAAGATAACGGCCATATCCGAATGCTCGATTTTGGTCTGGCCCGTTCGTGGGATGGCTCACCGATCGTGGGAACAAATGCCACTTCCACCCATATGGTGATCGGCACCCCGCACTACAGCCAACCCGAGCAACTCACGACGCGCATATTGACGCCCGCGAGCGACGTCTACAGCCTCGGATTCATCCTCTACGAGCTTCTTTCTGGCCACTCGCCCTTCCACCCCGACAAAACACTGCCCGAAATCCGCGAGGCTTTCCGTTCAAAGCCGCTTGAGTGGCTACGTTGTCACGCGAAGGCCCCGGTGGTCTCGATCGATCGGCTCCCAGGTTGCGAAAATCTTCCGGGTGCGCTGGTCACGGGCCTCAATCGAGCCCTCGACAAGGACCCCAACAAGCGGCCCCCCGATGCGGGGGCCCTCGCCAACATTCTCGGGCTTGTGCTTCACCGCGACATGGACATCCCCGTCGCGGCGAGTTTGAAAGTGTTGCATCCAGACCAGACCTTTGAGTCGCGGCTGTTCCTACCCGGCAGCTATCGAATTGGCCACGGAGAGCGCTGCGAGATCAAACTGCGCGACGACAGCGTGCGCAAGATTCACGCCATCCTCGAATGGAGCGGCATGCCCAATCGACCTCAGCTGCGACCGCTCGTCGGCGACGGATCCGTACAGGTCAATGACGTAGGGATTCACAAACCGGTTGCCCTCGGTCCCGAGGATGAGTTTTCAATCGGCGGATTTCGACTCGGAATCGAGATCTAGCGGGCCCCCATCGGCATACTGGTTCGCCGGCGCGACGACCCCGCGCCGGTAAAAAGTCACCCTCAGCCGAAATCGAGAGGTCGTAAGGGGTGTGAGCGCACGCTGCTTTGACACCGAGCCCTGTCCTTGCTACCAAGCGCACCGATCGGGGCGTAGCGCAGCCTGGTAGCGCGTTCGCTTCGGGAGCGAAAGGTCGGAGGTTCAAATCCTCTCGCCCCGACAACACGAGGGGGTCCATCTAGCGGTGGGCCCCCTCAATTTTGTGCGATGATGGACCCCCGCGAAGGCGTGGATTGCGCAAACATGGTCCGTGCCAACAAAGCTGTCCCCTCTCGAAACCTATGGCATGAGCCGGGCGTCTCGCGGCTGCGTGTGCTCGTCATCGACGACGACGTCAGCGTGTGTGAATACCTGCAAGAACTGCTGACACCGGATGGGTGTGAGGTCTTACCCATTCACGCACCCGAAGAAGCTCTCGACAAAATTAAGGCCAAGGAGTCGTTTCACATCTTGATCCTCGATCTCCGCATGCCGACGATGAACGGCATCGATCTGCTCGACAAGATTCGCAAGGTTGACCGGGACATCGCCGTTATCATCCTCACAGCCTTCCCGAGCCTTGAAAGCGCAACAAATGCCATCAACCTCGACGTCTCGGCCTACATGCAGAAGCCTTTTTCGGGGGACGAGATGCGGGAAACCATCGCCCGCGTTGCCCGAAAAAAAGGCATCGTCGTGCGCCGAGAAGATGAGCTGCACATCACGATCGGCAAACGTATCCGCAACTACCGCAAGGAAAAAGCACTGACCCTCAAGCAGATGGGTCGCCGCACCAACCTTTCGGTCAGCTTGCTGAGCCAAATCGAACGCGCAGAGAGCAGCGCGTCCGTCTCGAGCCTCTACAAAATCGCCAACGCATTGGATGTTCGTATCGTTGATCTCTTCGGCGATTTCTAGATTTCGCGTCGCAAAACCCTGAGCCATGCTCTCCTCTAACGTGTTCGGGCCCAGCCGCTACGAATTGACCGCGGTGGGCTTCATCTCGCTCCTGCTTGCTTGCCACTCCTCGCCTCCACCTCGGCTCCCCTCGGCCCCAGAACCGGTCGAAGCGGCAAATTCCGTGAATCAAGAAGACGTCTGTGCGCAAACCTGCAACCGGCTGTCGAATTGCAGCAACAGTACCGGCTCGGCGACGCCCGACCCTACCACCACCCCTTGTGAGTCCGCGTGCCTCGGCGGAACGCTAGAGCCGAGCTACGACCCCCGCCACCTCGCACACTGTCTCGATCTCGAAGGCTGTATCGAGTTTTCGTCTTGCATCGATGACCAGCAGCGAAAACGTTCGTGGCTCGGGGCGCGTAGTCCATCGAACAAATCGAATCCACAACACAGCTGTGGGCAGCTGTGTCGCCGTTCTGCAGGGTGCATGCAAGAAAGCGCGGAGTCGGACCTCGACGCTCTCAGCCACTCGCGTCTCGAAGATCGCTGTCTCACACGCTGCGATTCCAGCGAAGAGCACAGCCGCGCTCACATTGATCTGCTCGCGTGCATCGAGCATCTTGACTGCGATGGCTTGCTTGGATGCCTCGACGACTGGGCGCAAACCGGCGGTGGCGTGCAAACGCGGCCTCGGGTATCGCGCCACTCCCCTGCATCGCGCGCCGTGGACCCTGGACTTGATGAGGCCTGCCATCAGTTCTGTGCTCGGGCGATCGAATGCGGGGCCGAGAGCGAAGGCCTTCGAAAATCTGAGGTCGAGACGCTCCAAGAGGCGATGACCGGGATCTATGTCGAGTGTGCCGTCCAGTGCGGGATACAGCGCAAGGCGACGAAGACCTCGTCCGACGATAGCCCCGATCCATTTTCTGTCTGCGCGGCCAAAGAGAGCTGCGGCGACTACGATGTCTGCGCCGCAGATCTCTAGCACCTGAGGCCTGCGCCGACCGTCAAATCACGCTAAAACAATCCCCCGATGGAGACACTGACCCTCACCCGACCCGATGATTGGCACCTTCACCTCCGCGACGGTGCAGGCATGAGGGCCGTCGTAGGTCATAGCGCGCGTCAATTCGGTCGTGCCATCGTCATGCCCAACCTGAAGCCGCCGGTCACAACCGTCGCTCAGGCTGCGGGCTACCGAGCCCGTATCCTAGAGGCCCTCCCCGCAGCCACCCAATTCTCGCCCCTGATGACGCTCTACCTAACGCCGACGACCTCCGTGCGTGAAATTGAGAAAGCCGCCGACAGCGACATCGTCGCTGGAATCAAGCTCTATCCGGCGGGAGCCACCACAAACTCGGCCGCGGGTATCTCGAAAATCGATGCTCTCTCCACGATTTTTTCGAAGATGGCTGATCTCGGTCTTCCACTTTTGATTCACGGCGAGAGCACCGACCCCAGCGTGGACATCTTCGACCGAGAGACAATTTTCTTGGAAGAGACGCTACGCGAACTGATTCAGATCTACCCGAGGCTGAAGATCGTCCTGGAGCACATCACCACCGCTCGCGCTGTCAAATTTGTCCAGGAGTCACCCAATACGGTTGCGGCCACGATCACCGCCCATCATCTGCTCCTCAATCGCAATGCCCTCTTCCAAGGTGGCATCGTCCCTCACAACTACTGCCTTCCCATTCTCAAACGTGAAAGCGATCGAGAAGCCCTGCTCGCAGCGGCCACATCCGGGAATGCGAAATTTTTTCTCGGAACCGACAGTGCGCCACATCGCCTAGACCGCAAAGAGAACGCCTGCGGCTGCGCGGGTATTTACACCGCCCACGCTGCCATCGAACTCTATGCAGAGGCCTTTGACCAAATCGGTGCGCTCGATCGACTTGAAGGCTTCGCTAGCCACTTCGGGGCCGATTTCTATGGGCTTCCACGCAACACCTCGACGATCACAATCCGACGCCAACCCCATCCTGTACCCCCGTACTATCCCTTTGAACCCGACGCGACCCCACCACACTCCGGCGGCGTGATCCCAATGCGCGCGGGCGAAGACGTCCTCTGGACGCTACACTCACCGACACAGCCGTGACGCTCCCAAAGCACACTGACCATCGTTGCCACTCCCTTCGTTTCTCGAAGACTCTTCTCAGCTGACACGATCACCGCGTTAGACCTGCCGAACCGATCTTTTCGGAACCCCAAATCTAGCGAGGGCGAAGATAGACAGCCTTGATACGCGAAATAATTTCGGTCCCCTCCGAGCGGCGAACCATATTTGGCATACGTCCACCAGAACCATTCTCTTGCTCGACCTTAGATCTCCCGGAATTCGTCGCGTGACAACGGTAAGACTCGGGG
>Ga0256845_1000794_pt1 | contig 27590 bp, 23 predicted proteins | sample RiftiametaG_FD_189101 | JGI IMG/M metagenome (GOLD analysis project Ga0256845, IMG submission 189101) | Tube worm associated microbial communities from hydrothermal vent at the East Pacific Rise, Pacific Ocean - Riftia | ecosystem: Host-associated > Annelida > Integument > Unclassified ... | reverse complement strand
CATACTGTGTTTATTTTTATTGTCATTACACTTTTTAAATGTACCGTATCATGTAAATAGAAATAAACCGTATACATTACATAGTATATACAGCATACTCATACGCATATGTATACCCCCCACTCCCTCGCATTATTTCTTTATCTATTATTTAATCTTTATTATATCGTATATACGACATATATTATCACTCATTTAAAAAGAGCCATGCTCCGTCAAATGAGCATGGCTTTTTGTATTTTATATTTAACTGTAATTATTCTTTATCATATACCGTTACCGCACGACGGCAAGCTTGATGATTTTGTAATCGCTTTCATCATCCGTATTGATTATTCGGGCGAAATATATACCCGGAGCGATAGTTTCATCATCGCTGTTTTTCAGTGTCCAAACATACGACGGCTGATTCGCCGGTACGTCAATGCTGTTTACCTGATTTCCAATTGCATCATAGATCTCTATGCGAACGTTTTTCGGCAATGGTCCGAATATCATTGATTCGCCGTTTTTACCCGGATTCGGCCCGACTGATGCTTCTTTGGTTGAGCCTGCAACCGTAGCATTGCTTGTCGTTACCATGCATGCTGCAGCGGTCGCATTGCCGGCTTGATTAATCGCGCGAACCCAGAAATAATAAACTGTCTCGGCTTTCAGTCCGGTTACCGTATAATTTGTTGTATCTGCAGCTAGGGTTGCAATGGCAGTTGCCGCACTGAAATTATTCGCGGTATTTTGATACACAATAAAATTGTCTTCTTGTGATCCGCCTGATGACATGTCTACCCAATGCAATATACAATTTGTTGTGCTAATACTATCGGCAATAACATTCGACGGTGCACTCGGTGCCCCCGGTAAGGTGGTTACCGTATACCCGGCGCTATGAGAGCGTGCATTAGCATTTGTTGCTTCTACCCAGAAGTAATATGAGGTATTTGTTGTCAGACCAATCACCGATATATTTGTTGCATCGGCAATAGTAGTGCCGATACGGCTTGCCGTCGCAAATGCATTGCTTGTATTTTGATACACAATAAAAGCTTCTTCCTGCGATCCGCCTGATGAGTTATCAATCCAGTGCAGAACCAAATTCGTCTGAGCAATACCGTCTGCACGCAGTCCCGTCGGAGCCGCAGGGGGACCGAAAGGTGTTGTAATACTGTTTGAAGTGCTTACAGTGCTGCCGGTGGCATTACTTGCCAGTATCCAGAAATAATATGTCGTATGTGCGCTCAGTCCGGTTACCGTATAATTCGTTGTATCAGCGGCTAGGCTTGCAATGGCAGCCGCGCCTGAAAATACTGCATTGGTGTTCTGATAGACAATGAAATTATCTTCCTGCGATCCGCCCGATGACATGTCAACCCAATGCACTATACAATTTGTTGCCGTAACACTATCGGCAATAACATTCGACGGTGCACTCGGTGCTCCCGGTACTGTTGCATTGCTGAACACGGCACTTGTTTTCGTATCATACATATTTTCTACCTGAACCCAAAAATAATACATCGTATTGGTGCTTAAACCCTCAACATCATAACTTGTTGTATCAGCAGCATTCGTTACAATCGCTGTTGCGGTGCTGAAATCATTCGCTGTATTCCGGTACACAACATACATATCTTCCTGATGCACTCCTGATGACGTATCGGTCCAGTGCAATGTCATATTCGTCTCCTGTACATTATCAGCATAGAGTCCCGTCGGAATAAACGGCGAATAATCAGGGCATTGAGAGGTGGTCGAACCATGCTGCACAACTGTACCACCAATGCGGATCTCATCAAAATAAAATGATATATTTGATATGTTTTCTGCTACTTCAAATTCGACAACATTCAGATGATCGACAATATCACTCCACGGCTGCATTACTCCCCAACCGCTGTCTTGCGCAAAACCACTTACCGCATTGCTTTCCAGTGAAACCGTAAAGAGCTGCCAAGACGGGGTTACGGTTACTGTATGGATATAATCATTATCCCCAACATTAACCGTTTTATTAATGACTTTGACACTTAAATTATAGGTCCCGTCTGAAGTACGGGCATAAAACGTAATGTTGGTTGATGCACTTACATCAAGATAATCATTCGTCGGATTACCCCCGCCGCTTTCATCAAGGAACGGTATAGAATACACCGCTCCGGCATAACAATCATTGGCTCCGTTTATTCCTTGTATTGTTACCGTGGTCATAACACTGCGGGATGTACCGCCGGCTCCTTCATTGCTTTGAATTGCAAGCGATGAAACATTTGCAGTCGCAGAGCAGGGAGCTGTCGTATCACCATAGCCATATGCATAATCCCATTGGCAGTAATAATTTCTCGTTTCCCCATCTTCAAAATTGTTAAGAACAACATCAGCATTCGTGCTGCCTAAGCTTGGCGACACTGTTGTTACATTTGTTTCAATTGTTGCTGAAACGCCATTAGTATTGGTTGCATACAGTTTTACATAATAGGTTGTATTGGTATCCAGTCCATCTTGTGCTTTACTTGTCGTATCAGCGGCAAGCAGGAGATTAGAAACAATGGCACCGGTTACGGCATTGCTGAGAATGTAATGATAATTATCTTCCAGTGAGACGTCATTCCAGCTGACGGTAAAAGAGGTCGGGGTAATACCGGTTATACTTGACCAACTCGGATTACTGGGCGGTAAAAGAGGTTCAAGAATATACAGCCCACTTGTACTATCTGCAATATAGGCATAATTGCTATCAATATAAAGACCCTGAGCAATTCTAGGAGTAATATAAAAGCCGACTTCAGTTGGTGATGACGGGGTAGAAATATCAATTATCCGAAGGCCTCTGTTGCCATCTGCAATATATGCATATGCACCAGTTACCCACACATCTTGTGCATTTCCCGAAGTATTATAAAAGCCGATTTCAGTTGGTGATGACGGGGTAGAAATATCAATTATCCGAAGGCCTCTGTTACCGTCCGCAACATAGGCGTACCCATTGGTAACAACAACATCATAAGCAGTTCCTGATGTATCATAAAAACCAACTTCAGATGGTGATGACGGCGTCGATATATCAATTACCCTAAGTCCTTGAGTTCTATCTGCAACATAGGCATAATTTCCGCTGACATATACACCATAGGCTCTTCCCGGAGTATCATAAAAGCCGACTTCAGATGGCGATGATGGTGTTGATATATCAATTACCCTAAGCCCCTCCACATAATCCGCAACATAGGCATAATTCCCGCTAATATGCACATCATAAGAATTTCCCGGAGTATTATAAAAGCCGACTTCAGTTGGTGATGACGGCGTCGATATATCAATTATTCGAAGCCCTCTATTATCCTCAGCAAGATAGGCATAATTCCCCCTGACATCTACTCCTCGTGCATTTCTCTGAGTATTATAATGACCAACTTCAGTTGGTGATAACGGTGTAGAAATATCAACTACCCGAAGCCCTTGGCTGTCATCAGCAACATACGCATAATTCCCCTTGACATAAACATCTTGTGCAGATCCCGGGGTATCATAAAAACCGACTTCACTTGTTGATGACGGCGTCGATATATCAATTATTCGAAGCCCGCTACTATCGTCTGCAACATAGGCATAATTTCCGCTGACATATACTCCATACGCACTTCCCGTGGTATCATAAAAACCGACTTCGCTTAGTGATGACGGCGTCGATATATCAATTATCCGGAGTCCCTCCATATAATCCGCAATATAGGCATATGTCCCGCTGACAAAAACATCCCGTGTATATCCCGAAGTATCATAAAAACCAACTTCAGATGGCGATGACGGGTTTGAAACAGCTATCACCCGAAGTCCGCTTAGACCATTAGCAACATAGGCATAATCCCCACTGACATATACTCCTATCGCATTCCCCGAAGTATCGTAAAAACCGACTTCAGTCGGCGATGACGGGTTTGAAATTGCTATCACTCGAAGTCCGAAAGAATTATCCGCGACATATGCATAATTGCTACTGACATATACCTTAGCTGCATAACCCGGTGTATCGTAAAAACCGACTTCACTCGGTGATGACGGGGTTGATATATCAATCACTCGAAGTCCGCGAGTCCAATCCGCGACATAGGCATAATTCCCGCTGATAAAAACACCCTGCGCATCTCCTGATGTATCATAAAAACCAACTTCAGTTGGCGATGACGGAGTCGAAACATCAATCACTCGAAGTCCGCTGCCACCATCCGCAACATAGGCATAATTCCCGCTGACATAAACATCTCTGCAATATCCCGGTGTATCGTAATAAGCTACCTGAACAGGATTCGACGGAGCGGAAACATTAATAATCGACAAAAGCCCCCCTGCTGCAGCATAAGCATAGCCATTAGTAACGAAAACCTCCCTCGGCAGTCCGCCGGCAAGCTGCCCTATCTTTCGGACATGTGAGCCACTTTCGGCAAAAACACTGACGGTCATAACTGACACTGCCAGCAGCAGAATAAAAACAATACAGAAACACTTTTTCATAATTTCCTCCATTACTTTTTAAAACTTTGAGTATAATAATTTTATAACAATTTTAAATATTTGTAAAGTTATTTATAAAATAATTATATTTACTAAATTATTTCATAATAATGTTTATACTGCTTATTTATAGATTCACGAAACGTCGTGATTCAATATTCATAGCTATTCCTAATGCTGTCATTGACATTACTAATGATGTTCCGCCTCGTGAAATAAAGGGGAGCGGTATACCGGTTGCCGGCATCATTCCTAATGCCATACCGATATTAATTAAAAAATGAAAAAGAAACATCCCCAGTATACCGCTGACAATGAGCGCTCCAAACATATCTTTTGCATTATTAATAATATATACAAGGCGTAAAAAAATAATTAAAAACAATACACAAACAATGAGTATGCCAAACCAGCCGAATTCTTCACCGATAACAGAAATGATAAAATCGGTTTCCTGCTCCGGCAAGAAACCAAGCTGACTTTGTGTTCCATGCATGTATCCTTGTCCGAAAAAACCGCCTGAACCGAATGCAATCATTGATTGAATGATATTATAGGCTTCTCCACGTTGTAATTCGTCCGGTAATTTTTCAGGATTAACAGCAACGACGAGTCTCATTTGCTGATATGGCTGCAAAATAGTATCAAATACAGCAGCTAATAATGACGCAAATATGACAACAATAAAAACCCGCATGAAAATTTCATTTAAACGTATTTTTTTAATATTATGAATAACAATTGTTCCAATAATAAGCACAGAAGCTATTAATGCCATCAGTAATAAATTGTTCGTTTTTGAGAAAAACACTGCCAACGGCGGTAATGCCGCGGGTGATACATGTGATGAATAGGTTACATATACCGGGATTGAAACCCCGATCAAGGCAATACTTACTACAGAAATAATCAGTGATATATCTGCATCATCAATAATGAGCATAAATATTATTATCGGAATAAATACAAGAGCCGTGCCAAGATCGGGCTGCATTAATATCATTAAAAAGGGAACACCAACAATAATACCGGGAACAATTAGATCAAAAACGGTGTTGATTTCTTTTGCTCTGTTTTCTAAATAACGCGCCAGCATTATAATAACTGCGATTTTCATAAATTCAGAAAACTGAACACTATGCCCTCCAATTGCAAGCCATCCTTTAACGCCACGAATACGCTGACCAAAAACCAATGTAATTATGACAAGCAAACAGCCAAATCCGTAAATCCAGTATGCATATTTTCTAAACTTGGTATAGTCAACAATCATAATAAGTACTAAACTTACTAATCCGAAAATTGCAGCAATGAACTGTGTAATATATACTCTATCTGATTCCTGTGTATAAATATCGAAACCAGCACTATTTAAGGCAACGATACTAATAGTAACCAATAATAACATCGGCACTAATAATACCCAATCAAAAATTGAGGTCAGTTCTTTGCGAAGCACCGGTATCCTCCATTTGTTCATTTCGCAGCGCGCGATACGTTTCTTGGGCAGTGATTACCCTATATCGAAAGTATTTTCGTAATGCAACCGGATCTGCATCCGGATCATTAATTGCATGTAAAACTGCCATGCCAAGTGGTGCCGCCATTTCACCCCCGCCCCCTCCATGTTCAATAAAGACCGTTATCGCTATTGTATTTTCATCAGCATTTTTACCTTCTTGATATGGATAATAACAAGTAAACCATGCATGCGGATCCCCTTTATATAACTGTGCTGTTCCTGTTTTTCCTGCAACAGCATAACCACTGCCGCGACCAACAACATGCGCTGTTCCTATCGTCAATACTTGCCGTAATCCCGTACGAATGATTTGGAGATTACGTTCTGTAATCGGCACTTTTTTATATTTTTGCCCTTTATTGATATACATTAATTCATCGGTTGCTGAATTATATATTTTCTTAATAATAAAGGGGCGATATATTTCACCGCCATTCGCAACAGCACATATTAAATTATGCAGCTGCATTGGTGTGGTGAGCAGGAATCCTTGACCGATAGCCATATTTATTGTATCGCCGTCATACCATCCTTCTTTCCAAACTCTTCTTTTCCATTCTTCATCAGGCATAAATCCGCGGATTTCTCCCGGTAAATCAATACCCGTTCGGTCCGGCAATCCGTAATAATGTGAATACTGTACCAGTTTCCGATGTCCTAATTGATACCCGATATTAAAGAAATATACATTGCATGACCATGCAAGTGCTTTATACATATTCACATTATAATGAATACCCCAACAATGAAAAACATGCGGATCATTTTCAAACTTAAAAAATCCGGGGCAGCGCAGTATTTTCGTCGGCGGCATAATTTCTTCCTGCAAACCGGCTGTAGCGGTAATTATTTTATATATCGAACTTGGCGGATATCGGCTTTGAATAGCACGGTTTAAAAATGCATTATGTTCAACATCAATTTCATGAAGCCGTGAACGTTCACTGGTTGGTATATTCAAATCAAACCACGGATATGAAGCCATTGCCAGTATCTCTCCGGTTGCCGGTTTACTGACAATAATAGTACCGACATCACCTTTACCATATGAATACGGTTTTAATACTTTTTCAACAATCTGTTGAATACGCAAGTCGATCGTTAAAACAAGTTTATTCCCCGGTATTGGCTGCTGAATATTTTTTTCCATTTTAACCCGTCGTCGAGCGTCTCGTACAACCAGTTTAACCCCTTTTTTTCCGCGTAATTGCTCATCGTATGACCCCTCAACCCCTGATTTCCCTAACCAGTCAGATCGATCATATTGAGGATTATCACGCAGCATTTTATATTCACGCTTACTGATTCTTCCGACATACCCGATAACATGACAGGCAGTTGATCGAAGCGGATAATATCGTGTCGGCACTTCCTGCCAATAAATACCGGGGAATTCATCAAGATGTTCAGTAAGTCGTGAGAGTTCGGTAATTGACACGTTTTCTTTAAGAAGATAGGGTTTCCATCTATATTTTTTTGCAGATTCACTGCTCCAGTAATCCAATACCGTTTGTTCAGGATCGAGATTTAATAATGGCGCAAGACGCCGGATAGTATCGGTTATCTTTTTTTCTTTCTGGTCTTGCTGAGTGATATAGACACAAATACTTGATTTATTCAGTGCAAGCGGCTGATATGTACCTTCCGGTTCTTCAGGTGTATAATGACGATCATAAATATGCCCCCGATATGCCGGTGTACGAATAATTTCTTCCCGATTATTACGTGCACGGTCACGTAATTCTTCTCCTCGTATAATTTGAATGTAACCTGCACGAATAACTATTAATGAAATAACTATAATCACAATAATACGTATTGTTTTAATTCTTTGCTGGAAAAAATAATTTTGATTAGGACGTTCAGAAATTCGAGGCATATCAATCTATCTCTTTTCGCCGATCAATACGTTCCATAACATAATTTAAAATAAAAAACACCGGCACGGCAATAACCGTATTATACAGTACTTCAGGTATGGTATAGTGAAGGATTTTCTGAAATAATGGGAATGGTTGATGAAAAATATACTCAAGCACTAATACAATACTGCCATGCATTAATGAAACCAGCGCAACAATAATCATAATAGACCATATCGTTTCAGCAAATATTCGATTTTTCATCTCACCAACGATAAACGCCGTTATTGTCTTTGCAAACATATGCACCCCTTGTATCACCCCCGATATTGCATCCATAAAAAAACCGCCGATAAAACCGATAATCATCCCAACAAGTTCTTCTTTTCTCAGTGAAAAGAAAATAGTAATAATAAGAATCCAATCAGGGACAACCCCACTTTCAAGACGTAAAAAATCGCGCTGTTGCAGTATAACGGCTCCAACAATGAGCATGACATAGAGAATTACTTTAAAAATCATCAGCGTACCTCTTCCATCAACTGATTGACTTCAGGAAGTACTTTGTATTTTAAGACAAATACCGTATCCAATCGTGAAAAATCAATTGCAGGAATAACCTTAATACCGAGATGATAGGCACCATACAGTGTTTCCTGTGTATGTATAACACTGCCAATAAGTAAATGAGGAGGGAATATACCGCCTTGTCCCGAAGTATATACATAATCACCAAATTGCACTGATGCATTACGATTTATATATTCAAGTTCAAGCAAATTATCTTTGTTGCCAAGACCTTTGATGATACCGGTATAATTATGATTAGTTAGTTTCGCCCCGATATAACTCCCTCGATCCATTAACGGCAAGACACGAGCGGCATTTGTTGTTACTGATATTACTTTACCGACAATGGCTTTTTTATTATCCTGAAAAGCAACAACCGGCATATTTTTTTGAACCCCATCTTTTTTGCCAACATTAATAATAATAACACTGTAATAGTTTTCGGGATTCTTGCCAATTATCGTCGCATACACACTCTCATATTCTAATTCATTTTGTAATCCTGCAATGAGCTCTTTTAATTCAAGTTGTGTTTGCAATTCGTTATATCGTGCTTCTATACGGCGTAACCGTTCATTTTCTAATAGTAACCGTTCATTTTCAGCTGTTAATTGATGCGTTCGTTCAACATCCAACCAGAACGACTGCCAAATTGATTGCCCCCATTCAGATACATTAAGAAACGGGGTAACCGTTGAAACGACAGCATTTGAAAAAGATTCTTGAATACGCTGACTGTTTGAAATAAGTAATGTTAAAGCGCAAATAAGCAGAACGGCAAGTGTTAAGTATTTTCTATTTTGATAGATAAACTCACCGAGAATCATATCGTATTATGAAAACCGGCGTGCAGCAACCTGATACTTCAAATTATCAAGAAATTTGCCTGTTCCTAATGCTACACATACCAGAGGATTTTCTGCAATAATACACGGGACATTGGTAACTTTTGAAATAAGGCGATTAAGATTTCGTAAAAGTGCTCCACCCCCGCTTAATACAATACCTCTGTCACAAATATCTGCTGCAAGTTCAGGAGGAGTTTTATCAAGCACCCGTTTCATGGCTTCAATAATTTCATTGAGAGGCTGCATTAATGCTTTTCGTACTTCGGATGAATCAAGCATAATAGTACGTGGAAGACCTGTAGCCGCATCTCTACCCCGCACTTCCATTTTTAATCGTTTCTCTTTCCGATCAGGAAATGAATTGCCAATTTTAATTTTAATTTCTTCAGCAGTACCTTCACCGACAACCAGTGCAAATTTTCTTTTAAGATAATTTATAATTGCAGTATCAAATTTATCACCACCGACACGTATTGATTCTGACATAACCATATGACCAAGAGAAATGACGGCAATTTCACTTGTTCCGCCGCCGATATCAATAACCATATGTCCAGCCGGTTCATGTATCGGTAAATTTGCCCCTAATGATGCAGCTAATGCTTCTTCAACTAAATATACTTCCCGTGCACCGGCTTGTTCAGCGGCCTCACGTACAGCACGTTTTTCAACCTCCGTAATACCGGATGGGATACCGATAACAATGCGAGGTCGGACTAAGGTACGTTTATTATGCACTTTACGAATAAAATACTTTATCATTTTCTCAACCGTATCATAATCACTGATAACGCCATCTTTCATAGGGCGAGCAGCAATTATTTCACCGGGAGTTTTACCAAGCATATTTTTTGCTTCCTGTCCGACTGCAATAGTACGACGGGTTGAAGCTTCCATGGCGACAACTGAGGGTTCACTCAGAACAATACCCTGACCGCGAACCTGTACTAATGTATTTGATGTTCCAAGATCTATTCCAAGATCATTGGCGAATAATTTATGTACTTTTTCAAACATGCAGTATCCTTCCTTTTAACGATACCAACGATATTTTTTCAATCTTTTTTTTGCCGGATAATAATTATCGTCTATTTCTAAACAGCGTTTCCATGCACTACACGCCATTTTCCAATTTTTTGCCATTTGATATGTCTTACCAAGCCAGTAATACGTATCTGCAGTATTCGGATTCAATGCAGCAGCATCAAGATAATAACGTTCAGCATTGGTATAATGACCTTTGCGAAACTGCAGCCAGCCTAATGCATACTTCGTTTTATAGAGTACGGCTCGTTCCTGCACGGTTAAATGTTCATTATCATGTATGCGTTCAACAACGATCTGAAACTCTTTTTCAGCAGTATCATATTCTTTTCGGTCTTTATAAATATACCCTCGCATCATATGCAATTGAGGAGTATCATATGTTTTTATCATGCGGTCAATCAGTTGTAAAGCCTCTTGTAAGTTTCCAAGATGATAGTATACAGAGGCTAACTGTTGCTGCAGCCAATGAGCAGGCAGTCCGTTTTTTTTACAGTCCGCTTGTGAAAAACCATTCTTCTGCGCGTATTCAAGATAGAATAATGCATCATGTAAATATGCATCCCCTTTTCGTGCATACGCAGCACCAAGATAAAAAGTAAACTCAACCGGGATTTCGGATTGCTGTAATGCACTGCCTTTTCTGATATTTTCTATTGTTTTATTGACAAGATCTTTTTGTATATTTTCATCTCTTTCAAGCAATGATTTTTTATACGCTGCTTCACCGCGCAACAGATATGCATTCGCATGCATTGGCTTTTGCTTAATAATTTTTATACAATCCTTCATAATATCGGCATATAACGATGCACGCTGCTGTTCATCAATTTTTATATCCGCTCGCGTCATTTGTCCTTCCAATGACTCTAATCGATGAGAAGTATCTTTCATGCAACTAAGAGTGTCCTTCAAACCGAAAATGAGAAATAGAAGTAGCGCAATACTTCCGAAAAGAGTAATGATACGAATTGTTTTAATTTTATTTTTATAATGATGATAGTGTGCCATTATTTTAATACTGCCATTTTATTTTCAATCAGCATAGTATAAAATTGTCATCTTCCTGTATAGTATAAAATCCTCTGCATCGACATTTTATCAGTAATGCTGTCCACCATCGGGATTATCCGCTGCTCCTCCTGAACCAACGGATAAACAATACATCCGTCCGTCATGAGTACCGAAATAAGTAAAACCGTCACTGTATATCGGTGAGGTTCGAATTGCTCCGTCACCGTGCTCTCCGGTATCAATAGAATAAGTAAATGCTTCTCCGTTGCTTCTCCGTATAACATACATTTTACTGTTCTCACATCCGACTAGTACATAATCACCGATTGTACAAGGAGCCGTACACGGACTATCAGTATGTACATACCATAGTGTATTACCAAATGTTTTATCTATACAATATATCCCTTCCTCAGTACCACATATAATATACTCATCATATACCACCGGTGATCCGACAACCCCGGATCTGAGTTTCTTTTCCCATAACATAAACGATGTATCACGACGATAGCATTGAAATGTTCCTTTCACATCCCCGATATAATAATTATCGGCATCCAAACCAATAGTTGTCAGTATTGCTCCCTGCATGTGCTGCTGCCATACTAACGTTCCATGTACGGTATCGATACAATATACTTTATTATCTGAACCTGAACCGATATACAGTAAACCATTATTCACAACGGGGCGCGTATATAACTGATCAAATGTCTGATATACCCAGTTTTCTTTACCATTATTCGGATTTAATGATACAATATCACCGCCAACACTTGCAATATATATCGACATACCATCATAACTGATGCCTCCGTACACAATACCGGACATGAGATAGGACCATTGCATATACCCATTTTTTAAGCATAGTATTTTACCACTCTCACAACCGAAAATGACATTGCTTTTAATAACGATTGGTGAGCCGTAGGGGGCACTATCACACTGAAATGTCCATTCAAGTGTTCCGTCAAAAGCATTGCAGCAATAAAAAAAGGAATCCATACTACCGAAATAAATACGCGCGGTTTGTATATCATTATCCATCACTACAACCGGCACACCAATTATAGTGTTTCCGGTTTGTCGTGACCAGACATGTGTTCCCGCCTCATAATACATTAGTGCCGATAGGACAGCAGGAATCAGACATAGTCCAAGACATATTATACTCGTCATTATACTGATTTTTTTATACAGCCGCATAGACGTCCCTTCTGCTGACAGACATGAACAATACAATAGATATATATGTCTTTTGATATCCAGTAAACATCATATGTTTGAAATAAGTAATCCTCAGCTTTCGGTTTTATTCATGCATATACTCACAAATAAGTATTGACAGTATGATAACTTTTCCTTACTATGCCGCATAACATAATGAATCAGCAATAAGGAATAATTATGGCACGTGTTTGTGAAATATGCGGTAAAAAAACTATTACCGGTAATAATGTTAGTCACTCTCATCTGAAAACCAGACGTCGTTGGATACCGAACCTTCAAAACGTCCGTGCGTTTGTTAACGGCAGTGTAAAAAAAATACGTGTTTGTACACGATGTATCAAAGCCGGTAAAGTAATCAAAGCACCACGCGGACTCGGTAAAAAACCAAGTTCCCTAGTATAATAAATATCACACATTATTGGTAACTATTTTCTCATCTGACATTCAATAAATCAGGGTGTTTCTTTAATTTATTATGCAATGTTTTTCGCGTTATCCCGAGGACACGTGCTGATTTTGACAAATTATGATTATTCTTTAATATCGTTTCACGAATGAGAATTTTTTCCATTTCTTCCAAAGTCATTCCGGCTGAAATACGTTCCGTATTAACAATTTCTTTTTCTCGCACTTGTTGCGGCAAATCTTCCGGTTGAATAATTGTTTTTTCACTCATTAATACAATTCGCTGAATCATATTTTTCATTTCACGGACATTACCGACCCATTCATAGGTTGTTAAATAATCAATTGCTTCTTGTGAAAGAACAGTCTTTTTATTAAACTCCTTTTGATAAATATCCATAAAGTATTTTAATAAAAGCGGAATATCCTCTCGGCGTTCGCGTAATGCTGGTAATTGAATCGGAACAACATTCAAACGATAATATAAATCTTCTCGGAATGCACCTTCACGAATCATTTTTTCAAGATTTGCATTCGTTGCAGCAATAATTCGTACATCAATTTTTATCGTTGTAGAACCGCCAACACGTTCAATCTCAAATTCCTGTAAAACCCGCAACAGCTTCGCTTGAACATCCATGCGAAGATTCCCGATCTCATCAAGAAACAAAGTACCTTTATTCGAAAGTTCAAACTTGCCTATTTTCCGGCTCATCGCACCGGTGAAAGCTCCTTTTTCATGACCAAATAATTCGTTTTCAATTAATGTTTCAGGGATTGAAGCACAATCAACCGCAATGAACGGATAATCCCGACGGTGGCTGTTATAATGAATCGCATGAGCGATAAGCTCTTTTCCGGTACCACTATTTCCGGTGATTAAAATTGTTGAATCATTATTAATAACTTTTTGAATAATCTGATATACCGATTGCATCGCTTTACTGGTGCCGATAATATCATCAAATCCGTATTTATGCTCCATTGCTTGCCGCAGACCGCGAATTTCTTCCTTGAGCGTTATTTTTTCTAATGCATTGGTCATTAAAATACGCGCTTTTTCGATATCAAACGGTTTGATGATATAATCATAGGCGCCAAGTTTCATCGCACGAACAGCCGTTTTAATATCCTTATCTGCGGTAACAACAATAGTCAGCACCTCTGCATTTCGGCGCTGCAATTCTTCCAGAACTTCCATCCCCCCCATACGCGGCATTTTTAAATCAAGTATTAATAAATCAACACTTTCACTTTTCAAAATATCAAGTGCGTGTTTTCCGTCTTCCGCTTGTATAACCTTATAATCATCTTCAAATAATTCCGTAAATAATTCTCTGACATTTGATTCATCATCAGCTATTAAGATACGCTTTTTCATACTTTAAGCTCCTCTGATTTTTTTACTGTCGGTATTGAGATCGCAAATTTCGTTCCTTTTCCAATTTTACTTTCAACTTCAAGTAAGCCGTTATGCTCCTGAATGATACGATGAGTGATAGATAATCCCAACCCCGTACCGGTATCTTTTGTTGTGAAAAACGGATTAAATAATTTTCGAATATTTTCATCAGGTATTCCGATTCCGGAATCCTCAAGAGTAATCATCGCATATTCTACATAAATATTTTCAATTGTTTTACGAATTATCATGTTTGATCGTATCATTAATTTACCGCCATCAGGCATAGCTTGAATTGCATTCAGTATTAAATTAATAAATACTTGTTCAAGTGAACGGCTGTCCCCCATAACTAACGGCATATCCATCAGCCGTGAAGTAACATGGACATTTGATTTATTAATCTGATAATTCATTAAACTTAAAGTTGATTTTACAACCTCATTGAGATCACAAAGTTCTCGCCCGGTTGCTTGCGGGCGGGCAAAACTCAATAATCGTTCAACAATACCATTTAATCGATCAACTTCTTTGGTCATAAGATTAATATACTTTTCACGGAATTCTGGGTTATCAATTTTTAAGGGCAATAATTGTGTGAAACCGCGGATACTGGTTAATGGATTTTTAATCTCATGAGCAAGACCGGCGGAAAGCTCCCCTAATGCTGCCAGCTGATCGGAACGGCGAATTTGATGTTCTAATAATTTTTTTTCGGTAAAATCATCAATGACAATAACTGCACCGATTATATTATTGCCAATATCATTGAGTATTGAAATTGAAACAGCAACAATTATGGTTTCCTTCGTATTGCGTTCAAGAGTTAATTCATAATTGAGTATATTTTCTCCGGATTTAATAAACTCATTTAACTTAAAACGTTTATCTTTGCTCGTCTTAAAAAGAACATCTACGTTTTGTCCGAAAACATTCTCTGCGGTGATACCCAGAATAAACTCTGCACTATTATTTATCGTTTTAATAATTCCATTTAAATCAGTTGTAATCACACCACTTGATATTGAATTAATAATGCTTTCGTTATAATTTTTCATTTCAAGAATTTCTTCATATAACTGTGCATTTTCTATCGCTGATGAAATATGAGAACAAATACTTTCAAACAATTTTTTATCTGAATTATCAAATACTTTGACGGGTGCGTTTTCTGTTTTATTTGCTAATATGATAACACCAATATTATTGTTTTTAGTTTTTATCGGTGCTGCAATGGTTGCGTTTATCGTATGTGAGTTTTCATCGCCGATAATAAAGTTTTCATCAGTATCCAGATCATCAACGACAAGCGGATTATTGAGACTATTAATATGTTTTAAAAATGGCGTACCATCCTTATAGCTGATATATTTAATAACCTCATAATTTAATCCCCATGTTACACGGGGGATATATTTTTGTGTTACTTCATCACGTAATAGAATAATCCCGACTTCGCATTTTAATATATCAGTCGTCATATTCATAATAAGATTTAAAAGCTGATTGAGATTTAAAGTTGCACTAATAGCCGTTTCAAGATCATATAATGATTGTAATTCAATAAAACTCCGCTTTAATTTTTTTTCATCATTTTCTGACATAATTCTTCCTTACATCAAATATTTGTCGGGCATCACCCCACAAGCGTTCAAGGTCATAATAGCGCCGTTTTTCCGGTTCAAATAAATGGATAATAACACTGCGATAATCCAGCAATATCCACCCGCTGTCAAAATTTGCCGGCTTTCGTATCGGTGATTTCAGCATATCAAGCGGATGGTGCACGGTTGTTTCTGCAACAATACGAGATAATGCCTGTATATGTGTCGTTGACTTCCCGCTCGCAATAATAAAATAATCTGCTATGGTTGAGATATTTCTTAAATCCAATACCATAACATCATCAGCTTTACGCTCTGATAACGCGTTGGCAATCATCAGCGTTGTTTCTTTTATGGTCGATATCGTTTTCGTTGGTGTCATACTGTATAGTCCTATTTTAAATTTAAATAATTTTTCCCGACAATAACTTTAACATCAGTAGTAACCGTCTTATCAATTTTGGTATATACATCATTACAATGCAAATATTTTGCAACCAGCTCTGCTGCTTCAATATTCCCGCTTTGATTAAGAACAACGGTTCTTTCATAATCGTTTCGTGCAGCATTGCCAAATTCAAGTACATTAAATCCGTTTCGCACTAATCGTTCACGAACTCGAGTTGCAGCACCGGAAATTCCGCTGCCGTTTTCAACTCGAATATCAATCGTATCTTTTGTTACATCAGGCATAAGCTGATTTAGTTCCTGAACATACCGATCAATCGCGGCACGAACAGCATCCGGATTAATCTCTAAATATGATGAGAGTGAACTCAGTTGACAGGGGATTTTTCGTAAGAGGATATGATTATAATCGAAATCATGCCGCAATTTAAATATCTGTTTAATCTCTCTGAAATCAAAATTAACACGAACATATTTCATCAACATTTTCAATTTTATTGCAGGTTTTTCTTTGAAAAAACTATTATTAATCATTGTTTTATTAAAAAGCGACAATATAATTTCTTTTTGACGCTCCATTCGACCAATGTCTCCATGCCCATCAGCACGGTAACGAACATAATGCAAAGCTTTCCTGCCGTCTAAATGATTAATCCCCCGAGGAATATCAATAGCAAGGTTTGCTGCATGATCATGATAGGTATAATGCGCATCTGCATAGACATCAACGCCACCGACCATATCAACAAGATATTCAAACCCTTTTAAATTGATAATTACATAATAAGGAATTTCAAGACCAGTCAATTCTTCAGCATATCGTCGAAGTGCATTAATCCCACGGGATGCATACAATGCATTGAGTTTCATATAGCCTAATTCATCTTCAATACGAATATCACGTGGTAATGAAACCAATGCCATACGTTTTACTGTCGGATTATATATTGCCAGTACCATAGTATCAGTACGACTTCGCTTATACGTTATATCATCAACACCAACAATCAGGCAGGTTATTAATTTCCCGCGTTTGATTAATGAACTTATTCGTGAATGCGAAATATAAGTAATATGACTTACTTCAAGTAATATTAATAATACTGATAATATAACTATTGAAATTATAATAATTACTGTCGGGGAGAAACGTATATCATGTGAACGTTTTTTCTTTGTAGTATTACTTTGTTTATAATAATCTTTAGTTGGTGTTGTTTGTTTAAGCATTTATCATTCCACATGAATAAAAAGTATACAATTATTTTAATTTATACACAATTATGTGAAACAATGCAAGTGTTATGTAATAATTACCCGTATATTTTGTTTACTTTTATGTAATTTGCAACCATTGGATTGACATATTCATTAATAGACTTATTATTTGCAATTGCATGACGTATTTTTGTAGATGATACGTCTATCATTGGACTTTTTGAATATAATATCACGTCATCATCAATAAATTTTGAGATATTTTTTATCCCACTTTTCCGTTCTATAACCATTAATGAAGTAAGATTTAATATAGTGCGGTAATCTTTCCATTGAGTAAAACTTTCAATAAGATCATTACCTATGATAAAAAATACATTACTTCTTTTTAATGCATATTTGTGAACAAACATTTTCACGGTATCAGCAGTATACGATACTCTTTTTAATTGCCCTTCATAATCTGAAACGGTTATATTTTGTAATTTTTCAACTGCTAAATTCAACATATTAAAGCGATCATTGAATGAGGTTATTGTTTGATCCTGTTTATGCGGTGCGATATACACCGGTATAAAAATAACTTCTGATAGATTATATTCGTTTAATATATACTGAGCGCAGTATATATGCCCATTATGAACAGGATCGAAACTACCGCCGAATAGCCCTATCCGTTTATGTTCTAATTTGTCCGTTACCATAAATTGTATACTTTAAACAGGTTAAATCTTTAATTCCCATCGGACCGCGACAATGCAATTTTTGCGTACTGATACCAACTTCTGCGCCAAGACCAAACTCACCGCCATCGGTAAACCGTGTTGATGCATTCACATATACTGCGGCAGAATCAACTTCTTTAAGATACTGGCGTGCTGCTGCATAGTTTTGCGTACAAATCGCATCAGAATGATGTGATCCGTAGGTATTCGTAAACTGTATTGCTTCTTGCAATGAATTAACCGTTTTTACTGCAATAATGAGGTCAAGATACTCCATCGTCCAATCTTCATCAACTGCTGCTTTCATTGGATATTTTTGTTGAGCCGCTGAATCACCACGCAATTCTACCCCTGCTGTTTGCAGTGCTTTGAAAAGGGATACTGCTTCAGGATAATCTTTATGTATCAATACATTCTCGATGGCATTACAAACACCCGGTCTTTGGCATTTGGCATTAATAACAAGAGCCTCAGCCATATGCGGTTCTGCATCATAATGAATATATATTGAACAGACTCCTTTGTCATGTTTTACCACCGGTATTGTTGAGCTTTCTGTAACCGTTTTAATAAGACCATGTCCGCCGCGCGGTATAATAATATCAATAAAAGCATCAAGCTTCAGCATATCATACACTGCTTGTCTGTCTGTAATTGCAATGAAAGATATAATTTCTTCCGGAAAATCATGTTCTGTACAAGCACTATGAAGAACATCAACAATAACCGTATTTGAATAAATAGCTTCAGATCCGCCGCGTAAAATACATACATTTCCTGACTTAATACATAATCCTGCAATATCACTGGTAACATTCGGTCGTGATTCGTATATACAACCGACAACACCAATCGGCACCCGCATTTGGGCAATTTCAATGCCGTTTGGTCGCCGCCATGCATGTTCAATTTCACCGATAGGATCATTCATTAATGCAATTTCTTCTAATGCCGCCGCCATATTTTCAATCCGATTATCAGTAAGGGCTAAACGATCCAGCATTGCATCAGATAACCCCCGTTTTTTCCCGTTTTCTAAATCTTTCGTGTTTTCTTTTTGTATACGTTGTGTATTATTACGAAGTGCTGCTGCCATACTCCGTAAAAGAGCATTTTTTTGAGTATCACCGGCATTCATAATTGCCGGCATTACTGAACGTGCACAACGCGCTATTTCAGTTACTGATACATCAGTCTTCATTTACACACCTTCCTTGAAAATGATAATATTATCACGTAGTATTATTTCATCATCCCTTTTATAACCCAATATATGTTCAATATCGAATGTTTTTTTTCCGCGAAGACGTTCAATCTCAGCACTGGAATAATTCACTAATCCCCGCCCAATACGAACACCCTCCTGATTGGTAATATCAACAACCATACCGGTTTCAAAACTTCCTTCAATGCTGATAATACCGCTCGGTAAAAGACTTTTCTTTTTCTGACATAATGCCGTTACTGCTCCGGCATCAATGATAATTTTCCCTTTACTTTTCGCCCCTGCTTTTAACCATCGCTTACGACATGAAAGTGATTCATCAGATGGATGTATATACGTGCCAAGCACTTCACCGGATAGTATCCGCTGAATAACATTCGGCGTATTACTATTTGCAATGACTGTAATCGTCCCATGCTCGGCAAGCTGTTTCGCTGCTGCAATCTTTGACATCATCCCGCCGCGGCTCATTGAACTGCCGGTTGAGCCGGCAGCCTGCTCAACCTCATCAGTGATATGATGTAATTCATACTGCAATTCCCCATTCATGTAAAACCCATCAATATCTGTTAATACAATTAATATATCTGCTTGAATCATATCAGCAACAAGTGCCGCGAGAGTATCATTATCACCGAAAAGTATTTCTGTAATACCGACCGTATCATTTTCATTCACAATCGGGATTGTTCCGTAATCAAATAAACGACATAACGTATTTCGGATATTTAAATAATGCTCACGATTTTCAAAATCATTCTCAGTTAATAATATTTGACCGACCGGTATGGTATATCGACGAAAGGAACTTGCATAATAATGCATGAGCAATGATTGACCGATAGAAGCAGCTGCTTGCTTTTCAGATATTTTAGTAGGGTATCCCGTTTTTTTTATTCGATGCATTGACTGCAATTCACCAATGCCTGATGAAACAGCGCCTGATGAAACTAATACCAAATGAATATCTTCTCTCATCAATACTGCTATACTATGCACTAATCGGTTTATCTTACGCTTATTTAATCGCCCGTTATGGGTCAGAGAACTTGAACCGATTTTTATCACAATCCGTTTAACATTTTTTAACTGTTCTGTTCGTTCCATGATGAATCCATTGACACTATGCTTAATATACGTTTTTTTAATTCTTCCAACCCTTCACCCGAATGTGATGATAGCGGAAGTATATCTTGGTTTGTGTGCGTATGATACTTTTTTATATTTTCACGTGCATTATCAATATCAATTTTCGATCCGACAATAATTGAGGGTATTTGCGTTAATGCACGGTCATATTGCTGTAATTCATTCATCAGCATAGTATACTGCATAATACAGTCATCATCGCTCATATCAATAACAAATACAACAACATGAGTTCTTTTTATATGCCGTAAAAATGATAATCCCAGCCCTGCACCAATATGTGCATTCTCAATTAAACCGGGAATATCCGCAATTGTAAACCTCTTCTCAATACCGTATTCATCCTCAACACGAGCGACACCAAGATTCGGGGAAATAGTTGTAAACGGATAACTGTCAATTTTCGGTCGCGCTGCAGTCAATGCCGCAAGCAACGTTGATTTACCGGCATTCGGTAATCCGACTAAACCGACATCTGCAATAAGTAATAATTCTATTTTTATTGTTTTCGTTTCGCCCGGCCATCCGGTACCATGTTTTCTTGGCGAACGATTCGTTGCCGTCTTAAAATGACTATTCCCTTTTCCGCCGTCTCCCCCCTTCGCAATAATGCATTCTGTTACTTTTTGTGATAAATCTGCTATAATTTCATTTGTATCAATATTAATAATACGGCAACCGCGCGGCACATCAATATAAAGCGTATCTGCATTCTTGCCGTGTTTACGTAATTTCATGCCTGAGTCACCATTAAGTGCTTTAAAATGACGACGTCGATAAAGATGGAATAATGTAGATAGTTGAGGATTGACTCTAATAACAACATCACCGCCGCGACCGCCATCGCCGCCATCAGGGGGGCCGACAGGTTTGAATCGCTCACGATGAAACGAAGCCAATCCCGAGCCGCCTTTTCCGGATTGAACTGTTATTGTTATTTCATCAATAAATGTGTCCACTGCGGACTTACGCTATGGTGATATATTTCCGTTTACTGCCCTTATTATAAAAGACAACTTTACCGTCTTTTTTTGCAAACAATGTATCGTCTTTACCACGTCCGACATTCGGACCGGGAAAAAATTTTGTTCCCTTTTGACGAACGATAATTGTTCCGGCAGTAACCGGTTGACCGCTTGAGGCTTTTATACCAAGACGTTTGGAATTACTATCGCGACCGTTACGGCTCGCACCTTGTCCTTTTTTATGAGCCATAATAACCCTCCGTTACGTATCAATAATTTCTATCCGTATTCGTTTCGGATATTCACGCGCTATTTCTTGTATACCAAGAATGAGTGACTCCATTAAGAGTGCTGTTTTCTCATTATGACCACGGATAACTGAACAGCGCAACAATCCGGTTTCTTCAGATTGAACGTCAATTACCGTATCAGTTAATGCAATCAAAGAACGCGTCGTATTTAAAAGCAATGCCGATATTCCTGCACAAACTATATTGCCATATTCTGATTGTGCAGCATATTCTTTATCTTTTTTGTGAAACAACTGCCATAACCGCATTTTCGGTTTACGCCGACCGGCATGCCCGACAGCACTAAACCCAATAATACAATTATTCTTTTTATAAAAACATACCTGCACTTCAGGCATATCATCGTACTGACAGTTTTACGAAGCGACTTTAATGGTATTAATCTGCAATAGTGTATAACGCTGCCGGTGACCGATTGTCCGTCGATATTTCTTCCGGCGTTTGTATTTCATAAAACGAAGTTTCTTTGCTTTCGTTTCACCTAATACTTTTGCATCAACACTCGCCCCATTAATCGTAGGTTGACCGACTTTGATGTCATCTTTATCATTTGTAATTAAGAGCACGTTTGAAAAAGTAAACGTATCGCCTTCTTTTAAACCAAGTTCTTCAAGGAGTACTTTCTCTCCTTGTTTGACGATATACTGTTCGCCATTGTGCTCGACAACCGCTTCCATTGTCATTTCTCCTTACCTATGTATTCAAAAAATTAAAGTAAAGACTGAAACTATACTATTTGATAATCACTGTCAAGGAATGTATCAGCATAATTAACCGAAAATATTGTATTCCGAAATCAGACTTCGTGTGTTATCACCAGCCGTCCGGAATATCCTGCCCGTCAAACCACGGCAGAAAAGTATCGGTTTTCATTTCTAATTGATCAAAATAGACATAAAATGAATGTGCTAATTCCCCGCCTCTATTAGTAACCGCAATCCCTTCAATCCAGAGTATTTTCCGTTCGGGGTATGGCAACCAATTTTGCGGAATTGTTGGCGGAATTGGAATTTTACATAATCGCCATCCGATAAAATCAGTCTTCGTAACCGGAATAACCTGTAGTGTTCCGGTATAATCACGTATCCAAATATCAACTTGATAATTATCACCGCGTCCTAATACCCACATTCGCAAATAGGATACATGACCAATAAGCGGATACGGTTTTTTCGGTTCTATCAATACTGTCATTTTTGCATCAATCGGATAATTAATACGAGCCCCAAGACTGTAATTCTGATATGGTGTTCCTTTCCCATACCGATTAGAAACATTCTCTTTCTGCCGCTGATATAAAAATGTTTCACCATGAAGATTGAAACTCGCTCCTGACTTTACGCGACGAAGCATAACCGTATAATCCATTAAACCAATACCGGGAGTGGGGTCAAGCTTTGTATGAGCATTTGACACCGTCTCAAGATCATCACTGAAAAGTGTCCAATTTGAACACAGCTCAAAATCATCAAGTGTTTTCCATTGATTATAATCCTGCGGAGTACGAAACAAACCTGTTTGTCCATATGCAGTAAACGCACATAACAGTATCACTACTATAAAACTATAACGTATCACGGCATCCTCCACCAATAGCCTTACAAAATATAAATATTATATATAATCTTATCGTAACTCTTCATCACATGTCAACAGTCTTTTACATATATATTGTTATCCGCCGGCACCCACTATACTGCATTAATACTTTATAGGATAACCGCAAATAAAAATATTTCAATTTTTATTGTATTCGTATATACTTATATGAATTATGCATGAAATAATTAAAAAAGAAATACTATCAATTCTGCAGAATATTCCTGACAAATGGAATACGTGGCGTAAAAACAATGCTGACAAGCTTGAATCAATACACCATGACTGTAATGGGCTTGATTTTTCACAATGTGATTTGTCGGGACTAAATCTATCAGGGCTCAATTTCAGATGGGCGGTCTTCACCGGTGCATATTTAAAAAACACTGATTTCACCGACAGCATTCTCATTGAAACTCTTTTTGATAGAGTTAATGCTGAACAGGCGCTATTCATTAAAACCCGGTGCGATGAAATGATTGCCCGTGAAGCATTGTTTATTGATGCTGATTTTACCGACGCACAGCTTACCAATGCTAATTTTGAACGTTCAATGATGAACGGCGCCCTCCTTCGACATACACACGCCGCTAATATCAATTTGACCGCCGGTGAATTATCCGATGCCGTCATTGAGGGGGCTGACTTTACCGGAGCGGTACTCCATCAGGTTGATCTGACAAATACGGTTCTTATCAATACAAACTTCAGTTATGCAGAGATGACCGACGCGAATTTTATCCCGGTTGAAAACGAATCATTACGCGGTATTAATCTCACCGGTGTTAATCTGCTGAAAACACATATTCGCATCAGTTTGATAAAAGCAAAACGTTTGCACATCAAATTCGATAAGTTCACCCGTTTCCCGGAAAATAAAAAATAACCATCTCCTCGTTAATATACTTATTATCGTTTTTTAGTATAGTCCGATAATGGAAGCAGATATCAATATATTTTCAGGAGTTACAATCGTGTGGTGCAAACGAGTACCCCTTACCAAAATACAATGTATTAAACTTGGAATTATTCTTTTAATAACCGCCGCATGGATAGCAGTATTACCATGGCAGACAATACGTCTCATGCAGACTATACAGGATACAGTGCATACAACAGTACAAGTCGCTTTACAATCATTACAGAAAATTCCCGGAACGGGGAAAGCTTCTTTTGAACTGTGGGCGGCACATGTCAGCGATGCTGATCATAGTATACAATATATTATCGCCATTGATGATAATAACCGCCTTGTCGTTGCCGGACACAATAATACTATTGATACTGAACAATTTGCGTTAATTAAAGAACATTTTATTATTAATCCTAAACCAATTATAGAAAAACCGATAGCGGTACGATTACCGTTTTATCACGGAGAAAAAATCGTTCAAACAACTATGGTATACGATACGCAAATTACATTCGAAATCGGTTTTAATCACGCTATATTGTTTAAACCGATGCATTCTTTTCACGTCAGCTATGGTATTGTGAGTATTATTTTTATTTTCACGGTTTTACTATTTATATTCAAACTATATAATGAAATTAAACATCCTGAAAACATGTCAAAAAAATCAGAGAAAACCGCGGATGCTTCAGTCAGTAATAATCCGATATCGCAGCATAATAATACAATACCTCCTGACGCCGCTCAGACAACCGTACGTACTCCTTCTGTTGGTCAATCAATTAATACTGAACAGCCAATCATTAATTTACAATACCGACCCCCCAATAGTGTCCGGGGTATTGTTTTATCATCCCCTGAAGTTAAAGCGGATACTGAAACAGTGTATAATAACAATACAGCACTATCTCGTGAAACACTGCCGACAACTCAAGCCCCCCCTGTTTCGAAGCCTCAATTTTTCACAAAACCCAATTCAAATTATATTTCTTCGTTAATGGATGAAAAGAAGAAACTTACCGAAGAAGTTGAAAATCTTTCCGCATATCGTGAAGTAGGATTAGCTATAGCCAGTATTCTTGATTTTAATGAAATGCTGCATACTATCCTTGAAGTAGTTCAGCATAAACTTGAAGTCAATACGATATATATTTATTTAACCGATGAACACGGACATTTCATCCCTGAAATAGCACGATGCAATGAACAAACACTCTCCCGCAGTGAATTAGGGAGCGCCCCCTTTCGGGATGATGCTATTCATGATGCATTAACCTATAATATGCCGGTACTGATATCCGATTCAGATGGTGAACAGGCGATACTCGCTCCGCTTTTAGTGAATAATACGACGATAGGCATACTTAAAATTGCAGATAAGAAAAAAGGCGATTTTGCTGATCATGACGAAGCATTAATTTCTTTACTGACAACGCAAATATCATTAGCAATAAATAATGCACGCTTGTATGAAATGGCAATTACCGACGGTTTAACACATTTATATGTTCACCGGCATTTTCAACATAAACTAAAAGAAGAAATACTTCGTGCTCATCGTCAACAAACCCCGCTGACATTGATTATGACAGACATTGATCATTTTAAACGGTTTAATGATAATTACGGTCATCAAACCGGTGATTATGTCTTGGCAGAAACTGCTTCTCTTGTTAGAAAATTTTTCAGAAATACTGATAGTGCGTATCGATACGGTGGGGAAGAGTTTGCTGTATTACTTCCCGATACTTCTCTTGAAACTGCATATCGTCTTGCTGAAGAGCTTCGTGAAGAGATTGCCGGTCATGTTTTCCATGATGACCATGGAAATGATCTCTATGTTACCATCAGCCTCGGCATTGCATCATGGATACCTGAAAATCAAAAAGATAAATGCGAAGTTGACTATATCAGTAAAAAAATAATTAAACAAACCGATGAATCACTCTATCAAAGCAAAGCAGCCGGGCGGAATTGTACAACCTGTTATAGTGAAATGGCCGTCAGCGCATAATATTTGTTTTCAATATTACAATAATACATACTCTCATTATATATTGCTCCTACTTTATTGATTTCAATATATACTCATTTCAACTATTGATATTTATTTTACTTTAGTATATATTCTCAGTTCAGGATAATTGCAGGGAAAGCAATAAAATTATGGTGGATATGTATTTATGAAAAAGTTCTATTGTATTATTGTCATACTGATTATATGTATTATCACTTCTTTTGCACAATCAATACAAGTCCCGTATACGTGGTCACAACCGATTATTGCTGAAGCAAACAGTGCCAATTATTACCCGTTTATGACAGTTTGTGAAAATCAAATTATACTTATTTACCAGCGTTTAACGAACGAAAACGCAACCATATTTTGTAAACGACAATCGCTCAATACACAAAAATGGTCAAAAAGTGAAGTTATCGGGTTTGATGATCATGGAGCACATAATCCGCATCTCATTAATAATGGTTTCACGAAACTTGCGGTTTTCTGGAAAACTCCTTCAGATAAAGGATATCAAATAAAATACCGTGTCAGCACAGATAACGGCATGACCTGGAACGTCAAGCAGGAATTCAATCCCTTAAAAAACACACTTGTTGATTTTAAAGCAACCGGCATGAATGAAACGATGTATGTTGTTATGCAAACACTATCAAAAAAAAATGATATGTGGCAACTTTCATATTATGCTTCTTATGACTGGGGTAATTCATGGACAGCCGCTCGACCGTTACTCAATGAAAAAAATAAGTTCTCATATGATATTGCACTTGATGCAAGCGGTATATACATTATTTACAGCAATAACGATGAAAAACGAATAACCCTACTGCATAATCAACTGCGAAAAAGAAAATGGAAAAAAGTATATAGTGAGAAAATAAATTTTAACTTGTATAATCCTGCTTTGTACATTTCTGATCGTATTCATTTAACGTATATTGCTCGTATCAGCAACTCATTATCATTACACTATACTTCCGCTTCCATCAATAAACCCTCCTTTGATAAAACGGATATCATTTATGACGGTTTAATTGAAAT
>Ga0256845_1000793_pt1 | contig 27603 bp, 21 predicted proteins | sample RiftiametaG_FD_189101 | JGI IMG/M metagenome (GOLD analysis project Ga0256845, IMG submission 189101) | Tube worm associated microbial communities from hydrothermal vent at the East Pacific Rise, Pacific Ocean - Riftia | ecosystem: Host-associated > Annelida > Integument > Unclassified ... | reverse complement strand
TTGAATCCGGCTTAGCTGCGGCAACAAGCCCAACCGGGGCATCTGCGTACAAACCCATGGAAGAGTCTTCAGGAAGAGGTTCAAGCTGGCTGAAGGTAAATGAAGTGGTATCTGACAGAAGCAGAATCGCGTGTGTGGAATCTATTCCCCTTATTACTGAGAGCTCATTCATGAGATCCTGCTGCATGCTGTTTCTGTAGTAAAGGCTTGCAAGCCTTACATGGTATTCAAGCTCTTCAGGATGCAGAGCTGTGAGTTCCAGGTAATGGGTAAGCAGTTCCTGCTCTTCCGACGAAAGCTCGTACGGAATTTCAGTAGATTGCAGTGATATCACAGAAGGCGCAGAGTGAAGAAGCAGAAAAGCTGTAGCTGCCGCAATCAGAGGAACTGCTATAAGTGTCCAGAGCCGTAACCCAGTTTTTTTTACTATGCCCCTGATAACAGATCTGGGCCTGGGATCAAGCCCCCGGTTTACCGCAGTCAGCCGGATTCCTGTGATGAGCTCGGGAATGGAAGCCGTACCGAAGAGCAGTGTTACATACCCGATAAGCAGTGCCGGGAAAAGAAGCACGGTAAGAAGAATTCTGAAGTACACCGACAGCCTTGAAACATCTTTTGCCCCGTTTATCGGATGCTGTTCCAGCTCCAGAGAAACCAGCGGGCTGCCCTCGCCGGACAGTTCCATGGAGGCGAGAAAGTTAATGGCTATCAGAGCGGCAGGAAGCATAGAGAACATCCACAGCCTGGTAAGCGGAAGAAACAGTGCCCCGGCAAGAGCTGCCCATGCAACTGTAAAAAGTGTTTCCTGCAGTGCCAGAGTCAGCACCTTTCCTTTTTCCGCAGGTCTTTGTGTCAGGTAAGACAAATCTACTCCTCAGATAATCAGCATGGCATCGCCATAGCTGTAAAACATGAAATTACTGTCAATTGCTTTTCTGTACGCGTTCATAATCAGATCAAGACCGGCAAAACTGCCTACCAGTGAAACAAGAGAACTACCAGGAAGATGGAAATTGGTTAGCAGAACGTCAACATTCCTGAACCGGTAAGGCGGGTGTATGAATATGGATGTACTTCCGGACAGTTTTCCAGTGGAATTGATATCTATGGATTCAAGGGTTCTTGTAACAGTTGTGCCAGCAGCAACAATTCTTCCGCCTCTTTGCCTGCACGAACGCAGAGATTCAAGGGTTTCAGCGGAAACACTGTATCGCTCTTCCTCCATGGTATTTTCCGCAAGCAGCTCCCGGCGGAGGGGCTGAAAGGTGCCAGGCCCCACATGAAGAGTGAGACGGTTGATGGATGTGCCGGCATTTTCTATGCTTTGAAGCAGCTCCGGAGTGAAGTGAAGCCCGGCGGTGGGTGCGGCAACAGCACCGTTATTCTGCGCAAAAACAGTTTGATATCGAATGCTGTCAAGTTCATCCGGGGCTCTTTTTATGTATGGCGGAATGGGAACGGTACCGGCTTTGTCAATTAGCTCGGGGGTGTTTTTCTCAGATGAGAACTCAACAACTGCCCTTCCCTTTCCCAGCTCTTGTGTAACAGTTGCCTGCAGACCGTTGTTAAACAGGAACACACGACCTGTGCGGCACTGCCTTCCCGGCCGTACCATTGTTTTCCACACAAGGGGAGAAAGCTCCTGCAGCAGAAGAAACTCAACGGTACCTCCTGTGGATTCTCTTTTGCCGGACAGCCTTGCCCGTATAACTCTGGTATCGTTAAGAACAAGGGCGTCCTCCGGTTTGATGAATTCCTTTATTTTGCTGAATTCTTCTTCATGGAATGACCTTTCTTTCCTGTTTACAACCATCAGCCTGCATGTTCCCCTAACTTTCGGGGGGCGCTGGGCGATAAGCTCTTCAGGAAGATCGTACATGAGGTCTGATTTGGTCAGCATATATCCTCCGGGTTCGTTAACCGCTTACTTTCAATCTGACAATAATTCTTGTGGATTTTCCCCTGTTGGAAAAGGTGCTGATAGTACCTTCAAGTTCTTCGGTAAGTTTCCACGCAAGGGAGAACGCCATGTTCCTCTTTCCCGGCTGAATGTTTGTAGTGAGGCAATCTGCCGGAACACTTCCACCTTCAGTGTCAAGCTGAAATGACCAGTGATCTTCCATCTGATCAAATGCAAGACTAACCCTTTCACAGTCGATACAATACTCTACAATACACATCAGCAGGGAATAGGCTATCATGCTTACAAAAGCACCATCGGTACAAACCTCTATGTCATTCTTTGGAGGCAGGTAGTTGAGTTTTATTATTTTGGGCATCGAGGTGCTTCTGAATTCATTAAGAACTTTTTCCAGCAGTGGTACAGGATTAATCCATCTGTGTTCGGGAACGCCGTTGTACACAGATATCCTTAGCCACCACAGTGTCCATCTGCTGAAGTAGTTAAGTCTGGTAACAGAGTCTGAAAGGAATTTGGCGTTTTCCAGAACTTCGTCTGAAGTTCCCGGCAGATTTTTTAAAGATTCAAGGCGGCTTCTGGAGGCAGAGTACAGGGCAGTTATGTTGTGAATTATGTATTCCAGTTCCTTCTTTTTCAAAAGGGTTGATTCCCTGCTGCTGTCTCTGCCGAAACTGCTTTCGCTGTTGGTCTCGGGAGAGGTGAACAGTATAGCCATCATTTGAATAAGCTCGGTTTCAACATAGTGAAAAGCTTCAGTTTCAGTGGACGCCAGCAGTATCACCCCGTCTGTTGTGCTTCCCTTGAAAAACGGCACTGCCAGCTCGGATCTGGAGTTGGGGAAAACCGGGGAGAATCTGAGATCGTCTTCAGGAGTTTCAGCAAAGAATGCGGTTTCTCCACGGATACATGTCCACGAAGCAGTGTTCAGAGCTTCAATGTGAAGCTCGGGCAGCATTCCCACAACCCCGGAAGCTCCTATTCCCTTAAGAACAGTTCCGCTGGCGTTAATTTTGAAAATAACAGCTGTTTCCGCTCTGCATCCCCTTGCCAGATCAGACAGAAGACCCTCAAGAGGCTCCGTCTTTTTGAGGTAACTCTCTGCAAGAGCTTTCACCGCTGTGAGAATACGATGACCTGCTCTGAGAGCAAGCCTGGTTTCCCTTTCTGCCAGAATTCTTGCTGCAGCATGAAGAACTGCCAGGCCGAGAGGGCTCAGAGGATTTTCCTCTATTCCCTGGAACACCAGGTGTGAAATGCTGAAACCCGAGTGAATTCTGTGAAGGTATATCTTGTCTTCCCGGAATCCACACAGGCTGGCGGCAAGTTGAACAGGATCCAGCAGACGAATAATATTCCGCGAGTCTCCAACTGTAATTACTTCGCCTTCGTGTACATAAGCTGCTGAAGTCGCACCAAGAAGGTCTGCGGTTGTTTCCAGGATATCTGAAAAGGATTTGCCCTCTTCGGTAAGAAGCCCCATCAGCGCAGGGTGAATAGCTCCTTTATCGTTCCTTACAATGGCACCCTCTGAGCCTGAAGATTCTGTTCTTGCAAAAATCACAAACTGCTCTGTGTCAGGAATAGGTACAACTGATATGTCTGCTGCAAACGCCGAGCCGGTAAGTGAAGGCTGCAGCCTTACAGAAAACCTGGTTGTTGTTGTGTAGCCTCTTTTCCGCTGCTCGTGCCGAAGCTCAATTGTTTTTCTGTGATCGGGGTGTACCAGTTCAAAAAAGCTTGAGCCAGTGGGGTTGGTTCCCCACATCTGCAAACACACTGTTCTGGCAATCTCGTTCATGGATGTGATTATGCCCTTTGAATCTATGGTAAGTGCAGGGCAGAAGCTTTCCTCAAGCAGAATACTCACAAGACTTCTTCTGTTCATGGTTCTGGTGACAACTGCCACCGACGGGATGTTAAGACGGCAGTAGATAAGCCTTCCCGGTGAAGGGAGTTTTCTCATTGAAAGGGTGTAGTTGGATCTGTTGCCTCCCCCGGTGTTGTATCTCACCAGAAAATCCGGTGTGGTTTTCTGTCTAACACACTTGTTTATCGCCGCCTGCACCGCCCCCGACGAAGAACTGTCGAACAGAGAAACAAGGTTCTCTTTGCGTTTGAATACAGAGACAGCTTCCTGGGATATTGCAAGAATTCTACCGCTGGGAGTTGCCAGAACAAATAATTTGTCTCCGGTAGTTTCTGCGAGAAAAGCAGTGAGTTCTTCAGAATCCACAGGCAGCAGACTGATAATTTTGAGCTCGGAAGAAACGAGTGTTGCAGACAGTTTGAAGGTTTTTCCACCGAGCATTGCAGGCCAGTTGCCGTCAGGGGTGTTTTCGATGAGAGAAATCAGTGTTTCCGTCTGCAGATTCATGTCGGCTGCAGCGCCAGCTATCAATTTGGAGCAGCTGGAATTACCTGTGTTTTTGTTCACCAGTATCCAGTGACCGTTAGCAGGCAGTAGTGTGTCAATTCTCTCTTTACTTTGCATATTACCCAATCGCTTTGTTACTCCATGAACTTCCTAAACTTGCAGTATACATACAGTATTCTATATTAGAGAAGTAAATGGCAAGGGAGAGTGCATTTTGAAATATACAGCCTTGTGCAAGTTTGAGTTGTCGGCAACTTCCAGGGAGGAAGCCATTGCCGAACTACTGGGTCTTTTCCCCGTTGGTGAGAGGTCTCAAAACCTTCTTGCCGGAGCCCTTGATATCAGAGAAAAAGTTGGTGCCACAGTTGTTCACAAAACTATTGTTCTGCCACACTGCAGAAGTATTCTTGTCGATAAACTGACTATTGCTGTCGGGAGGTCAAAGGCGGGTATTAGATGGCCCAAGAGTATGATTCATACAGTAATTCTTTTTGTATCGCCGGTCAGGCTAAATGCGCCGCAGGAGCACACCAAGTTTCTCAGCCACATAGCTGGCAGGATCAAGAAATTCGGAGACAAGATCGTTGCAGCAGAAAACCAGGACGAGCTTCTTGACCGGCTGGGTTTCCAGCATGAGGAACTGGAGAGTAGATGAACAAACAGCTTGAGAAATTGATCAGTCTTCACGACCTGGATGTGATGATCGCTGATCTTGACAGGAAAGATATCAGAAAACGTGAAATTGAAATGGGCCTTAACAGCGATGGTGTTCTTGAGGAACTGAAAGAGTTAAGGCAGGAGCTCTGCAAGGGTATAAACAGAAAGTGGCTCGGGCTGTATAATCAGCTCACAAAACACTATGGAAACGCCGTTGTACCGGCCCTCATGGGCAGATGTGCCGGTTGTCTTACACGGTTGCCAACAGCAGTTTGTTCCGACCCCGAGAGAAATATGAAAATACACACCTGTCCCACATGCGGGAGGATAATATACTGGGCCGATTGAGGTCACCTTTCTGGAGGAGTAAATGAATCCAAGAGATGCACGGGAAGCACTTACATTCGATGATGTTCTGATAATGCCAGCCAGCTCGGATGTGCACCCCGGGAAGGTAAGCCTTCACACAGAACTGTGTCGGGATATTGTTCTTAAAATTCCTGTTCTGAGTGCGGCAATGGACACTGTTACAGAAGCCGGAATGGCAATTGCCCTTGCACAGCAGGGTGGAATGGGTGTTATTCACAAGAATTTGTCAATCGAAGAACAGGCCCGCCACGTAAAGTGTGTTAAAAGAGCAGAGAGCGGTGTTATCAATGACCCTGTAACACTGAACGAGTCTGCTCTGGTTTCTGATGCGCTGGCTTTGGCCGAGGAAACCGGTGTTTCCGGTTTTCCTGTACTCAGAGATGGCAGGCTCTGCGGTATTCTGACAAGCAGAGATTATCATTTTGAGCAAGATGGCTCTACACCGGTGAAAAACCTTATGACAACCATGGATAAACTGGTTACGGCACCGGTTGGAACCAGCATAGAAGATGCACTTGTTCTTCTTAAGAAACACCGTCTGGAAAAAATGCCGCTGGTTACTTCCGATGGCTATCTTGCAGGTCTTGTTACACTGAAAGATGCCCAGAAAGCCATGGAGTACCCCGAAGCCTGCAAAGACAGCAGAGGAAGGCTGCGTGTTGCAGCGGCTGTAAGCGTGGGGGATGCTGCTCTTGAAAGAGCAGAAGCTCTTGTTGAGGCCGGTGTTGATGCGGTGTTTATAGATACTGCTCACGGGCACAGCTGGTCAGTTATTGAAACAACGAAAACCCTGAGAAAGAAGTTCCCGGAGCTTGCAATTGTAGTGGGAAATGTTGTTACAGCCCAGGCTACAGAAACACTTATTGGGGCCGGTGCGGATGTGGTGAAAGTTGGAGTGGGGCCCGGCTCAATATGTACCACAAGAATTGTGGCTGGTGTGGGTTGCCCACAGCTTACCGCCATATACGACTGCGCACAGGCGGCGGCGAAACACGGAAAAGTAATTATTGCAGACGGAGGTATTAAATACTCAGGCGATATTGTTAAAGCTCTTGCCGCGGGAGCTGCCTGTGTAATGGTCGGAAGCCTGTTTGCCGGTACAACTGAAAGCCCGGGTGAAGCAATTATCTACAAGGGAAGAAAGTTCAAAACATACAGAGGGATGGGTTCCATGGGGGCTATGAAAATGGGTAGTGCCGACAGGTACTTTCAGGATGCTTCTGTTGTAAAAAAACTGGTTCCAGAGGGTATAGAAGGTATGGTGGCGTTCAAGGGGCTGGTAAGTGATTATCTTGTTCAGCTTACGGGGGGGCTAAGGTCAGGTATGGGCTATGTAGGAGCCTCAACTATTCGTGAACTCTTCGAGAGAGCTGAGTTTGTCAAAATGACATCTGCCGGCCTCCGGGAAAGTCACGCACACGACGTTACGGTGACCAAGGAAGCACCGAACTACTCTTCAGATGCCAGTGGATTCTGATCTTCTAGGAAGCGTCGGTCTCCGGCTGGAATCGGAGATTTATACAGATGGTGATTATTCGCTGTGCCGTGTTGACTATCGCGGCAGAAAGCTTGTTGCTGAAATTTCATCAGCAACAGGGGATTACCAGCATCGCTGGCCTTCAGCTGATGGGCTGACCCAGCCTGTTTCTTCAAGGGATCTTCCCGAACAGCGGAAGCTGCTGTTGTTCGATATAAGAGACTGCGTGTTCCTGTGTGAAACAGTTCAGGAATTCGGCCGCATGAACACACGGCAGGCAGTCAAGCTTACGAAAATGGTTCTTGGTATTGTATCAAACCTTCAGGCAGCAGGAATGATCTGCGGTTATCTGGGCCCGGAGATGTTTGTTTCCAGCGGTACCTCCGTTTCCATGCTGGCTGGAAGGCGTGGAATTCCTGTCTCTCCGTTTACAGCACCTGAGGTTCATTCATCGCGACCATCTGACCCAAGAAGTGATGTGTCTGCAATCGGAACATTCTTCTTTCGTCTTATCGCCGGAACCGATGACAGAGACAGACAGCTACGTGTGTGGCAAAGGCTTGATCCCTCAGTTCAAACAGCCATACAGAATATGTCTGCCCCATCTCCTGTGGACAGGCCCAGCAGTTTGAAAGCCGTTCGTGGTGTTCTTGACGCCCTTGTCTCCCCCCAAACTGAGGAGCCGAAGGTTGAACCTGCTGGCAAGCAACCGGGCTTTGTTAAGCCTGCCGCAAGGAAAAAACCTTCATCGAACAACAGAAAACTGTTGTGGATAATTGGGTCTGTAGCGGTTTCTGCTCTGGCTGTTGTTGCTTTTCTGTCATCAGGGCCTCCACCGGACACGGTAACTGATGTTGAACCTGTCGTGGCAGAAGCAGATACCAGTGAACAGCAGAACGAAGTATCTCCGTGGGCTGATTCTCTTTCAGCCGAGGAAGTTGTAGTGCCCGATGCCGATACTCCCATAGTTGATTCGGCAAGAATGTGGGTTTCTAACTGTTCGGGAACCCCGGGGATCGAAACACAGTTCCGGGCAGAAGCAGTAAGAGACTACTCCTGGGTGTATCTTCTTACTGGAACAACTATTCGCGATTCTTCCACAATTCTGGTCAGAAGATCAGATCCTCTCATTCCTCTTGTCGACTGCCCTCTGGGGCAGGCCGCCTATCAGATAGCAGATACTTCATTTTCAGTGAGGCCTGTGGATCTTACTCTTCTTCTGGGAACCGACTTGAATTATGCCGGAATTAACGGCGGCTTTCTTCACCAGCCGGTTTCCCCGGCGGGAACGCTGTTTGTGGATGTTATAAACCATGGAATTCAGTTCTCTCTTGAGGGAATGGGTGCTGCAACCTGGGCTGCTTCGAAAATAGACGGTAAAGCGTGTGAAATACAGAGTATCGAGTGGCTCATAAAGGTAAGCGATATACGTGACGCAGACAGATTCAGCGAAGAAATCGGTGTTCCAGAGCTTCTGGAGGAAACCCTGTTTATGTACAAAGAGGCTAATGTTCAGGCAGGGTCTCTTGAAGCTGTACTCCGGCAGTACTTCCAGCCTCTTCCGGATAGTGCGGAATTCCCACTTGAAGCTGTTCCCATCCCGGATATTCACGTGCTTATCGGCAGACAACAGGCCAATTGACAGAAGCCCCCTAAATCGCTATATTTCGCCACAATTTCCATCACGGAGGTATGAGACGCAGTGCAGTATTTGATCAATGACAGAGTTGTTCATCCCTATCACGGAGCAGGGGTTATTACCGATATATGCATGAAGGATATCTCGGGCGTAATGGTAGAATGTGTGGTTATTAAACTGTCTGGCGGAAGGGCCGGAATTCTATTACCAGCCAGCTCGGTAGGTGAATCAGGCCTTCGTAAAGTCTCGTCTAAGAAAGATATAGATTCAGCAATGAAGATGTTGGCTACAGAGGGGGAGGAACTGCCCAAAGACTGGCGCAGGCGAATTGATGTGCTTAAAGAACGGGTGAATTCCGGTGATCCCCTGATTATCGCCACAGCAATAAGGGATGTTCTGGCAAGGTCTTCCATTACAAAAATGAATCCTTCCGAGAAGCGCGTTCTTAACGAAGCTGTTATTGCCTTTGCCGGAGAACTTTCTCTAGTTCGTGAGATAGCCCTTGAAGAGGCGAAGAAACTGATTCATAAAAAGGTGCTGGGAAAGAAAAAAATCTCCTGATGTCCAATTCCGAAACTCTGTTTCGTTCTATCACAGATGAAGTTCTTGAACAGGTTTTGCTGGTTTCTGTTGCCCTGGACGGAACTGATATTGATACTTCGCGGGAAGCGGAGATGATCCGTCTAGTTGAAAGCGCCGGTGGAGTAGTTGTTCACCGCATCAACCAGAGAAGAAACCGCCCCGACGGCGGTTTTTTTGTTGGCAGGGGAAAGGCGGAGGAAATAGCTGCCGTTGCTGAAAGCATGGATTTAACCACGGTGGTATTTGATCACAACCTCAGCCCTGGTCAGGTTAACAGGCTTGAAGAGCTCACAAAGTGCAAGGTTGTAGACAGAACAGAATTGATACTGGCAATATTTGCAGTTCAGGCTAGAACTCCCCATGCTAAACTTAGAATTGAACTGGCCCAGATTGGTTACATGCTTCCCCGGTTGTCCGGGATGTGGCATCATCTCGATCGTCTTGGGGCGGGTATTGGAACAAGGGGGCCAGGTGAAACCCAGCTTGAGGTAGACAGACGCCGTGCAAGAACGCGTATGGTCTCTATTGAGAAGAAATTGGCAGCCATTGAATCCGGGTCAAAGGTAAGACACAGCAGGCGGGAAGAGATGTTCTCTGTTGCTCTTGTCGGCTATACCAATGCAGGCAAGAGTACTCTTCTCAATAGGTTGTGTCAGTCGGATGTTCGTTCTGAAGACCGGTTGTTTGCAACGCTTGATACAACCTCAAGGAGGCTGGAGCTTCCAGGTGGGGGTTCTGTAATTGTAAGCGATACAGTGGGATTCATAGAGAAGCTTCCCAAAACCCTTCTTTCAAGTTTCAGGTCAACGCTGGATGTGGTTCGGGAAGCAGATCTTATCCTGCTCGTTGCAGATGCTGCCGATTCAGACAGGCTTTCCCGGGTTGCCACTGTTGTGGACACACTGGGCAGAATAGATGCGGAGTCGATTGATCGGGCTACAGTATGGAACAAGTGTGATCTTCCGGAGGCAGCGGGAAACGGAGCTCTTTCAGTGTCTGCTCTTACCGGAGACGGTATTGATGAACTTATTGATGTCATCAGAAGGAAGAGGCGTGAAGCACTTGCGTGGTGTACCGTAAAGGTAAATATTTGCACCGGTGATCTGGAGTACTGGATAAGAACGAACAGCATTGTAGACAGCTTCGTGCGGGACGAGAACACAGGTGCTGTGGAGGTTGTCTGCGGGCTGTATCGAGGGTTGAACCACCTGAAGAAGAGGCTTTCCAGGGAGCGTCGGGGCTGGAGCGTCGTGCCGATTTCTGCACAGGGTCAGGTTGAGAGGGGAACATCGTAATGCCTGCTGCGAGTGATGCAATGGAGAGGCTGGTGGGAAGAATGGAAACACTAGACGGTCTTTTCCGCAGGGGAATAGTAACAGGCGATTTGCTACAGAAGCAGATAAAAGCTTTGCTTAGTTCAAAAGATGCCGGAGCTGTTTTTAAGGAATACATACAGCCAGACAGGAAAGCAATCAAAATACTTAGCCGTATTGAAGACCCTACAGGCTGGCGAGAACTGTTCACAAAAAACCGTGATCAGCGTGAGGTTGTTTTTTACAGCGCTCTTGAAAACATCATGGAAACAGAAACCGACTGGGAAGAGCGTATACTGCATATGCTGCAGCTGGCGTGTCTTCCGTTTTATTCAGGTTTCCTTCCTCTTGATGCCAGGAAGAAAGCTGCTTCCCAGGTAAAACCGAGCAGGGTCAGCGTTCTGGATTAATGCGCAAAGATCACAGAACCAGCATTATTACCCTTGTGGGCATTGTATTTGTCGCAGTTTCAATCTGGTTTCTGGGGAAGTCATTTCTTCAGGGTGTTCATGAAGCAGGCGGTATAGGCAATCTTCTGCATTTCAATGTTCCTCTGTTTCTGGCGGCTTCAGTTGTTATGTCAGGCCATCTTACTCTTGCAGGCTACACATGGACAGTTGTTACAGGTATTGCAGGTGGTCATCTGGGGTTCCGGAAAGGCTTTTCCATACATTTTCTGTCACAGATCGGGAAGTATGTACCTGGAAAAGTCTGGGCGGCAATGGGTAAGTTTACCCTCAGTCGGAACAGCGGTTTAACCACTTCGCAAACAGGTCAGGGTCTTGTTCTGGAAACAGTGTTTATAGTGCTGGGGTGTCTGATAACAACACTGCCCCTTATTCCTCTTACCGCAAGAGACAGCGGAATCGGCGTTTTCGCCGGAATGGCAGTTGCAATTGGGCTTGCTCTGGTACTTGTTATGCTGCTGCATCCCTCGGTGTTCCGGAAAATTACCTCCCTTGCGGCTCGGGTAATGAGATCACAGTACACCCTTACCGAGCGAAGCTTTTCCGAAATGCTGCGCACGCTTCCGGTTTACATTGCTGTTTTCATCGCCCTTGGTGTAGCCTACTGGCTGATGTGTCTTTCATTCGGTCTTGATCTTCCACTTCTGCCGGGCATATTTGTTTACCCTGCTGCAATGGGTATTGGGTATCTGGCAATTTTTGCCCCAGGCGGGCTGGGAGCCAGGGAGCTTACAACAGTGTGGCTTGTACATCTGATTGTACCAGGTTGTGAACCTGGTCTGGCAGAACTCACTGCAGTGGTGGCAAGGCTTTGGATTACCCTGGGAGAGGCTATTGCTTTCGGTGTTTCCTTTCCCATGTACGGCACGGGGCCGTCTTCTTTAAAGAAGCTGCTTACCGGGAGTAATTCACCTGACAGAGAGCCCTTCGATGGAGATGAAGGGTAACAGATCTGTGCCTGATCTGTATTGTCTGCTTCCAATAGCAGCAGTTCTGGACAGTGCGTCGTAAGCATTTCCATACAGAACACAGCCATCGCGGTATCCTTGAATCTCACCTCTTCTGAAAACAAACACACGACCGCAGTCGAAAACAAAACTTCCCGAAGCCGCATTGCTTCCACCAGCCGAGAGAATGCTGGTTATCAGAATGCCGGAACCTGTCTCATCCAGTGTATCTACAGAACCAGAAACAGATGGGTCCACTGCAAGGTTTGTGCATACAGGTTTTGAGTGCTCTCCTAGGTTTCTTCCGCTGCTTCCAGTTGATTTTGTGCCGCACAGAGCCGCGGATTCCAGATCGTGGACAAATCCGGTGAAGATGCCGTTTTCAAAAAGGGTTTTGTCTTTCGTTGGTACGCCCTCACTGTCAAAAGGGGCATTGGCGGCACCACTGTCAAGGCCTGGAAGATCTCTGATTGTAAGTTTGGATCCCACCACCTGTTTCCCCTCCATGCCCGCCAGGGGAGAGGCCCCTTCAGCAAGCAGTTTTCCGCTAACACCAGCCCTTACCGCCTGAAGAAGCAGAGAGAACGCAACTGGGGAAAGAACAACATTTTTCCTGCCGGATATTTCTGCTGATTTTGTGTCTCCATGCAGCAGGGGAAGCATGAGCATGTCGATAACCCGATCCCGGGAAGGCAGGTTTCCTGCTGTGTTCAGTGTGTATACCGATTGGATCAGACCGTGGTCTGATGGAAGAGATACCGCAAAAGTGGAATGAGAAGTTGTTTTTTCGTAAGACCCGCGAAGCCCCCGGGAATTGACAATAAAGACGGAATTCCCACTCCACTTAATTCTGGCAGACAAAGCTGCAAGCGGGTGGGATTTTCTTACCTCGTTTTGCAGTTGATCAAGATAGTTGCGAACCTGCTCGTGGGTCATCTGTTTCAGTTCGTCATCGTCTGGCGGAAAGTCGTAATGGGGGGAGTTCTCAGGAAAATTAAATACAGCTTCAGATCCGTACCTGCAGCTTCCGATAACCTTGTCTACCAAGCGAAAGGGATCGATCATTCCCCATTCTCCTGCAACTCCCAGCTTTCTGTTTCTTACCATCCTGAGAGCCCACCCTGTTCGCTCTCCGGATCCTGGGATACAGCTTTCCGGTGTGTACTCCAGACTTCTGTAGCTTAGCTTTATCCCGGTTACTTCAGCTTCAGTTGAAACTTTTTCGCATGCAACAAGTATCTCAGAGCCTGTTATTACAGCTTCTTTTGCAGCCATTATCTAACCTGCATTTCCGAGATAAGTATATGCGGGCCACCGTAGGTTACTGCTATTGCGTTCCCTCCCCTGCGAGAGCAGCCTGACAGGCTGCCTGTGAGGTGCAGGTCGTTTCCTGTATCAAGAATTGCCCCCAGCACATCGGTTACCTTTCCCGATATCACAACAGGTGCTCCCGGTTTTCGAGCAACGCCGTCTTTCATTACCCAGACCTCCTGTACTGCTATGCTGAATCTGTCCATATCTGTGGCACCACCCATGAATCCTTTCAGGTACAGTCCATCGTCCAGATGCAGTTTGAGTTTTTCCAGGGGGGTTGTTCCCGGTTTCATGTAGGTACATGTCATTCTTGCTTCTGGTGGCTTTCCATGTTCTGAAATTCTGGCATTGCCTGTGGGCGCAGTGTTGTACTTCGCAGCAGTCTCCATTGTGTGCAGCCAGCTGACAATTCTTCCTGACGATACCAGCTCTGTTCTGGCACCGGGTGTTCCTTCATCATCCCACTTCATGCTGCCGGGATGGTTCATCAGAAGAGAGTCGTCAATAATATTTACACACTCTGAGCCGACCGTAGAGCCTGTTCTGAGCATGTGTGCCACAGCCGGGTTGTTCTGCAGGAAATCTGCTTCAACAAGATGGCCGAAAGCTTCATGAATTAGAATTCCTGTAAGCTCAGGATCAAGTATTACCCTTTTTACGCCTGGTGTAATGCTTGTTGTGTTCGCTCTTGTCAGAAGGCTTCTGCTGATTTTTTCAATGTGTTTTTCTCTACCCCGGAACAAGTCGAAAGACCCTCTTACCGCAAACTGTTCGCTGGCACCCAGCCCACCAGGCAGAACTGCTTGAATCTTGATTGCTCCCAGATTCTCGATTTCCCGTACACTTGTTCCCGAAGAGTTTACAACAACCCTGTCGCGGAGAAGCTCATCGTAGGTGACTTTCGCCGAACCCTTTGTAAGTGACGCTCCCAGCAGATCACAGTAGTGTCTGCAGAGGAAGGTTTTTTCCCTTAGAGAAACATCCGACAGGGGAACTCCGTTGGAGTCATCGCTGTAGGTGTCTCGCAGGGCAGGGGGAAGAATTGGAAAGGGATTTTCGTGTGGTCTGCTGTGCATTGCCAGAGATGAAGCCAGATTCAGCGCATCCTGCATCAGGTCCGGAGAGCTGAATTCATGAATTCCCCATCTGTTTCCCGACAGTACTCTGGCAGTACCGGAGAACTGCTCTACAGGGCCGCCGTTGGTGTGGTTCAGCCCGGCTTGAACCACTGTGGTTCGGGCGGTTTGTTCAATGCGCAGTTCGGCAAAATCAGCTTGTGAGTCAGCCAGAAGCTTTTCCGCAAGTTCCCTGTACTTCTGCAATTGCTTCCCCTCAGTTGTTTGGTGTGCCGCCTGCGCCTAACTCTTCCATATAAATTCTTGCAGAGTCTGCCCACAGGCCGTTTGGTTCCAGGTACAGGTACCTGTTGATGCTGTCCATCGCTCTGAGATCGTCGTTGTATTCCATGTAAATAAGGGCCAGCAGGTGATGGGCTTCAGGAAAATCGCCTGTGGCGGCAGGCAGCAGAATTTCCCTTGCCCCTGAAAGGTCTCCCTGTTGAAACAGAATAGAGGCTATTTTCACCCTCGCTTCGTTTGCAAGCAGTTCGTCTTCAATTATTACCCTGGTGTACCACCGGACAGCCTCTTCTGTATTGCCCAGGCTGCCTTCTGCCGCGGCTACAGCCATCCAACATCGGCTGTTCAGCGGGGCAAGGGCAAGGGCAGCTTTTGCATAGTCCTGCGCGTCAACCGCTCTGCCCCGAAGAGACAGAAACATTTCGGAAAGCTCCAGCGGTGCCCTGAAATCGTTTCTTTTGAGGTTCATATAGGTCTCGTATTCACTCACGGCATTGTCCCACGAGCAGTTTATCACAGCCACTCTCGCCAGACCGAGGTGGGCCTCTACTGCATTTTCACTTAGCTCCAGAGCTGTGGTAAACTCGCCGAAGGCTTCGTCTACAAGCCCCTGACTTATGTATGCCATGCCTGTTTCAACATGAAGATCTGCTGTAACAAGGTCAACATCCATGCCTGCAAGAAATACAGCAGCTACCAGAAAACAACCGGTCATATTTCCACCCTTTCCCCTACAATTTCTTAATCCTAACAAAGAACGGCGGTGACGGGAAACCCCTGTGTACAGAAGCACACTGCCCAATTGAACAATCAGCATATTCACCACAACGCAGACGGTTGCAGATTAATGGGTATTTCGCAGCAAAGTAAGTGAACAGAACAGTACTCTGTATACCCTAAGCTTTCGCATCCTGCTTGCTCTCCTGAGCCACAGCTTCGTTACCGGTTTAATTACATAGCGGTGCTATGCGCATAAACCAGTGTCTTGCTGGAGTTCAGAATACCGGCGCATCATATCGAAATATTAAGGCGTACAGAGCACTAGATGCCGCGCTGAGTAACTGTGTATCGAATGAGTTCACCGGTTTCATCCGGTGCTCCGTACAGATCATCTTCGTACCACAGAATCCGACCAGGGGTTCCGGGAACAGCCATACTGCCGGCATAAGTGCCGGAAAGACGGTACAGGTCAACAACCGAGAAATCAACTTCATTGACGGGAATACCATCATACCTTTCGGGTAGATTCCAGTCTGACCCGATGGGTCTGTTCAAAACAGCAATGTATTCCTGCCAGGATGCAATATCATTTGTGTATATCTTGCCACGGAAACTGCCGTTTCCCACTTCCATCGGTCTTTCCTCATAAGGCAGATCACGCCTGAACGAGGTTATCAATTCACCGGAATTCAAATTGTAAACCTGGCCCCAGTTAAAATAATAGGCATTTACTGCAAGAATACTGTCATTCACAAGGGCAAGGCGCAGGTTTCGGTTTGCTGTGCAGAACATTGAATTAACAATATCCTGACCGGGAGCCTGCCAGTTTCCAAAGGAGAACACCTTTTCTCCGGAAGGCGAGAAAACAGTTACCATGTTCTCTTCAAGCAAACTCAGAACAACCAGATTGCCATTCGGCAAAAAGCACAGATCAAAAGGCCATAACACAGAAATCGACGAAAACCAGTTCCCTGAATCAGATTTGAAGAAGTCAATACGCCCTGTGCCGTGATTGCAAACAGCAACAGTATCACCTTTTACAGCAATTTCCCCAATGCCGGCAAAAAGACCCGGTCCCTCACCCTCTCCGCCGGTTTTCCAGAGTAAATCACCTTCATCTGTGAAAGCCAGAAGATTCTGGCTGCATCCATCGCTCAGGTAGATATTGTTTCCATCAATAACAAAGCACTCAATCATATAGTACTCCAGCCCGCAGCTATCTGGAGAGAGAACAGTATCGGCCGGGATGTAGTATGGCAGGTCAATTCTCTGTTCCGGGGGGCTGGAGGCTTCCATACAAGTTCTCCACTCGTCAAGTATATCAAGCATTTCGTTCGGTGTTTCACCACCTGAATTACATCCCGGGATAAATGCAAGGAACAGAACGCAGCATACTCCCCGGAAACAAGATGTTTTCATCGTCTACACACCCCAGTCAATCCGGTAAAGATAAACTGAAGGTGTTCCCAGAAGAACAACTTCTTCGCCCTCGCCGGGTTCATATGTTTGTACAACAACGGCAACTCTGTCGCCGCACACAGTGAAGGCGGAACCGGAATGATCAAGCCGGGCCATCCGCGCTTCTCCGGTGACTGTGTTTACTCTCCAGATCTCTGCGTTTCCATTTTGACCAACTCCGTACCCGGTGTAAAGAAGATAAATGTTTCCGGCGCTGTCTGTGTCAAGATCGGCAAGCAGGAACCTGCCGGGGAAACTAACCTGAAATGTACAGGTAAACTGAGTTGGTCCGCTTAGCCGGTGTCCAAAATTTGTGGTTCTGATGAGCTGCCCGTTGTAGTCAAACTCCATCACCAGATCTCTGTACGACAGTGCGGCAATAACGGAAGAGTCTGTAAGAACCATGTTGGAGATACACGGCTGCAGCGAGTAGTTGATCTCAGGAACTTTGTAAAGGCTAAGTGTATCAAAATGCCCTTCAGTCATTCCGATATACCATTGTTCACCAATACTGTGTATTCTGAGGTATCTCTGATACGAATAATCAAAGTCTGTGATAAAGCCGCAATATGAGATCTTTTGAAGGAGCTTATGGGACATCCAGAGCAGAGTATTGTTTCTGATTTCCATTACCGGTGTGAATTTGGGCGCAGGCATGTAATCTCCTGGAACCGGTAACATCAAACTGTCGCTCATTCCCCCTGTACTGAATGAAAGAAGGTACTCTCCCGACATCGCATCCACCACTGGTATTTCGTCCTGAACCGAAAAGAAAACAGAATCATTGCATACGCATATTCCGGCGGCGTAGCCGTAGGTACCGTACTCTACTGACCACTTCTGAATTCCATCCCATGAGAAACCTGAAATTCCGCCTGTAGTGGAGTCACCCCAGAAGCCAATTACAACAATATCACTGGAAGAATCCAGTAATCCCTGATCAAGTATGTTGTAAGTATCGCAGATATCACTGGAATCAGAAAGTGGGTATACAATTTCCACAGGATCACCTGTGTGCACAACCAGCGGGTTTTCGATGTATTGAACATCAATGTCGTTATTCCAGAGATCGGCATCGCATGAAACAAAGAGCAGTAAAGCAGTAACTACACTTACCAGCTTACAGGTCATGGTACACCGCTTTCAGTATGTGCTTCTGCACGCGTTTGCAACACCTGTTTAATCGTGTAAGAAACAGGCCTGCCGTTACGAAATATCTGGAACCGGATCATTCGTAGCGTAGAACAGTTCTTTAAAGATTACTACAATATCAAAGGCTTCGCAGATTAGATAAAATGAATTATCACCCGTGTCAAGTATTAAACTATGTTCTGTAGTGTGGCAATACAACATACTCCGCTGTTATCACAGTTGAATGCATTCAGTGGTTTGCCGGAACACTGATCAGGCAAAGGTTTACAGGGCTGCACGCACACAGTAAACCACCGGGCAGTGTATTAACAAACACCAGTTCCGGTTGTGTGCAGTATATTTCCTTCGCTGTACGCGGTTTATCAACACAAAGACAAATGCTGAAGAACAGAGGAACAGGATGAAAGAAAAATACGACCTTGTGATTCTTGGCGGCGGTCCCGCCGGGTATGTACCGGCAATAAGGGCTGCTCAGCTCGGTGCGAAAGTTGCCGTTGTAGAAAAGGAAGACATCGGCGGAACATGTTTGAACCGGGGTTGTATTCCCACCAAAACACTTGTAGCTTCAGCTTCACTGTACCGGCATGCTGCAAAAGCGAAGAGGTTTGGTCTTCAGGGCTCCCTTGATTTTGATTACTCCCTTGTGGCAAAACGCAGAGACTCTGTTGTAACAAGGCTTCGCAAAGGTGTAGAGATGCACTTTAACCACCTGGGAATAGACATTATCAGAGGGCACGGAACCTTAAAAAGTGCTGATCTTATCAGTGTGGAGGGTGCAGAACTAACTGCGAAGAATATTCTTCTTTCGCCGGGTTCTGTTCCCATGGTTCCCGGGTTCATGAACAAAGAAGGTGTGCTTACCAGCCGTGAGTTACTCTCTGTAGACACTCTTCCAGAGAGCCTTATCATCATTGGCGGTGGCGTTATAGGCTGTGAGTTTGCCTCCATAATGACTTCATTCGGGGTAAAGGTTACCATTGTTGAGATGCTGCCTGAAATACTTCCGGGTGTTGACGCCGATGTTGCCGCTGTTGTACAGAAATCTCTGAAAAAGGCAAAGGTAAAGATTCACACCGGTCAACCTGCGGAAAGGGTAAGTGTTACATCAGACGAAGCCTCTGTAACTCTGGGGGACGGTACAACGCTAACCGCTGCAAAGCTGCTGGTGGCCATTGGAAGAAAACCCAGAACCTCCGATTCCGGTTTCAGTGAAGCGGGCCTTGCCCTTGATGACAAGGGCAGTATCACAACAGACAGCAACAACCTCACCAATCTTCCCGGTGTGTACGCCGCAGGTGATGCCACGGGGAAATGGCAGCTTGCCCATGCTGGAAGTGCCCAGGGGCTTGCTGCTGTTCACCGGATGTTCAACGGAGAGCCTAGAAAAATCAATGCTGACGCCATGAGCGGCTGTATTTTTACCTTCCCGGAGGTCGCCATGGTTGGCCCGGGGGAAGACGAATGGAAGCGAAGGGGAGAGAGGGTAAAAGTGTCAATCTCCAGATACATTGCCAACGGCAAAGCTCTTGGAATGAATGAAACTGAAGGGTTTGTAAAACTGATCAGCAGAGAGCCTGATGACACCATCATAGGTGTTCAGGCCGTTGGAGCAGATGCCTCAAGCCTTGTAGGATGGGGCGTTATGGCTGTAAATGCGGGTATCAAGGCGCGCGACGCAGCACACTTTGTTCATCCGCATCCAACTCTCTCCGAGCTGTTTATGGAAGCCAGCGAGGGAATGGGCTATGGCGCTATACATGGATAGAACAACTGAAGCCCTGAACAGGCTGATCAAAACCGTAAGAACGCTCAGAAGTCCCGGCGGCTGTAACTGGGATATCAGCCAGACTTTGAAAACACTCCGCCCGTACATGCTTGAGGAAGCCTATGAAGTTGCTGATGCCGTAGACAAAGATGATATGGATGATCTGAAGAAAGAACTTGGCGACCTTCTGCTGCACATAGTTATGGCTGCCGACATCTGCAGCGAGCAGAACATCTTTAGTATGGCTGACGTAGCAGAGCAGATAACAAAGAAACTTATACGCCGTCATCCCCATGTTTTTGATGAATCTTCCAATCTGACCCCGAAGCAGGTTGAAAAGCAGTGGGAAACCATCAAGGCGCAGGAGAAGAAAACCCTGAAGAAGAGATTCTTCGACTCTATCCCAGCTGCCATGCCTGCCCTTCAGAAAGCCTGGCGAATTCAGCAGAGAGCATCCGATGTTGGTTTTCCAACCAAAACAACAGAGCAGAACATTGAGGAGATACAGCACCTGCTGCAAACTGAAGATTTAACAGAGGAAATTGTTGGGGAGATTCTCTTTGCTCTTGCAGACACAGCCAGACAGAGTGGTATTGAACCCGAGAAAGCCCTCCGCGATAAAAACAGTGACTTCATAGAGAAGTTCAATCGCCTTGAGGAACTTCTGGAGCACAATGGGTGTTCACTTAGCAGCGCGAATGATGCGGTGCTGCAGAAGAGTATTGCTATTGTCTTTCGCGCCTGGTGATGGTTATAGTTTTCAGGGGGAGCCGTAGTGAGGTTGTTCAAGGTATTGTAGATGTCGGGTTTACTGGCAGTATGCAATGCTATTAACTAAATATCCAGCAATTCCGTGCGCATTGGTTTCTTATTGAGAAGAGAGGACGTAGTTAATGAAGAAGTTTTTGCTTTTGTTTGCCGTGGTTTCAATTGCCGCAGCAGGTTCTATCGATCCTGATCTTGCCGTGATTATGGCAGGTTCCACAGATACGGATCTTATTCCGGTTTTTATTCTGGCCCATGGTCAGGTTGACAGAAACTGGGTGGATGTTTCCGCATACAGTATGAGCAGAGCCCAGAGGCAGCAGTTTGCCGTCAGTGCTATGAAGGAGGTTGCTGAGGTTGCTCAAGATGGCATTCTTACCGAACTTCGCAATTCAAATGCTGCGGGAATTGAATCTCTCTGGCTCGCAAATGCGGTTTACTGTGAAATTACAAGAGCCACAATAAGAGATATGGCTGCAAGAGCAGACGTATCTCTTATCGAGAGTGCCTGCGACCCCAATGGTGGTCTCATTGAGCCTGTTGATGAGCATCCGGTTACAGATGAAGAAGGCAGCCGGGGTCTTGCGTGGGGGGTTGCAAAGATAAACGCCGACGGTGCATGGGCTCTTGGATACGAGGGGCAGGGTGTTATTGTTGCGGTGATCGACACAGGAGCAGACTATCTTCACCCCGATCTCGGTAACAACATGTGGCACGATACTGCTGCTGGTTTCCACTACGGGTGGGATTTCTATGATGGCGATAACGACCCCATGGATGATCACGGGCACGGTACACACACAGCAGGCAGTGTTGCCGGTGATGGCTCTGCAGGTACACAAACAGGAGTTGCTCCTCAGGCAACCATAATGGCGGTAAGAATCAATTACTACTATGGTGGAGAGCCAACCTGGATACAGGGCATGCAGTTCGCCATAGATAACGGTGCTTCCGTTATGTCGACATCACTGGGTTCGGGGCAGGGAACCGCTTCTCTCAGAACAGCCAACGAGAATGCACTGACAGCCGGAGTTTACCACAGTGTTTCCGCCGCAAATTCGGGGCCATCTGCTGGTACAATACTGTCTCCCGGAGATTGCCCTCCACCCTGGTTTCATCCCGATCAGACTTATCATGGTGGCCGGAGTGCTGTTGTAACAGTTGGAGCTACTAACAGTTCTGATGGTATTGCCGATTTCTCCAGTCGCGGGCCTGTTACCAGCTGGAGTGATTACAACAGTTCCAACCCTCTTATAGATCCAGATATCAGCGGCCCCGGTGTCGATGTAGTAAGCTGCAAATGGAGTGGAGACCCCGGAAGCGGACAATACACCACCATGAGCGGTACTTCAATGGCTGCCCCTCATCTGGCAGGAGTTGCCGCGCTTATTCTCAGTGCCAACCCCAATCTTACAGTTGCCCAGATGGACAGTATTATTGAGGTAACCAGCCTCGATCTCGGAGCAACAGGCAAAGACAATTCCTACGGTGCCGGTCGTGTTGATGCCCAGGCAGCGGTACAGGCTGCTCTTTCCGTTACAGGAACTGAAGAGGTTCAGGAAGCTGCTGTGCCCCAGGCAATGGGAATCAGCACAATCAGCCCCAACCCGGTAAGCACGTATGCATCATTCAATGTTTACACAGCAGTTTCCGGTGCTGCTGATATCTCAGTTTTCGATGTTTCGGGTCGCAGGGTGGCTAACATCGACAACCGTGACATTCAGTCTGGAGCCAGTGCATACAACTGGCAGATTCCTACACAGATGGGCAGCGGAGTTTACTTCGTTCGCGCCACCATCAATGGGAACACTGTTTCCAGCAGAATGACCGTTGTAAAGTAGCCAGAGACAATTCTTTGAGAGGGGGGGTGCCGTAAGGTGCCCCCTCCTCTTGCGATAAGCGGCAAAAATTTGACCCGGTGTATGCTGTATAGTATTATTTAGGTACCGGTATACTAGTAATGGCTAACCGATGGCGTTTTCAGTGTGTGAAATGCCAATCGGAATTGTTCACAACATCACATACAACAGGGGGGTCCAGGGTGTCACAAGCCGATATGGTAAGCAAACGCGGTACGCAGGCATTGCTTTACTCAATAACAAAAGCGCTACACAAGGCGGTTGGCGGTAATACTGCTGCTGTTCTGCGGTCTGCAAGTTCGGACATGCTGAAGGAATTCGCTGCACTGGGTATCGAAGATCTTAGTTCGAACGATGTTTCTGAGTTACAGGATTCTTTCCGGAAAATATTCAAAGAGCTGAATTTTTGTGAAGATATCAAGTTTGAAAGCGAAGGTAATTTGTGGAAGATGCATGTGCATGGCTGCAGCCTGTACGAGCTTACTCTGCACCTGAAAGAAAGCGATATCCCGCCGTTTGCATGCCCGTTTGCGAGTATAGCAGTTGCTATAGCCGAAAAAAATATGGGTGTAAAAGCAAGAGTTAAAGAAATTAAGAATGATGAGAAAATTAAGGGTTCAACAATCACAATCAGTATGTAGGTAAAGCTAAATGAAAACACAAAGGGGAGCGCGGTAATAAAAAGAGCGCTTCCCGAATCTGTTCAGAAACCCGATTTGACAGATGCCCAGGTTAAGCGTTCAAGAGCAGTGGGCTCGAAGGAAAGCTCAACGAGATGATACTCGCTACTGATACGGTAGCTCCAGTAGATATGACCGTTACCCTCATTGTATGCAAGCCCGTATGATGAAAGGTTGCCGGAAACAGGGCAGTCAATGGATTCCTTAAAAGTCAGTGAGGTAACATCCCACTGGAAAAAGAAAAACTTTCTCTGAATTGCAGATGCAATGGCAACACAGGTATTGCCTCCAAACGGAAAAACAGTAAGCCCGGAAGGATATGCTCCAACTTCTGGTGTCGGGAAAAAAAGACTGGTGCCGCCGGGAACAAAGCGGCAAACACCGGTAACACCGCTTCCACCACCCTGGTTAGCTTCCCAGTAGTAAGAGTCATAGAAATCCATACCACGGCCGTTGTGCCCCGTGGGGTTAGTCACCTTTTCCCACGTCAGACCGTCGTCTTCAGTGTAGTACAGATCATTCTCTGCATAGTCGCAGTCATTGGTATGATAAACAGCTGAAGACGGGCTGTTGTTCCAGGCCACACCGTAGCAGTTGGTGTTAGAGGTGTCAAGCTGTATTGAAGACTGGGCAACACCACCGGTGCTGTAAAAACGAAGGATGTCTTGTGACGCGTCAACACCGATAATAAGGGTATCTGTTGGTGAGATATACACATCAAGCCCCGAAGCAGTCTCAGATGAAAGAAGCCAGTTGTTAACAACGTAAAGAGCAAAAGAATCGGTAGAATCGATACCGGTATTCATCTGGGCTGTCTGGGCAAAAGCAACAGCGCAACAGAAATAAATAGCGAAAGAATACTTCATAAGAACACCTCCTGTACTGGTATATTTATCTGCACTCATTATACTCTATACGGCAACAGTATATATGTCAAGTATAAGGTATGCAGAAAAATACACACAGGCTGAATGAAGTAATATATGCAATAAACAGAACAGGCAATGATAAAACAATAGCAGTTCCAGGACTGCTTCAGCGGGTGTTCCACCCGATGTCTGTAAGGTGATCGAACAGCCTGTCGAATTCAATTTCTATAACTTTCAACAGAATGTTGGCGTTTCCAAGGTCGCCTTTAAGAGAAAGCTGCTCAAGCCTCTCACAGGCAATTGCAAGATTGTTTGCCCCTATGTTAAAAGAAGCACCTTTTAGAATATGAGTTGGAATTTTAACACCGATGGCATTGTCAGCCTTTACTGCGGCCGAAATATCACTTATCTGCTTCCTCGCTGAGGCAAGGAATATTTTAACAGATTCACGAATGGCCAGCATGTCATTGCCTATGTCACCCTTGAGCTTTCCGGAATTGAAGAAGGCAACATCATTGTCTTCTCTCAACAGTCTGTTGCCCTGGATTATTGACAGCCAGGAAGACAACACATTTGACACGGAAGTTGGCGTAACAGGTTTTGGCAGGTAGTCGTTCATACCGCATCGAAGGCACTTCTCACGGTCGCCTTCAAGAGCATTGGCTGTCATAGCAATAATTATAACACCGGGGTTTGCCGTTTCAAACCCTTCTGATCTAATTGTTTCTGTAGCCACATATCCGTCCATCACAGGCATCTGGCAGTCCATGAAAACTATGTCGTAATGCTGCTGTTTCAGTTTCTCAAGAACTTCTTCTCCGTTGGATACAATATCTGTCTCGTACCCAAGCTTCTCAATAATTCGTACAGCAACTAGCTGATTTATTGAATTATCTTCCGCGATAAGTATCCTGACATCATTGTTCTGAGGTTCGATATCTGCCTGCTCTACAACAGGTGGGGTGCTGTCAAATTCTTTCTCTGTTCTGCACAAAGAGATAAGACAGTCGGACAATTGGGTTTGCTTTATAGGTTTGGTCAGGTAGGTCGAGAAACCGAGTTCAAGCAGTCTGGTTTCATCTCCCCACGCGCCAATGGAAGACATCATTACCATCTTTGGTGTTTTGATTGCACTATCCATGATAATTTTCTGCCCGAGTTCTTCTCCGTCCATTCCAGGCATCTGCATATCCAGTATTGCAATGCTGTAGGGGTCACCTGTCTCTGTCGCCTCCTTAAGAAGTTGCAGAGCTTCAGCTCCACTCTGGGCAACGGTGCATCTGCTGTTCCACGATTCAAGAAGAAGAGAAAGCAGCCTGCGGTTTGTGGAATTGTCGTCTACGCCAAGTATGCGGATGTTCTCCAGAGGGTTAACTCTTGAATCATTCAAGGGGTTGAAAGGTTTTTCAAGTGTAAGAGTAAACCAGAATTCGGAACCGGCATTTTCTCTTGACAGCACTCCCATTTTCCCATCCATTACTTCCACAAGCCTTTTGCATATTGAAAGGCCAAGACCGGTGCCGCCGTATTTTCTGGTGGTGGAAGAATCCGCCTGGGTAAATGCATTAAAAATTGCATCAATTTTATCCGGGGCAATACCAATTCCGGTGTCTTTAACCGAGAATCGAAGCATTATGCTGTTATCAGATTCCTGCTCAACTGTAGCCGAAACGCTGATCTCCCCTTCGGCGGTGAACTTAAGGGCATTGTCTGCCAGGTTAAGCAGTATCTGTCTGATTCTAGCAGGGTCACCGGTAACAACGGCAGGGATGTCCGGGCTGGTAAGTGAAATATACTCAAGCCCCTTGTTCTGAACTCTGACTGCCATGAGGTCTCCTACTTCATCAATAAGAGAAACCAGGCTGAAGTCGGTTTTTTCTATTTTAAGCTTTCCAGCTTCGATCTTGCTAAGATCAAGAATATCATTTATCAAAGCAATCAGCGCGGTACCGCTGGCATTTATTGTTTCTGTGTATTCCCTCTGCTCCGGTGTGAGTTCCGTTTCCATCAGCAGCCCGGTCATTCCAATAACCCCGTTAAGAGGTGTACGGATTTCATGGCTCATGTTGGCCAGGAACTCGCTTTTTGCCCTGTTCGCTTCCCTGGCCTGTCTTGCCGATTCTTCAGCGATACTCAAAGCCTCTTCCAGCTTTTTGCTGGTTCGGTCAACTTCCTTTTCAGATTTCAGTTTGTTTACTTCCATGTAGTGGTTGTGTACGGAATAAGCTACATCATCAGCAACTTCCTGAAACAGAGAACGTTCATCAGATGAAAGACTTATCTCTGTAGGCAGTTCTGCAGAGATTACTCCATAAAGCTTGCCGTCAGCCATCAAGGCCGCTGTAAATGGCCTGCTGCCAGGCTCAAGGCCAAGCAGGGGGCAATCGCCGCACATGTTCCTGACATCATTTATAGAAACAAGTCCGGATCTTTCTATAGCGAGTTTAGCACATATAACAGGTTTGTTGGATTTGATAAGAGTATCGAGCCTGCTTTTGTTGTCTTCCGGTATACCTGAAAAGGCGGTTTTGTAAAAAGTATCGCTGTCTTCATCAAAGAGGGCAATCCAGGAAGAGGAATATCCTCTTGTGGAAATAAGGGCATCACAAACTCCCTGAATCATTGAGTCCAGATCTTTTTCCTTTGTAATAAGCTGATTGACCTGCCGCAGAGCTTTAAGAACCTTAGTAAGATGCTCTGTTTTTTTTCTGCTTTCGACTTCTTCAGAAATATCTCTTACATAGCACTCAAACCCGGTAAGCTTTCCTATTGTGTTTACAATGCGCCTTCCGTGTATTTCTGAACTGAAAGTAGAGCCGTCTCTTCTTGTCAACTCGCCTTTGTAAAGCTTCAACTCACCATCCTTGGCAAGGCTGCTAAGGAAGGAATGACGCCTTTTCCTGTCATTAAAAAAATCATCTGTAAAACTTCTGCCCACCAGCTCATCGCCGGAGCTGTACCCAAAAATCAATACAGCACGGTTGTTTACAGACTGAATAACACCAGTATCGTCAACGCGAAAATAAGCCTCACTCATGCTGTTGATAATCCGGGTCAGGTCATGTTCATTCATAGTGTTCCCTGCATTTCAGAAATGTGTCCCGAAAAATATCGCTAAATACCCTGTGCGTAAACCCCTCACCTTGCTGAGAGCAGTTTTCTCCGCGGGAAGTTCTTCTCACAAGCGGTGCAGGGAATCCTCCGTTCCTGTTATTTCCCGGGCAGATTTTTGTTGTAACGCTGAATTCAAAGCCATAACAGCAGTCCGTAGAACAGCGTATTCAGATAAAATCGATTATCACGGCTGTATTATTCCTGCATTACCATAGAATAAGTTGGAAAAAGCTGAGCTATGGAGGTTAGTCCATATTGATGGCCGTAATCTGAAGGCCAATGCCGGGATAGGGAAAGAAATTGTTGAGTGGGAGGTATTCTTTGGCAGAGGGTTTATGCTTTCCGTAGAAACACCTATCCGGCTGGATGCCCCAGGAAGGAGGTGAAACACTTTTTGAGGTGTGTTGTCGCTATACGGAAGAAATCCCCGTTATCGGGAAAATCTTAGGGAGATGGAAATGAAAGAATCAATGAGTGCATTGTTGGAGCTTCTCCAGATCGACCAGAATATGCCAGTGGCTGAATTGAATGTAGGCCAGTTGGTAGAAATCCTGAACTTTTCAAGTTTTCCACCTACATGTGCTGACTTTGCAGGTATTGCGGTTGGGCAACAGTATCCCAATCACCATATGCTGATGGTTAATGGAGTGCGCTTTCACCTGTACTACAACGGCGGCGGCAGAATCTCGGAATGGGGTGCATATCCAGGTGAACATTTTCTTGAAATGGTCGGAGATGTTGGTTCAGTCATAATAGATTCCCCATTTAAGGCAACACTGATCGATCTTGAAGTAATGCAGGCA